>Ga0102589_1004898_pt1 | contig 12147 bp, 9 predicted proteins | sample AraplaMF_Col_mLB_FD_76858 | JGI IMG/M metagenome (GOLD analysis project Ga0102589, IMG submission 76858) | Arabidopsis root microbial communities from the University of North Carolina, USA - plate scrape MF_Col_mLB | ecosystem: Host-associated > Plants > Roots > Endosphere | place: USA... | reverse complement strand
CCTTGAAGACCTCTTCGAACTGCGGCACCACAAACACCAGCAGGATCGAGCTGACGATCAGGGCAACGGCAATGACCATCGCCGGGTAGAACATCGCCTTCTTGATCTTTCCCTTGAGCGCTTCGAGGTTCTCCTTGTAAGTGGCGACCGTGTCGAGCACCACTTCGAGCACACCGGCAGACTCACCAGCCTTGACCAGGTTGCGGTAGAGCTCGTCGAACTGGACCGGATGCTTGCTCAGCGCTTCGTACAATGAAGAACCGCTTTCGATGTCCGCGCGCACCGCATTGACCAGGGTAGACATTCGCGGGTTCTTGTTGCCATTGGCGATGATCTCCATCGCGCCGACGATCGGCACGCCCGACTTCATCATCGTCGCGATCTGGCGGCTGAATACTGCGATGTCGAGCGGTGTAATCCGCCGGCCGGCAGCGCCGAACACCGACTTGCCCTTGGGTTTGACCGTCTTGGGCTGGATGCCCTGCTTGCGCAGTTCGGCGCGCAGTGCGTTGGCATTCTTTGCCTGCTGTTCGCCCTTCATCACCTTGCCGCGCTTGTCGGTGCCCTGCCAGGTGAAGACAGGCAGGGCGTCGGCGCGGCGCACGGGGTTGGGCTTGGTGGCAATGCGAGTCGCGGACATGGTTTAGTCCTTGGTTACACGGTTGATTTCGGCGAGGCTGGTAACGCCGTTCTTGACTTTCAGCATCGCCGACTGGCGAAGGTCGTTGACACCGGACCGCAGCGCGGCGTCGGCGATCTGCATGGCATTGCCGCCGGCCAGCACGATCGCCTGGATCTCATCGGTCATCGGCATGACCTGGTAGATGCCGGTACGGCCCTTGTAACCCTCGGTGCAATCGGCACAGCCGACTGCCTCGTAGATCTTCAGGCCCTCGGCGATCTCCTCGGGCTTGAAGCCTTCGGCCAGCAGCGCATGCTCGGGCAGGTGCACCTCGCGCTTGCAGTCGTGCAGGCGCCGGGCCAGTCGCTGGGCGATGACGAGGGTCACCGACGAGGTGATGTTGAACGGCGCCACGCCCATGTTCATCAGGCGCGCGATGGTCTGCGGCGCGTCGTTGGTGTGCAGGGTGGACAGGACCATGTGACCGGTCTGCGCGGCCTTGATGGCGATCTCGGCCGTTTCCAGGTCTCGGATTTCGCCGACCATGATCACGTCCGGGTCCTGGCGCAGGAAGCTTCGCAGCGCGGCGGCGAATGTCATGCCGCGCTTGACGTTCATCTGCACCTGGTTGATGCCAGGCACGCGGATTTCGACCGGGTCCTCGACGGTGGAGATGTTGCGCTGCTCGTCGTTGAGGATGTTCAGGCCGGTGTACAGCGACACCGTCTTGCCCGAGCCGGTCGGGCCGGTGACGAGCACCATGCCGTAGGGCTTGGCCAGGGCCTGCTCGTAAAGCGCGCGCTGGTTGTCCTCGTAGCCGAGCTTGTCGATGCCCAGCTTGGCCGCGCTGCCGTCGAGGATACGCATCACCACCTTTTCGCCGAACAGGGTCGGCAGGGTGCTGACGCGGAAGTCGACCTGCTTGGTCTTGGAGATGTTGAGCTTGATGCGGCCGTCCTGCGGCACGCGCTTCTCGGCGATATCGAGCTGCGCCATCACCTTGACGCGCGCGGCGATACGGGCCTGCAGGCTCGGCGGCACCTTGGCGACCTGCTTGAGCAGACCGTCGATGCGCAGGCGCACGCGGTATTCGGTTTCGTAGGGCTCGAAGTGGATGTCCGAGGCGCCCTTGCGGATCGCATCCACCAGCACCTTGTTGACGAACTTCACGACCGGGGTGTCGTCGGTCTTGACGTCGACGCCGCTTTCGTTGGCCAGGTCGGCGTCGCCGCCGGAGACGTCGAGGGACTCCAGGCCTTCCGAATCGCCGACCGAATCGGCCAAGGCATCGCTGGCTTCGAGCCAGGTTTCAATGCACCGCTTGATGCGGTCTTCGTCGACCAGGATCGGCTCGATCGCCAGGTTGGTCTGGAACTTGATCTCTTCCAGGGCCTGGTTGTTCGTCGGGTCGGCGATGCCGACAAACAAACGGTTACCGCGCTTGAACAGCGGCAGCACCGAGTGCTTGCGGATCAGGGCTTCGCTGACGACCTTGATGGCGGTCTGCTTGGCGTCGAATGCAGAGGCATCAAGCAACGGCACGCCAAACTCGACCGAGTTGGCAGCCGCCATCTGCGCCGGGGTCACCAGGCGCTTTTCCGCCAGGTAGGCGGCAATGGGCTGCTTCAAGCCAGTGGCGGTGGCCAGGGCCTGGCGCGCGACCGTGTCTTCCAGCACGCCGTCCAGCACAAGGCGCCGGGCAATGCCGGTGATCCCCACCAGGTTGGCAGTGGCAACGGTGCTCATGGAGCCCCCTGTAATTCCCCGAACGGACTGTACCGCAATCCTGTTGCCTGGGGAGCGGACCGGGCGCACGTTTGTGCAGTCCCGTGGCCGCAGCCCCATTAAGAAAACGGGGACGCCTGCACCTTCCGGGGGGAACCCCTATCGCCTACTCTGTGCAGGCAAAAGGGGGGAGGGGATGCGCGTTTCCGTAGTACTACCTGCAAAGAACGAGGCCGAGGGGCTGGCTAGGACACTGCCTGCCCTGCGGGAGCAATGGCCGGAGGCCGAACTGATCGTGATCGATGACGGCTCCAGCGATGGGACCGCGGCGATTGCCGCCGACCTCGGGGCCCGGGTGCTGTCATCCCCGTACTCCATGGGCAATGGGGCGGCCATCAAGCGCGGTGCCCGGGCCGCCACTGGCGATGTGATCGTGTTCATGGACGCCGACGGGCAACACAGCGCAGCCCATATCGGACGGCTGGTGGACAAGCTCGGCGAGGGCTACGACATGGTCGTAGGTGCCCGCGACGGCTCGGGCCAGGCGAACTTCCATCGCGGTCTGGCCAATGCGTTCTACAACCGCCTTGCCAGCTGGATGACCGGGCACGACATTCTTGACCTCACATCCGGATTCCGTGCAGTGCGGGCCGAGAGATTCCGCGAGTTCCTGCATCTGTTGCCAAACGGGTTCAGCTATCCCACCACCAGTACCATGGCGTTCTTTCGCAGCGCCTACCCGGTTGCTTACGTGCCGATTCCGGTGGCCAAGCGAATCGGGAATGGCAGCCATATCCGACCGATCAAGGATGGCATCCGTTTCCTGCTGATCATCTTCAAGATCGCGACGCTTTACTCACCCCTGAAGCTGTTTGCGCCAGTGGGTCTGTTCTTTTTCCTCACTGCCGCCAGCTACTACGCGTACACATTCGCGACAGTCGGTCGCTTCACCAACATGAGCGTGTTGCTATTCAGTGCGTCCGTCATCGTTTTCCTGATCGGACTGGTGTCCGAGCAGATTACATCCCTGACCTATACCCGCGCGAAGAGTGAATGAGTCGCCTGCGTGCATGGGCAACGTGGCTTGGGCGCACGCCGCTGCATCCGCAGTGGCTGCTGGGAACAAGGCGCGCCCCGACAGGGCTGTCAAAGCAGGCGGGCAGGATTCTCGACATCGGCTCTGCTGATGGTTGGCTGCGCAAGCACCTTGCCGAAGGGTGTGAATACATTGCGTTCGACTACCCGGCCACCGCGACGCACCTCTACAAAACCAAGCCGCACGTCTTTGGTGACGCATGCCGGTTGCCTTTTGCCGACGGTGCATTTGATCACGTAGCCTGCCTGGAGGTCCTGGAGCATGTTCGGGACCCGGACGCAGTGCTGGGCGAAGTTGCCAGGGTACTCAAGGCTGGTGGCCGGGCGCACTTCTCGATGCCCTTTCTTTATCCAGTGCACGATGCCCCGCACGACTACCAGAGATGGACTGAGTTCGGCTGGGTGCGAAGTGCGCGCAACGCCGGCTTTGAGGTACATGATCTGATGGCCTCGAGTCATCCCGTCGTTGCTGCGGCCGTACTTGGCTGCCTCGCGTTGGCCGCCCCGCTGCAATCTGCCAAGCCCCATGTCCAGGCGCTGCTATTGGTGCCGACATCAGTGATGGTTTGCTCGATCAATGTCGCGGCTTGGTTGCTCTCGCGCTGCTGGCCCACCTGGGGCGGCATGACGCTTGCCTACCATTTGGAGTTGCGTCGCCAGTGACTACTGCAGGTCATCAGGCGGGCTCTGCAATCGAAGGGCCGGCGAAGGGCAACCTTCTCGTCCTGGCATCCACTTATCCGCGCTGGCGCGGGGACCCGGAGCCGGGATTTGTGCACGAGCTGTGCAAGCGCCTCACGGCGGCGTTTGAAGTGACCGTTGTTGTCCCCCATGCAGCAGGCGCGGCCAGAATCGAACAGATGGACGGCGTGAATGTGCGCCGATTTCGCTACGCGCCTGAATTTGCGGAGACGCTGGTCAATGACGGCGGGATCGTTGCGAATCTGAAGCGTGATCGCTGGAAGTGGCTTCTGTTACCGGGGTTCTTCCTTGCTTCGTTGCTTGCCACCATTCGGGCGTTGCGTGGGTCGTCCATCAGCATCATCCATGCGCACTGGTTGATTCCGCAGGGCCTGGTTGCCGCGGTGGCTAGCATGACAGTACGTGCTGGATGCCCGCCCTTTGTGGTGACGTCGCACGGGGCCGATCTGTTCGCATTGCGATCTCCATTGTTCGCTGTCCTCAAACGATTCGTCATTCGTCGCGCCGCCACGGTCAGTGTCGTAAGTCGGGCCATGGTGCCGGCAATGAATGCGCTGTCAGCGAAAGCGCCGCTCGTATGTTCGATGGGCGTGGATCTGGATAACCGGTTTGTTCCTTCGGCAGAAGACCTGCGTTCGGAGAATGAGTTGCTTTTTGTCGGCCGCCTGGTTGAAAAGAAGGGACTTCGGCACCTTATTTCCGCCCTGCCGCTGATCATCCGATCCAAGCCGGATGCAGTGCTTTGCGTTGCCGGGTTTGGACCGGAAGAACTGCAATTGAGGCAGCAGATCGAGGCTCTTGGTTTGCAGGACCGGGTCACGTTCCTCGGGGCGGTCAGTCAGGAGGCGCTCCCGACCCTCTATAGGCGGGCAGCGGTGATGGTCGCGCCCTTCGTGCAGGCTGGCGACGGAGACCAGGAAGGGCTGGGGTTGGTGGCGGTGGAGGCAATCGGCTGCGGATGCCCTGTGGTCCTGGGCAATGTCGCTGCCGCTTCCGAAGTTCAAAGCATGGCGCCGGATATGGTGGAGCTCACCTCGGTGCAGCCAGAAGCTCTTGCGTCTGCGGTCATTCGGCAAATGGACCTACGAAGCCGCAGTGCTTCGCTCGCCGCACTGAAATCGAGATTCGGTTGGAATGCCGTCGCCGAGACTTATGCTCACTGGCTGACCCAGGCGGCCAATGGGCCCGCGAAGGTCGCCAAGGAACCTGGGCGAGGGTAGTGGGGATGCTCGGGCGCCTGCTTGACCTGCTTCCGAACGGGCGGTTGGCCCAGGGCGCGCTCTTGGTCATGTTTTGGCAGGCGATCCGCCTGTCAGCCCTCGCGCTCTGGGTGGTCATTGCCGCGCGAGCGCTCGGGACGGATGCCTACGGCTACTTCGCTGGTGTGGCCGGGCTGGCCACGGCTATTTCCGGATTCTCCGGCTGGGGCGTCGGGTACCTGATGTATCAGCGGACCTCGATCGACCACCGGCTTTTCGGCACCTACTGGAGCAAGACGCTGCTTGCATATTGCTCGAGCAGTATCGGGCTTGCATTGGTATTCCTTGCGGCCGCCTACTGGATGTTTCCGCAGGCGGGGCTGCACCTGCTATTGCTGATATTGCTGTCGGAGGTGGTTGCGTATCCCATCATAGCGGCGACGGCAGTTGCGTTTGCCGCGCACGAACGCATGGGGTGGTCTGCCGCGCTCCCGGCATTAGGTGGGCTGTTTCGACTGGTCGCCTTGGCAACCTATGCCTGGTTGCTAGGAGGGCGTGACATCGGGGCTTACCTTGTATGGCATACGCTGGCTTCGATTCTCGCCGCTTGTGCATCCTTGGTGGCCGTCCAGCGCCTGCTCGATCCGACGCCGACCTCAGATCGTCTGAGCTGGAAGGATCTCCGCGAGAGCTCGGCCTTCTGCATGGTCTGGTTCACCAACGGCGCGATTGCATCCTGGGACAAGGCCCTCGTTCTCCGCTTGGCGGGCGGGGAGATTTCAGGATTGTACGCAGCCGCTTACCGTTTCGCGGCCCTGGCTGCGATGCCGGTGGATTCGCTGATCATGGCCGCCATGCCACGCTTGTTCAGGCGCGGGTCCGGGGATAGTGGCGATCCCAGGTTGCTACGGTACGTTTGCCTGGCGGTTGCGGGGTACGGAATGGTGGCAGCCGTGGCCCTGGCAGTATTTGCTCCGGTTCTGGGCTGGGTCCTCGGCCCGGGGTTCACTGGTGCGATCGATGTGGCTAGAGGGGCGGCGCTCATGATCCCCCTCTATGGCTTGCGTCAACTGGGCGGCCAGATCCTGGTTACGCATGATCAGAGGAAAGCGCGAGGCGGGATCGATGTCGCTGCACTCGTTCTAATGACGATCCTGGCATCCCTGCTCGTGCCAGCCTATGGGGTCACGGGTGCGGTTCTCATGATCGTGATGACGGAGTCCGCCCTGGTTGCGATGACCTGGGTCGCAGTAATGAAGCACGTGCTCGGTCGATCGAACGTTCGTTCTGATATCTAGATTGCCGATGTGAGCGCGACTCTGCCGACCAGCGCGAAGTAGGCGTCCGCGGCCTCCGACACGCTGAACTGCCGGGCACGCGATTTCAACAGTGCAGGATCCATTCTCACTTCACCCCTGAGTGAGCGGCGGATGGCTGCGTGTAGCGCGGAAGCATCATTCATCGGTACCAACTGCCCGTAACGGCCTTGCTCCAGTATCTCGGAAGGCCCATGCGGGCAATCCGTTGCGACCACCTGGACTCCGCAAGCCATGGCCTCAACGAGCACGTTGCCCGATCCTTCGAAGTCGGAGGGCAGAACCAGCAGGTCGGCCTTGCAGAGCAGGGGAAGTACATTGTCGATGAAACCGGTCATGACGCAGGCTTCGCCAAAGCCGGCGGCCGCAATGCGATCTTCGATCCAGGTCCGCTGTGGTCCTTCCCCAATTATTACCAAGCGCAAATCGATTTCTGCACGTAGTCGTGCAACCGCCTCAAGAAGAAGGTCAATCCGCTTTTCAGGCGAGAGCCTGCCAAGGAAAACGACGACGGGCATTCCGTCTTCGGGCCAAGGGCATTGGGTGGGTGCAACCGCCAGATCATCGAAGTCCGGACTGATCACGGGATTTCGAATCACCTGGACGTGCCCCTTGCCTAATCCGCAGTGGGATTCCAAGTCGCCTGCAACGTTCTGTGTGACCGCAACGACCGCGTCTGCGTGAGGGAGCGCAAGGCGCATTGCAACGCGCACTGCAAGCAGCTTCATCCGGTGGATCCCGCGCGCCTGAGCGAGCGGACCGGAGAGCGACGTGTGCTGAGTCACAACAACCTTGAGATCCCGGAACCACATTCTCTTGAGCGCAACAGCCAGGCACGCAACGTCATTGGAAGTGGTGAATATGCAGTCAAGCTTGGCACGCCTGAGAAATGCAGCCAGGGCAAATGGAAACCACAGTCTTCCTGGCCTGGAAATCTCTTCCACCGGCATCGGAAATATCTGAGGATTCCGATGTAGCACACGGCCCGCGGCTACGAGTACATCAAAGCCCCTCTCTTGGAGTTGCTTGGCAATGTGAGCCTGAACACGCTCCAGGCCGCCATTCTCGATCCGGCTCAGGACGATGCCGACTCTCATAGGCGTGCGATCTTTACTCTGCCTGGGGGCGTACACAGGACATTCTGATAGCTGCCAAGCGACAGTTCGTCAACTTCGTTCAAGGCTCCCGATGTGGCGGTAGTCTGGAACTGGTAGCCGTAGCGTCGCAGCTCGGAAAGGATGTCGGTCTGCTTGTATCCGGCCGCGTCAGTCGAGCTGGATTGAACTTCGATGACCAGGTATGGCAGGTGCCTGGAAATGGTCTCACGAGCCCCCACGAGGCAAGGAAGCTCTGATCCTTCTATGTCGATCTTGATGACGTCGATTCTGCCAAGCCCGGTACGCTCCACAAGCGCATCCAGGGTCGTGACCGCCACCGACTCCACGGCGGTGCCGCTTCCTTCGCCGGCATACAGGCTATTAAGTCCGAGATTCTCGGAGTCGCGCGCATCCTTCACGCACGAGGCATAGATTTCCTGGGAGCCGATATGATCCGAAACGGCGGTGCGAACCACCTCGGCCCAGTGCAGACCATTCCTGCGAAGGTTGTGTTCCAGTGTATCGGCGTGGGAGCTGACCGGCTCAATGGACAGCACCTTGCCGGATGGGCCGACCCTTTTTGCCGCGATCATCGATATCTCACCAAAGTTCGCGCCTGCATCGATGAAGGTCATGCCGGGCTCGAGAAGCCGGTTCAGCGTGGCCACGACCTCGCGACTGTAATAGCCCATCCAGAAGATCCTGCTCTGCATGTGCTCGGAGAGCCGGAGATCGACACTTAGGTCTCCATCAAAATCGTGCAGCTCAGCAGTCCCATCAGCGCCATGGAACACCCGCCGCAGAACACGAAGCGGGAGCATGAATCTGCCGCCCATGCTTGCGCCCTTCGCAAGACTTCTGAGCTTCATGATCTGGTCAAGCGTCATCTGGAAGTTCCGTTGTTTGTTTGCCTGGCGTGTTGCGACTGGAGACTGCAATACCCGGGTGCCTTCACGCAGATCCCGGATTCCATGTAGAGTTGCGAACGCACTGATATCGCGGCTTACGGCCCCATGCGAATACTGGTACTCAGCAAGCGTCAATATACAGGCAAGGATCTGCTGGATGACGAGTATGGGCGGCTGTTCGAGTTGCCCGCGCGCCTGTCGAATCGAGGCCACGACGTTCGTGGAATTGCCCTGAGCTATCGTCGCCGGCCGGGTCCCTCAAGCCGCGATCTGACGGGGGTCAAGTGGTGGAGCGTCAACGCGTTGCCCGCGGGGATGCTTGCATACCCCGCTATTTGCAACGAGGTTACGGGTCACTGGCGTCCCGATGTCATCTGGTCCAGTTCGGATGCCGGTCATGCGATCTTGGGGCGATGGTTGTCGCGCAAGCTGGACGTGCCATATGTCGTCGATCTGTACGACAACTATGAGAGCTTCGCCCTGACGGGTGTCCCAGGATTGCGGCGTGGCCTCAGGAGGGCTTGCCGTGAAGCAGACGGACTGACAGTGGTGACCCACGCCTTGAAGGCGTTCGCGGAGCAACGGTACCGCCCAATTGGTCCGATAGCCGTTCTTGGGAACGGCGTGGACACCAGGCGATTCGTTGCCCGGGACAGGGGGCAGGCCCGCATCAGGCTTGGAATACCCGAGGACGCGCGGGTCATCGGTACGGCCGGCTCGATTACGCAGGACCGGGGTATCGATGATCTGTTCCAGGCATTTGCCGAAATTGCGCGCAAGGACGACCGGCTCTGGCTGGCGTACGCCGGTCCGCGGGATGCGACGCCGGACCTGTATCCACATGCGCGGACCGTTGACCTCGGAGTGCTTCCGCAGGCGGACATCCCCGAATTGCTCTCCGCGTTGGACGTTGCCGTGGTATGCAACAAGGACAGCGAGTTTGGGCGCTACTGCTATCCGATGAAACTTGAAGAGGCGATTGCCTGCGGCACGCCTGTGGTCGCTGCGCGCGTCGGCGACGTCGCACAGCGATTGTCTTTCAATGATCGGCATCTGTACGAACCGGGTCAGCCGCACAGCCTGGGCGAAAAGATTCGTCAACTGGCAGGCGAACCCTGCCGCCAGTCCCCGTTTACTGCCGTCGATTGGGATGCCTGCACGACGGTTCTCGAGGCGGCGCTGGCTTCGGCCGTAAGCGACCGCTGTTTCAATGCTCGCCTGGCCGGTTCTTCAGCAGGCCCAATGAACTAGCCCTTTCCCAGACCGCGTTTGCCTGGCGTGAATGGCCCTCCATGGCAAGTATTGAGATGATCTTCTGCGCATAAGGGGCATCGTCCGGATTGCGCTCGATTGCAGTGACGAACATATGGTCTGCCAAGGCTTCGTCCTTCAGATACTTGAGCGCAAAGTCTCCATACTGGGCGTACATCTGTGGAGGCATCGGGCCTCGAGCGAGCAGCGCGGAGTAGAGCCGGGACAGGCGCGTGTCGTCGAGTTCGACGCCTTCGTAGCGTTGCTCCATCAGTGCTCGCACTGCAATCACTTCCTGCGGGCCTATAGGTCGCGAGCGCACCTTCTGCTCCATTCGGTCCCACCACTCGGCCTTCACTGGCTGGCCGGTGGTCGCGGCCATCAGGATCAGCCCGTGTTCGGGCAGCGGCGACGAGTTGGGCATCAGCGAGCCGCGCTCGAACTCCTGTTGGCCGAGCGAGTAGAACGGAGAATCCGGGTTGCTGTCGGACATGCCCACATAGAGGGTGGCAAGGTCGCTGCTTGCTCGCTGTGAGGTCGGATTTATCGATACCAGGTCCGTTGCGAGGAGCAGCTCGTTTCCCCAGGTTGCCGAACGGATCATTGCAAGCCCGCCAAAGCAGAGGGCAATCGCTCCAACGCCCACATACTTCAGCGCAGGGCCATCGCGCATGGGGATTCGACGAACCAGGTCGGCCAACGCAAGCAAGACTCCCAGCAGCGCGAAGTAATTGCGATGTTCGAAGACGAGCTCGAGGTTGAAAACGTTGCTGGTAAGGAGGTGCGCGGCGAAGAACCAGAATATTCCGAGAGCGGTCAAAGGCATCCGCTTCCGGAGCCACCAGGCAGTTGAAAGCAAGGCGAGCAGGAAGAACCCTCCCCACAGCGTGGAAATCGGATGCAGCCAACCCGTGGATTTCGCGTAGGCGTCGTAATAGAACGTCAGCGAGGAGGGCAGTGGCACCAGCATCTGGCCCAGGTACATTGGCAGCACGCGCAGTTGCGTCAGCAGGCGCTCGTAGAGCGTGAAGTCCCTGCCATCGAACGCATGTGGCGCCATGTATGGAGGTAGCACCCAGAAGACGAAGACTGCTGCCCCGGCGATTGCCCCGGCCAGGTACGTGGTCTTCAGGAGTCGGCTGGTGCGGAGCGATCGGGCGTCGAACTGAAGGATCGTCAACTCAAGAGAGAGAGCGAAAGCGGGGAACAGCGCTGCAGTCTCCTTGCTGAGCATTCCGATTCCAGCGAGGAAGGCAGAACCCGCCAGCCACGGCCATCCGCGTCGGCCGTCGATCTGCAGCTGACGACCATGCAAGTAGCAAAGGAGCGCCAGCAGGACGAACGTCAGCGACAGGACTTCCATGCGCTGGACGACGTACAGCACCGATGAAACCTGCAGCGGATGCGCGGCCCAGATCAGCGCGATCGTTGCGGCGGCGGTCGTACTCCACCCCGGGCCTGCGCGCGGCGAGACCATCAGGCGCTTCACCAGCCAGAAGACGAGCAGCGTGTTGACCAGATGGATCAGCAGGCTTGTGAATTTGTAGATCCAGGGGTCTTTGCCGCCAATCGCATGGTCAACGGCAAAGCTCATCATGGCCAGAGGCCGACCATACGCGCCCGGTTCGTACGCACGAGCCGCCGTGCGCAGGCTGGGGAGGTCAACGACTTCCGCGTGCACGCGGGAGTTGGTCACGATGTTTGGATAATCGTCAAAAATGAAGCTTCCACTCAAGCCGGGCCAGTACACCAATGCCGTCAGGGCTACCAGCAGAAACGCGAGCAGGGAATGCAGATACTTGGAGGGAAGCTTCATCTTTTGACTTTCTGGCAATGCATGGTGCGAGGTGGCGCGTTCAGAGGCAGATTACTACTACCCTACCGCTTATGCGCAACCGACGGGCTTGTACTTGTCGGGAACGCCTGCCGACACGTGGCACGACCACATGCCGCTGGTGCTGCGCGTGATCTCGATTCTTTCGCCGTCAATTGCGGGAGCGCCCTTGAGGTCGCAGCGAATAAAACCACCGGTAGCTGCAGGGTTCATGCTGATATCGCACCTCGGAGTGTTCGATTGAAGCCCGAGGTCGGACACATTGAACGTAGTGGCGCTGTTGGCCACGATCTGCGATTCGAAGGTGGATTTGCCGGCGCTGATTTCGTCCAAGCCGGCGGTAACCTGGCTTCGAATCGTATAGTCCTGATATGCGGGAATTGCGATAGCCGCCAGGA
>Ga0102589_1004897_pt1 | contig 12148 bp, 10 predicted proteins | sample AraplaMF_Col_mLB_FD_76858 | JGI IMG/M metagenome (GOLD analysis project Ga0102589, IMG submission 76858) | Arabidopsis root microbial communities from the University of North Carolina, USA - plate scrape MF_Col_mLB | ecosystem: Host-associated > Plants > Roots > Endosphere | place: USA... | reverse complement strand
TGCGGCCGAAGAGGTCGCCGAGCTTGCCGTAAAGCGGCATCACCGCGCTCACGGCGAGCAGATAGGCCGAGCCAACCCAACTGAACCGCTCGAGGTGGCCGAACTCTCCGACGATCGTCGGCAGAGCCGTTGCGACAATCTGGTTGTCGAGTGTCGCCATGAACATGGCGGCCATCAGGAAAAGGAAGAGGATGAACCGCCGGCGATGATCCGTCACAAGTGGCGCTGCAGCAATTTGAGTGTCCATGAAAGCGTCGTTCCAGATTAGGGAGTGGCCATTTATGTGCTGTTAGCATATACTTGTCAATGTCACCTGTTTGACATCGGCATATTCTCATTTGCCACCTGAGATGCTATGTTTCCGCAATGAACGAGAGCTTGACGAACCTGACCGACACCGAGGCCGAGACCCACGAACCGGACATCCTGCGCATTGGTCAAAGCATGACCCGCATGCGCTTGATGACCGGGCGCAGACTGATCGGGAGGCTCGCCATTCAAAGTGTGGCGCCCGGGCTTGAACTGTCCCACCTCGACGTGCTGGACGCGGTGCGGCGCGCACATGAGGTTGGCGACGTAACGGTTGGAACGATTGCCGAAATGATGCGGATCGACCCGTCGCGCGCAAGCCGCATCGTCGCGGAGATGGTGGGGCGGAACATTCTGCGGCGAAAGGCATCTCAAGCGGATGCGCGGCGGATTATCGTCGTCACGACGCCACTTGGACAGAGGCTGTTATCAGAGATACGCGCGCAAAAGCTCGCATTCGTTTCCGAGGTGGTCAAGGACTGGAAGCCTGAAGAGATCGAGGCGTTCGGGGAGCTGTTCGAGAAGTTCATTTCCGGCTTCGAGAGTGTTTTTGAGGCCCGCATCAAGGATATCGCCGACGAAGGCTGAGCTGCGGCCCTTTCCCTTCCCCCCTGCTTTGCGCTAAGGGCAGTGCGCATGAACCAATCCACCTTCACCATTCTCCTTGGCGGCGAGCTGCAGATAACCGATCGCCTGCGAAATGCCATCTCGGGCAGCCGTTTCATTGCCGCCGACGGGGGAATGCGTCATGCGGCAGCACTCGGTGTCGTTCCGGAGTTGTGGGTCGGTGATTTCGACTCGACGCCTGCGGATCTCGAGGGGGCTTTTCCCGGCGTGCCCAGGCAACCTTATCCCGCCGCGAAGGCGTCCACTGATGGCGAGATTGCCGTCTCGGAAGCGATTGCGCGCGGTGCAAAACGTCTCGTCTTGGCGGGAGCCCTTGCGGGTGAGCGTTCCGATCATGCCATTCAGCACCTGCTCTATGCGGTCAGCCTCGCAGAACAGGGTTATGACGTGCTCCTGACGTCCGGCAGCGAGGAGGCAGTGCCGCTAGTTGGCGGCGCAATCGAACTGGACCTGCCGCCTGACAGCCTCTTTTCGGTTCCTGGCTTCAGCGAACTGCGCGGCCTGACGATCGAAAACGCGCGCTACCCGCTGGCCGATTTCCATTTGCCCTTCGGCTCGTCGCGTACCATTTCCAATGTCGCGAAGGGCAAGGTGCGCTTTTCGCTTGAGAGCGGCCGCGCCATTGTGCTCGCCCGCCCCTATGACCTTTCCGGAGTCTGATCTTTGGCGCCTCCCATTCTGAAACTCGATGACATCTTCCTCAGCTTCGGTGGCACGCCATTGCTTGCCGGCGCGGCTCTGCAGGTGGAGCCCGGAGACAAGATCTGCCTCGTCGGCCGCAACGGCTCCGGGAAGTCGACGCTGCTGAAAATCGCCGCCGGCCTCGTCGAAGCGCAATCGGGTGAGGTCTTCCGCCATCCCTCCTCGACTGTCCGCTATCTGGAACAGGCCCCAGATTTCGCAGGCTTCAATACCGTACAGGCCTATGCCGAAGCGGGGCTTGGTCCTGGTGACGACCACTACCGCGTGACCTATCTCCTATCGCACCTCGGGCTGACCGGCGAGGAAGATCCCAAAAACCTGTCAGGCGGCGAGGCGCGCCGCGCCGCGCTTGCGCGCGTTCTCGCGCCGGAACCCGACATCCTTCTCCTTGATGAGCCGACCAACCATCTCGACCTTCCGACCATCGAATGGCTTGAAGGAGAACTGCAGAAAAGCCGCAGCGCACTCGTCCTGATCTCCCACGACCGCCGTTTCCTCGAGAAGGTCTCGACGGCGACTGTCTGGCTAGACCGCGGCACATCGCGGCGGCTCGACAGGGGCTTTGCCCATTTCGAAGCCTGGCGTGACCAGGTTCTGGAAGCGGAAGAGCTCGAGCAACACAAGCTCGGCAAGGCGATCGAGCGCGAAGAGCATTGGCTGCGCTACGGCGTCACTGCCCGACGCAAGCGCAATATGCGCCGCCTCGGCGAACTACAGACGATGCGCTCGCAGTATCGCGGCCACAAAGGCCCGCAGGGCACCGTACAGGCAACGGTTTCCGACGCGCAGGAATCCGGCAAGCTCGTCATCGAGGCCGACAAGATCACGAAGACGTTCGGTGATCGGCCGATCGTCGCTCCCTTCTCCATTCGCGTGCATCGCGGTGATTGCATCGGTCTCGTCGGCCCGAACGGGGCCGGGAAGACCACACTGCTGAAGATGCTGACCGGACAGATTGCGCCGGATAGCGGCACCGTCAAGCTTGGAACCAATCTGGAAATCGCGACGCTGGATCAGAAACGCGAAGACCTCAATCCGGAAGAAACGCTCGCCCACTACCTGACGGATGGGCGCGGTGAGAACCTCCTCGTCAACGGCGAGCAGCGACATGTGACGGGCTATATGAAGGAGTTCCTGTTCCAGCCCGAACAGGCGCGTACGCCGATCAGGAACCTTTCCGGCGGCGAGCGAGCGCGGCTCATGCTGGCCCGCATTATGTCGCGTCCGGCAAACCTGCTGATCCTCGACGAACCGACCAACGACCTTGATATCGAGACGCTGGATCTGCTGCAAGAAATCGTCGCAGGCTTCCCGGGTACTGTAATCCTTGTCAGCCACGACCGCGACTTCCTCGACCGCACCGTGACATCGACGATCGCGCCGGCAGTTCCAGATGCACCTGATGGGCGCTGGATAGAATACGCAGGCGGCTATTCGGACATGCTTGCGCAGCGAAAGGGCGCGGTCGAAGAGCGGAAGAAGGCTGAAAAGGCGGCGGAACGATCAAAGCCGCAGGAAGCAGCAGCTTCCTCCGATACGGCGAAAGGAAAGGGCAAGCTTTCCTACAAGCAGAAGTTCGCTCTCGATAATCTTCCAAAGGAAATGGCCAAAGCCGAAGCCGAGATCACCAAACGCGAGGAGCGGATGGCAGACCCCAGCCTGTTCACCAAGGACCCTACCACATTCAACCGCTTAGCAGCAGAAATGGAGAAGCTCCGGGACAGTCTGACAAAGATGGAAGAGGAATGGCTGGAGCTTGAGATGCTCCGGGAGGAATTGGAAGGCTGAGGCATCTCTCGCCCGCTAATCCATCCGTCTGTTTGCTACGCAACCTGGCTTTCACGTTTCATTGATTCGTCAGCCTTCGATCGGCCGGACTAAGCTGCACCCGTATTCGCAGCTTGCACGACGGCAAGGAAGCAGACCATGCCACAAAATCTCAAAGTATCTACCGCGCTCCTCTGGGTCGCGGGTTTCCTCACTATTGCATCGCACGGCGCGCTTGCCCAAGAAGCGCAGCGTGTGCGTGGAGCCATTGAAAGCCTGAATGGCAACACGTTGGTGGTCAAAACACGGGAAGGCACCGATCAGACGATAACATTGAAGCCGGACTGGAAGGTCCGCGGCATCAAGAAGGCCTCTGTTGACGACATCAAACCGGGCGACTTCGTTGGCGTTGCATCGCTGCCGAAAGTTGACGGCGGCGACAGCGCTCTTGAGGTGCTGATCTTTCCAGCAGCCATGAAGGGCACCGGAGAAGGCAGTCGCCCCTGGGACCTGAAGCCAAACAGCACGATGACCAACGCAACCGTCGCTAAGGCTGTCAAGGCAATCGACGGCCACACCATCACGCTCACCTACCAGGGCAAGGAAAAGACGATATCCATTGCCGACGATACACCCATCGTTACCATCGCCCCTGCGGGAAAGAAGGACCTTATCGCAGGAGCGCGCGTGATCGTAATGGGTGAAAAAGCTGCCGACGGTACTGTGTCCGCAACAAATGTCACGGTCGGCACAAACGGCGCCATACCTCCGATGTAAGTGATCAGAGTGCTGGTGCCGGCGCGTTCGGGGCTTTTACCACAACCTTCGCTTCAGGCTTCGCGTGCAGGGCTTCGAGATGCAGCACGCGCGGCTTGAAAGTCTCGACGTAAGTGTCTGACCGGCCGATGTAGATCATCGTCGCCTCTGGCATGGAGGCGAGGACCTGCATCATTGTGGATTGCCATTCCGGCTCCATGCCCTCCAGCACTTCGTCGAAAACAATCCATTTCGGCCGCACGAGCAGCAGGCGAGCGAACCCGATCGCCCGCTGCTCGTCTGAGTCAAGCAGCTTGTCCCAGCGGGCTCGGGTATCAAGTCGAGAAACCAGATTTTGGAGACCTGCCTTTTCCAATGCCGCAACGACATCGGCATTCTGATAGGCGTCCACAGGTTCCGGAAACGCCAATGCTTCGCGAAGCGAACCACCCGGGATGTAGGCCGATTGCGGGATGAAAAGCATATCGTCCGTGGGCGGTAAACCGATCCTGCCGCCACCGCACGGCCACAGCTCGGAGAGTGCAAGGAAAAGCAGTTTGCGGTTCACGTTGTGATCGCCGTTGATCATGACATTTTCGCCGGCCTTGATCGTCACCGCGCCTTCGTGCATGCGGAAACCACCGCACTGGTCGATGTCCTCACCGATCTTGGCGGCGATCCGGACATGCTCCAGCGTCAGGTTTCCGGAAGGGTTCCGTTCGTACTTGATCGTTCCCTTCATATTGATCTCGTCATTCATGCTGGTGAGCGCCTGCCGGAAATCGGTGACGCGCATCAGGGTGGCGCGCCATTCGGCGATGGGACCGAAATTCGCGACATACCAGCGAAGGGCGGTGTTGACCTGGTTGAAGGCGCCCACGGACACCATCAGCTGGCCAAACGTCAGGCCGCCGGAGAAGTAGGCGGGTGCGGCAACAATGATCGGGATGACAACGACGAGCCAACCGTAGCCGGCCGATACCCAGGTGAGGTTGACGTTGGCCATCGCCACCCGCTTGATGACGGCAAGCACCGCACTGATGTCGGTGTCGATACGTTTCTGCTCATTCTCCTCGCCGCGTGCCACGGTAATCGCCGGCATGTTCTCGTTGGCATGCATCAGCGCGAAGCGAAGCTCTGCTTCCTTCGAGAAACGATCCGCATTGAGCTTTACAAGCTTGCGGCCCACCAGTTGGCTGAGAATCGATGCGGACGCCGCATAAAAGATCGCAGCCCAAACCATATAGCCCGGAATGGAAAAGGAATGCGTGCCGAAACGGAAGATAAAGCCGCTTGAGAGATCCCACAGAACGCCGATGAAACTGATCAGCAGGATCGTCGCCTGCACCAGCCCGATCATCAGGCTCGTGGTGCTTTCCGCGAGGTTGCGGGCGTCTTCGTGCAAGCGCTGATCGGGATTGACGCCGATGAGGCCGCTGGCCGAAAGCCGAAGCGCACGCTTGCGCTGAAGCCACTGGTTGACAAGATCACGCGTCAGGCCTTCGCGCATGTAGACCGCGGTCATCTGATTGAGCCAGGCCTGCACGACGTTGAGCAGCAGCAGCATGCCGGCGATCAACGCGAAGACCTTCAACTGATGGAAGAAGCCGGGCAGATCACGCCGCGCGATGCTGTCGTAAAATGGCGCGTTCCACTGGTTGAGAATGACGGTGGCATAGGCGGTCGCAAGAATGATGGCGATCAGCGCAGTAGCGATCACCAAGACCCTTCCCCGCACGGGCGAATGCCAGAAAGCCGAGAACATGACCCTCAAGCGATAGCCCAGGCTCAGGTCGTATCCTACTCTGTCCTGCCCTTGAATGCTTGGCCTGCCTTTGAGGTCATCTGCCATTACGCGTCCCTAGTCGTCATTCTACTTCAATAAACGTGGTGATTCGCTGTGTCCACCAACAGATTCTAGCAACCTTTAACGTGTGAGTGACTTCGCATCGACCCCACTCTTCGTATGAGCAATTGATTCGCAGCCCGACTGGCGCTATTTAAGGCACTCCGTGGTGATTTGGCCGGCCGGCTTGCAGCCACGTTAAAGAAGTTGCTAAAGGGCCGCGTGCGGACCGATAGCGATATATTCGTTTCTTTGATCGAGTGACCGCAATGCCCATCAAGATCCCCGATACCTTGCCTGCGTTTGAAACCCTGGTTCAGGAAGGCGTACGCGTGATGACCGAGACGGCGGCAATCCGTCAGGACATCCGGCCGCTGCAGATCGGGCTTCTCAACCTCATGCCCAACAAGATCAAGACGGAATTGCAAATGGCCCGCCTGGTCGGCGCTTCGCCGCTGCAGGTGGAGCTTTCGCTCATCCGCGTGGGCAACCATAAAGCAAAGAACACCTCGGAAGACCATCTTCTCGCCTTCTACCAGACGTGGGAGGAAGTGAAGGACCGCAAGTTCGACGGCTTCATCACAACAGGCGCGCCGATCGAGACACTGCCCTACGAGGACGTGAACTATTGGGGTGAAATGCAGCAGATTTTCGACTGGACGGAAACCAACGTCCATTCGTCGATGAACGTCTGCTGGGGCGCGATGGCCGCGATCTATCATTTCCACGGCGTTCCGAAGTACGAACTCAAGGAGAAGGCCTTCGGTGTCTACCGACACCGGAATCTGAAGCCGTCGTCGGTCTACCTGAACGGTTTCTCCGACAATTTCGAAGTGCCCGTGTCGCGCTGGACCGAGGTTCGCCGCAGCGACATCGAAAAGTCACCAGACCTGGAGATCCTGATGGAATCCAGCGAAATGGGCGTCTGCCTGGTGCATGAACGCAAGGGCAAGCGGCTCTATATGTTCAATCATGTGGAGTACGATTCAACGTCGCTCTCGGACGAGTACTTCCGCGACGTGAATGCCGGCGTGCCGATCAAGATGCCGCACAACTATTTCCCGCACAACGATCCGTCGCTGGCGCCGCAAAATCGCTGGCGCAGCCACGCGCACCTGTTGTTCGGCAACTGGATCAACGAGATCTACCAGACGACACCTTACGATCTCAACGACATCGGCAAGGGCAACTGACAGAAGCCGATGCTAAGCGGCCGCGCCTAGTCTGACTGTGCTTCTTTTTTACGACACCCGTTGCGGTTTGCGGCAAATGGGGGCAGGTTCCCTGCCTCAATTAAAGATATATCTGGATGGTCGCTATGGCGGAAATGTTGAAACGGGAAGTTTTTGGGCAAACCCAGTCGGGCGAGACTGTCTTTCGTGTCGAGATCAAGGGTGGCGGGCTGACCGCCAAGATCATCACCTGGGGCGCCGTCATTCAGGATCTCCGCCTTGACGGTCACGATGCGCCGCTGCTGCTTGGCTTCGACGATTTTGACAGCTACCCCGCCCACTCCTCTTATTTTGGAGCGACGCCTGGGCGCTGCGCAAACCGCATCGGCGGCGGCAAGTTCACCTTGGATGGCAAGAACTATCAACTCGATCTCAACGAGAAGGGCGTTACCCATCTTCACGGCGGCAAGGACAACATCGCCAAGCGGAACTGGACAATCGTCGAGCATGATGCCGACCGCGTCGTGTTGAAGATCGTCGATCCCGACGGTCGCGGCGGCTATCCGGGCAACTGCACCATCCAGGCGACGTACTGGGTACACGGGAACGGCGAATTTTCCGTGACCTACGAATCGACGAGCGATCAACCGACGATCGCTAACGTCTGCCAGCATGCCTATTTCAACCTCGACGGCCGCGACGATGCGCTCGGCCACGACATCATGATTGCAGCCGACGGCTACCTCGTGACGAATGAGTTGCAGATCCCGACCGGAGAGGTACGGCCCGTCGCCGGAACGGTTTTCGACTTCCGCGAGATGTCGCCCATGAAGCGGTTCGACGGTAGCGAACAGGCGCTCTACGATCACAATTTCTGCCTCTCCACCGAACGCACCGCAAAGCGCTCCGTCGCGCTTGCCCGCAGCCTGAACTCAGGCGTTTCGCTGGAAGTTCGCACCACGGAGCCCGGCGTACAGTTCTACGCCGGCTTCAAACTCGACGTGCCTGTGCCAGGCCTCGATGGACGCAAGTATGGTCCCTTCGCCGGCTTCTGCCTGGAAACACAGATCTGGCCGGATGCGATCAACCACGAGGGCTTCCCCGATGCCGTTTTGCGCCCGGGTGAAGTGTTGCGTCAGGAAACGGATTACATTTTCTCGAAGAGCTAACGCTCTCGCCTTGTTCTCGAATGAGCCAACCCTCGCAGGCTTCCTGCGGGGGTTTTTTTGCGCATCATTTCTTGCTTGCGATTGGTTCTAAATAGGTTCTATTATTGCGAAATGGATAGAACCAGTCTGATAGCAGAACTGAACAGCCGTGGCCTGCGCGACGAGGCGTTGACCGGGCCGCTTTACAAGCGGCTGGCACAGGCGCTGACCGGTTTGATCCAGGAAGGGTTGCTGAAGCCCGGAACGGCGCTCCCCGGCGAGCGCGATCTGGCCGAAGCCTTGAAGGTCGGGCGTGTCACCGTTCGGACCGCCTATCGCGACCTGATGAATTCAGGCACGCTCGAGTCGCGGCACGGAAGCGGCACCTTCGTTTCCGCCAAGGTCGAGCGAATGGAACAGTCGCTGTGGCGGCTCTCGTCGTTTTCTGCCGACATGCGCTCGCGCGGTCGCGCTCCGGCCGCAAGGATCTTGTCTCGGACGGTCAACACGCCATCTCCGGAAGAGGCGTTCCTGCTTGGCCTTGGGCTTGATGAACCTGTTCTTCGCCTCGATCGTCTGCGCCTTGCCGACGGGCTGCCGCTTGCCATCGAACGCGCTGTCGTGCCGATAAAGTTTCTCGGCGAAGGCGGTGGCGGCGAGGGATCTCTTTATGAAGCGCTCGCGGCGAACGGCCACCGTCCGGTCCGAGCGCTGCAGAGATTGACGGCGGTCACACTCGATCCGTCGTCGGCCGCTGCGCTTAACGTGAATGCCGGCGCGCCCGCACTGCTGATCGAACGTGTGTCGCGTCTGGAGGACCAGCGTGTCGTTGAATACACCCGCTCCCACTATCGTGGTGATGCATATGATTTTGTTGCGGAATTGAGAATCGGAGATGACCTATGAGTGAAAGCCCGTCGCTAATGTTGCAGGAAGCCGGCCAGTCGCCGGAGGTCGTCGCAACGCTGCTGCAGAAAGAAAGGCCCGTCCTCGACGAAATTGCAAAGCTGTTTGCATCGGGCGCTCCGAGCGTCGTGACGACCGCGGCGCGCGGCTCTTCGGACCACGCCGCGACCTTCTTCAAATACCTGTTCGAGATTACCTGTGGCGTGCCAGTCGCATCGGTTGGCCCTTCGATCGCCTCGGTCTACAGCGCATCGCTGCATCTGAAGGGTGGCATCCACTTCACAGTGTCGCAATCCGGCGCGAGCCCCGACATCGTTGCCTTGCAGGATGCGGCAAAACGCGGCGGCGCAACGACGATCGCTGTCGTCAACGTCACCGATAGTCCGCTTGCCAAGCAGGCCGACATCGTTCTCGGGCTCAATGCGGGCGCCGAAAAGAGCGTAGCTGCGACCAAGTCCTTCATCGCCTCGGTCGCCGCGCTTTCCGGTGTCACGGCCGCCATCAGCGGCAAGCGCGATCTGCATGCCTCCCTGGAAAAGCTGCCCGATGCCCTCCAGGCAACCAGCGGCATCGATACGAAGGCCGCAGAGGACGTCCTATTCAACGCCAGCTCACTCTACACCGCTGGTCGCGGTCCTGCCTTCGCCATCGCCCTTGAGGCAGCCTTGAAAGCCAAGGAGACGGCAGGCCTGCATGCAGAAGCCTTCTCCCTTGCCGAGCTGATGCATGGTCCGATGCGCCTTGTTCAGCCAGGCTTCCCGATCGTCGCCTTCACGCCGGATGATCCGGCCTTCGGCAATAACGTGCAGGCTCTGGAGCGACTGCAAAAGCTGGGCGCCACCACCGTGCCGTTCTCGGCCAAGCCGGTTTCCGGCATCAATGTCCAGGTGCCGACGACCGGCAGCGGATTGCTCGATCCCCTTGTTTCGCTGCTCGTTTACTACCGCCTGATCGAGTCGGTCACCCGTCGGAAAGGATTCGACCCCGACAAGCCGGCCAACCTGCTCAAGGTCACGGAGACGATGTGATGGTTCGCAAGATCTTCTCCGGCGCGCGGATCTTCGACGGTCAGCGCTTCCACGACGACAAGGCGCTCATTGTCTCGAACGGCCGTGTCGAGGCGATTGCGGCGGCAGGCGACCTTCCTGACGGTGAGCACACGCGCTTTGAAGGCGGCGTGCTTTCCGCAGGTTTCATCGATGCGCAAGTGAACGGCGGTGGCGGCCGGATGCTCAACGACGAGCCGTCGCCAGCCTCCATGTACATGATTGCTGAAGGTCATCGCCCTTACGGAACGACTGCATTGCTGCCGACGCTGATCACCGATACCGCGGAGGCGACAGCAGCAGCAATCGAGGCAGCCAAGGAAGCCGTCAAGTCGAACCGCGGCGTGGCGGGTCTGCACCTCGAGGGCCCGCATCTGGCGCCTGCCCGCAAGGGAGCACACCTTGCCGAGCTCATGCGCCCGGTCGAAGACAGGGACGTGAAGGCGTTCATTGTGGCCAAGGAGGCGATCGGCACGCTGCTGGTAACGATGGCGGCCGAACAGGTCACGTCGAAACAGGTGCGCGAACTCAACGAAGCCGGCGTCACCGTCAGCATCGGTCATTCCGATTGCTCCAGCGAGGCGGCAGAGGTACGGTTCGATGCGGGCGCACGTGGCGTCACCCATCTTTTCAACGCCATGAGCCAGCTTGGCCACCGGGCGCCCGGTCTGGTCGGTGCGGCCATCGATCACCCCTCGGTCTGGTGCGGCATCATCGCCGACGGCCATCATGTCGATCCGAAGGCGCTTCGAACCGCGCTTCGTGCCAAGCGGGGCGAGGGCAAGCTCTTTTTCGTCACCGACGCGATGTCGCTGGTTGGATCGGAGCAAGACTCTTTCACGTTGAACGGTCGTACGGTTCGGCGCGAAAGGGGCGGGTTCTGCTCGAAGCTGGTTCTTTCCGATGGCACGCTCGCGGGCTCCGATGTCGATATGGCGTCCACCATCCGCTACGGGATTACCTATCTGGAACTGACTCTCGCCGAGGCCCTTCGCATGGCGACGCTCTACCCGGCGCGCTTCCTGCGCCTTGACGACCGCGGCCACCTGTCACCGGGCGCCCGGGCCGACCTGGTGCATCTCACCGACGCCCTGGAGGTCACACGGACCTTCATCAGCGGTGAAGCCGCCTAGAAAGCGAGGATGGGATGACCGCGATCACCGATGCTTATTTCTCCAATCTGATTGGCCGGCTCGAGGCTTTGAAGACGGAACTCGCCGAGCCCATGGCTTTGGCGGCCAAAGCGATCCTGGAAGCCGCCCGCAACGACCAGCGGGTCTATGTGTTCGGCACCGGGCACTCGCATATGCTGGCGGAAGAGCTCCACTATCGAGCAGGCGGCCTCGCCTTGACGATCCCGGTCCTCGTCGGCTCCGCAATGCTGCACGAAGGCGCCGTAATCAGTTCCGTTTACGAGCGTACGCAAGGATTGGTGCGGCCGGTACTGGAGCGCTATGGGATGCAGCCCGGCGACGTCATCATCATCGCATCGAACTCCGGCGTGAATGCAGCGCCGATCGAAGCTGCCGATTATGGCCACGAAATCGGCGCCAAGGTGATCGCCATCACGTCGGTCTCCTATTCGAGTGCGATTGCAAACGGCCGGCGGCGGCTGGCCGACATCGCCGATATCGTACTGGACAACGGTCTTCCCCCTGGCGATGCCGTAATAGCGCTCCCGGGCACGGAGCTAAAAGTCGGGCCGGTTTCCACGGCGATCGGTGCAACGGTCCTCAACGCGATCTTCGCAGAGGTTGCTTCGGAGCTGGCGAAGAGCGGCGACGCACCGATCTATCTCAGCGCCAACATGCCGGGCGCGGCAGCGGTGAACCAGCGGCTGGTGTCAAAATACCGACCGCGCAATCCGCA
>Ga0102589_1004895_pt1 | contig 12154 bp, 13 predicted proteins | sample AraplaMF_Col_mLB_FD_76858 | JGI IMG/M metagenome (GOLD analysis project Ga0102589, IMG submission 76858) | Arabidopsis root microbial communities from the University of North Carolina, USA - plate scrape MF_Col_mLB | ecosystem: Host-associated > Plants > Roots > Endosphere | place: USA... | reverse complement strand
CAGTTAATACAGTGTTTAATAACATTACTCCCTGCTGTGCCCATTTTGTTAATGTTCCGTTTTGAGGGATTGGACAGCCAAGATCATCCTGTAATTCCTTTAGCATATTTCGGAGGCTTGGTGGATGTGGGATTCCCGGCATGACCGAAAAGCTTAATCCATGTGCTTGGTTTGGTCCATGATACGGATCTTGACCTAAAATTACGACCTTTACATCATGATAAGCCGTCGTATAAAATGCATTCATTATGTCATTTATCGGAGGATAAATTGTTTCTGTTGAATATTCATCTGCTACAAATTGACGCAGCTTTGTGTAATATGTCTTTTCTATTTCTTCTGTAAGTATTGTTCGCCAATCATTCGGGAAATCTTCTTTCATCGTAATATAAGCCCCTTTCTCTTCTTACAAAGGTACAAAAAAATAATGTTGAATTCAAGTATCCAATTCAATTATGTCATGGCATAATTGCGTCCAGAATCGGCTTTGTACTTAGGCCTGCTGATGTTTATCGCGCGAAAGACATCTGTTGGCCCAAAGCCTCCGGCAGATGTCACAGAATCAAGAAACTTAAACTGACCTTTTAAAAACATCTAACTCTGACTATTTTTATAGCATCAGAATAGGACTATACTAGATGGTAATTTTAAAACTTTTATCTATAAAGGAGATATTCCACATGGCTCTTAAAAAAACTTTAACGATTGCTGGTTCAGATACATCAGGTGGCGCAGGTATGCAAGCTGATCTTAAAACATTTCAGGAACACGGCACATATGGCATGGTGGCATTAACAGTTGTCGTAACAATGGATCCAAACGGTTGGACTCATAATGTAACGCCATTACCAACAGAGCTTTTGCAAAAACAAATTGATACTGCTCTTTCAACAGGTATTGACGCCGTAAAGACTGGTATGCTATCAACGGAAGAAATTATTCGTATCGCGGGTGATGCTATCGCAAAATCTGGTACTACAAATGTTGTCATTGATCCTGTAATGGTATGTAAGGGGGAAGATGAAGTATTGAACCCTGGCAATACAGATGCAATGATTCAGCATCTTTTACCATTAGCTGCAGTTACAACACCTAACTTGTTTGAGGCTGGGCAATTAGCTGGAACTGGAACACCAAAAACTATCGAGGAAATGAAAATAGCAGCTCGTAAAATTCACGACCTTGGTGCTAAAGCTATTGTGATTAAAGGTGGAAAAGCGTTAGCTACTGAAAAAGCAACTGACTTATTTTTCGACGGTGCAAAATTCTACTTATTAGAATCTGAAAAAGTCGCTTCTACTTATAATCATGGGGCTGGCTGTACATTTGCTGCTTCAGTAACAGCAAACCTTGCAAACGGTCTTTCAGTACAAGAGGCAGTAATTGAAGCAAAAGAATTCGTTTCAGCAGCAATAGCTCACGGTTGGGCATTGAATGACTATGTAGGACCAGTTATGCACGGTGCAAAATCTCGTTTTGGCGCACCACAAGTAACAGTGACAGAAATTTAAATATGAAGAGGCATCTGATTAGTTTCAGATGCCTCATTTACATATAGTAGTTCTCCATCATTTCGAGCAATCCCATGGATCGTTCATCGAAATGAATTGAGCCAATGCCTTACTTTCCTTTTTACGCTCTGCACGCACCTTCGCTCGTTCAGATGCAGTTTCATGTAGCTTTGTCTCCTCTACTGTTTCTGGAATGACAGATGGAACTGGGGTTGGTTTATTATTTTCATCTAATGCAACAAAAGTTAATAACGCTGTTGCCGCTACCTTACGTTCTCCCATTTTCAAATTCTCTGAAATGACCTTTACGAAAACTTCCATTGAAGATGTCCCTGTCCACGTTACATAAGATTCGAAATAGACAGAATCAGTCGGGCGTATCGGATGCAGGAAGTCTACAGAATCCGTTGAGGCCGTCACACAATCTCTACGACTATGTTTAGCGGCGGAAATTGAAGCTACTAGATCGATGTCACTCATTAATCGACCGCCAAACAGTGTATTATGATTATTAATATCATTCGGAAAAACTCGACTTGTACGCATAACTCTAGATTCTTTACAATATTTAAAGTCTTTGTTCACATCCATTCCCCCTAAAACAACTGTTTATTTCTACATATTGATTTATTTTTCCATGAAAATCAATTTAAATACCAGAAAGTTATGAATATTTATTTTAACAGAGGTTTTTGGTTTATTTCTTCAAATGCTCAGGACAAGATACACTACTACTTCATATGCATATATTAGCTTTATATGGGAGGGAGAAAAATGGCAAGACGCAGACAACAACAAGATCCAGCTCCAAATACACAAGCAAGTTTCCTAGGTGCTCAAGAAGCAGGTCTCCTAGGTGAAGACACAGGTGTCCAAGGTGGAAATATAACCTCTACGAAAGTAGAATTAATATCTTCAATGGTTTTGACAATAGGGTATTCATTAGCAACCCTCTCCAACATTTTAGCATTGCAGGAAGAAGAGGCAATTGAACAATCCAGATCATCAGACGCGCAAAATCAAAATGTACTTTTTAGACAAATGCATAGGCATCTATCACATCTCAACAATCGTCTAGATTCCATTGAACGAAAAATGAACCGATATTAAAAAATACATACCCAAAAATACCGCTAATTATAAAAAGCCGCGATTCTCCGTCATAAAAGAGAATCGCGGCTTTTTTAACATACTATGATAATGAGCTTTCAGTCTTCTTCCCTTTTACAGCTATACATATCAATGTTGAAGGAACGTCATCTATTGTACCAAGATAGAATTCGTTATTACCTAGTTTAAAATTCCCTTCAACATTATGCGCTGCCTTTCCGTCAGTTAAGGAAGAAATCATGGTCAGTATCTTTTCATTTGTGAAACCGTATACAATACAAAACGACACATTTTGTACAAAATTGCTTTCACACTCATTATATTGATATATTTCTATATTTTTTTCAAGAAAATTGCTTAAAAATCTTCATAGATTAATAAATACTATCAATTAAAAGAGCTTTTTATTTCTTCATACTCTTCTGTTGTGAATACTCTAGAGTTTGTAATGAAATGCATATTTTCAACACTATCTAAAGAAAAACTTGCACCTCTGCCCTCAATCGCATGAATAATCAATTGCGTATGCTTAAAATATTCATATTGCGCTCTATGAATGTAAAAAGGAACGTCACCTATTGTACCAAGATAGATATCGTTTTCACCAATTTTGAAATCCCCTTCTACATAACACATCGGTGCAGAGCCATCACAGCAACCTCCAGATTGATAAAACATGATAGCTCCATGCTTACTCTTAATTAGCTCTATCAAATTTAAACACTCTTTTGTTGCAATAACTCGTTCTGCCATGTTGTTATTCATCCCTTGGTATTAGAAAAATCCTTGTGCTTCTTTTTTGTAGCTTACTAAAAGACATTTAGTTTGTTGGTAGTGATCTAACATCATTGCGTGGTTTTCACGACCGATACCAGAAAGTTTGAACCCACCAAATGCAGCGCCCGCTGGATATTGATGATAAGTGTTTGTCCAAACACGACCAGCTTGAATAGCTCGACCTGCACGGTAAGCAATGTCACCAGAACGTGACCAAACACCAGCACCTAAACCATATTCTGTATCATTTGCAATTTCCATTGCTTCATCGAAATCTTTGAATGTAGTCACGCCAAGCACTGGACCAAAGATTTCTTCTTGGAAGATACGCATTTTATTGTGACCTTTGAAAACTGTTGGTTTAATGTAGTTACCGCCTGCAAGGTCGCCTTCAAGAATATTTTCTTCTCCGCCTATTAAGCACTCAGCACCTTCTTCTTTACCAAGTTTTAGGTAAGAAAGGATTTTTTGTTTTTGTTCGTTAGAAGCTTGAGCACCCATCATGACTTCTGTATCTAATGGATTACCAATTTTAATAGCTTTTACGCGTTCTAATGCACGTTCAATGAATTTATCGTAAATGGATTCTTGAACAAGTGCACGTGAAGGACAAGTACAAATTTCACCTGAGTTTAATGCGAACATCACAAAGCCCTCAATTGCTTTATTTAAATATTCATCATCTGAAGCCATTACGTCCTCAAAGAATACGTTTGGTGATTTACCACCTAGCTCTAGCGTTACAGGAATAATATTTTCAGTTGCATATTGCATAATTTGGCGACCAACTGCTGTTGAACCAGTAAAAGCAATTTTTGCAATTCTTTTGTTCGTTGCCAGCGGTTTACCAACTTCAACACCAAAGCCGTTTACAATGTTAAGTACGCCTTTTGGTAGGATGTCTTGAATTGTTTCAATTAACACTAATAACGAAACTGGCGTTTGCTCAGCTGGTTTCATCACGATACAGTTACCTGCTGCAAGTGCAGGAGCAATTTTCCAAGCAGCCATTAAGATTGGGAAGTTCCAAGGAATGATTTGGCCAACTACACCTAGTGGCTCTTGGAAGTGGTATGCAACAGTGTCGTTATCTAATTGTGTTGCACGTCCTTCTTGTGCACGGATAACACCTGCAAAATAACGGAAGTGATCAATCGCTAAAGGAATATCTGCGTTTAAAGTTTCTCGAACTGCTTTACCATTATCCCATGTTTCTGCAACAGCAATCATTTCTAAGTTTTCTTCAATACGATCTGCGATTTTATTTAAAATAGATGCACGCTCAGTTGCGCTTGTTTTACCCCATGCATCTTTTGCTGCGTGTGCTGCATCAAGAGCAAGCTCAATATCTTCAACTGTTGAACGAGCTGCTTTTGTGAAAACTTGGCCTGTTACTGGTGTTTTATTTTCAAAGTATTGACCTTTTACTGGTGGAACCCATTCGCCACCGATAAAGTTATCATATTTTTCTTTGAAATTTACTACTGCACCCGGAGTATTAGGATTTGCATATATCATAGTATCAATCTCCCCATATTTTATTTATGAAACCGCATACAAATTATAACGACACAATTCAATTTATATTAATCTGTTTCATGTGTCCTATATTGATACATCAAAATAGTTTTTTCAAGTAATTAACCCTGCTAATAGTGGAAAATAGTTTTTTTAAAATAAAGAAATTTCTGTATTTCATTAATAACATTTATGATTTGGTTGGAACAAAGCCTTTCGATTTCCCTTTGTCATCTTTTTTAACTATACTTAAAGGAGAAATAATCGAGAGGAGTGTTAAGATGCAAGAAGTACAAGTAAAGACGTTGCAGGAATTATTGAATTCTTTCGCCAATAAAGACGTTTATATTCATCTTGAGACGACAAACGGTTCTTATGCAGCACACTATGATGAGAAATTTTTCAATGCAGGTGCTTTTATTCGCAATGCTAAAATTAACTATGAGCTTGCTAAAGTGGTAGATGAGTCACCCCATCGTGTCGGATTAAAAATGGCACATGGCTGGGTTTATGCTCAAGGCATCACACATTTTGAATTAGATGATTTAGGCCGTTTATTAATGGCTGGACTAGACTACTCAGGTAAATTGGCGATTGCACTTGAAATTAGCGAAACGCCATTTGCTTATTAAGGGGGACGACCATTTGAATTTACAACCACAACGTCATATTTTAATTGTTTACCCTCACCCAGATGATGAGGCTTTTTCAGTTGCTGGAACAATTGCCTATTATACAAAGAAGATGAATACACCTGTTACATATGCCTGTTTAACTTTAGGTGAAATGGGTCGTAATTTAGGAAATCCACCTTTTGCAACACGTGAATCTTTGCCAGAAATTCGACGTAAGGAGCTTGTTGCAGCAGCAGAGGCTATGGGAATACAAGATTTACGTATGCTTGGTTTCCGTGATAAAACGATTGAATTTGAAGATGATGAAAAAATGGTAAAGCTTGTTGAAGATTTAATAGAAGAGTTAATGCCTTCTCTTATTTTTACATTCTTACCTGGATTTGCAGTGCATCCTGACCATGAAGCAACAGCGCGTGCCGTAGTAGAAGCTGTTCGTCGTATGCCAAAAGCTGCACGTCCACAAGTGTTAGGTTGTGCCTTCGCAAATGATACAATTGAAAAAAATGGAGAGCCACATGTCGTCAACGATATCCGTGAAATGAAGATGGATAAAATTGAAGCATTAAAAGCACATGCATCCCAAACTGCTTGGATGATGCAAGAAACAGAAAAACGTGTTGATGACGGTGAGCCAATGAGTGAAAGCTGGCTTAATATTGAAAAATTCTATATTATCAATCCTGATCAATATGTAAAATAACAATTAATTTTTTACAACAACAAAACGGTTCTGTCCTCTTTCTTGATTGAGAACAGAACCGTTTTATATTATGCGACCCTCATCTTTTTTACAAAATGAATAATGAAAGTTATAGAGAAAATAATAATTAACACAACAAAAAACATATAATGTGGAACGTGAATACCGATAACGCTCGCTAACATTTTCAGTGCAATAATTCCAATAATAATAAATGCTGTTGCCTCTAATTCAGGTATTTTTTCAATAATGATTAAAAATAAACCTGCAATAGTTCTCATCATTAAAATACCTAACATTCCCCCGATTAGTAATATCCAAATTTGATTGGATATCGCAAAAGCGGCAAAAATTGCGTCAATTGAAAAGGCAATATCCATCAGTTCAACAGAAATTACCGTAGCCCAAAATGTTCCAAAAAGACGAACCAACAACCCTGTTTTTTTCATCTCCTTGGTACTATCCGCTTCCCCAATCTGTAAGAAATGAGCGACACATAGCCAACCTAAATACAAGGCTCCTAGCAATTTAATAAACCAAAACTCTACCAAATAAACACCTATCCCGATAAATAAAAATCGGAAAAAATAGGCCCCCAACATACCATACATTAATGCTCGTTTGCGTTGCTTGTTTGGCAAATGCTTCACCAGCACCGCCAATACAAGTGCGTTGTCTGCCGAGAGTAAACCTTCTATTATAATTAGTGTTGATATTAACCCCCAAGATACAGGGTCAGATAAGATCTCTTTCCACATTTCCCAATTAAAAAATTGCATGTATGTAGATAGAATTCCTTGAATGATTTCCAATTACATACCCTCCTACTTGTCCTAAGGTATTCTAGTATATGCTTGACCATTTTCGTTATGAGGAAATGTGTGCATCCTTTATTTCTACAAAAAATTCTCGAAGAAATTTAATTATTCTCCTTTTTGTAGTACATACATAAAATAGACACCGAAAATTTAGAATTTACTAAAAATTAATAACAAATTGCTTATAATATGTGCTATCATAGATAAATGTTTTATACGGATAACGGAGGATGAATATTATGGAAGCTGCTGACACTAGAACTGTGCAGGTAGAAAATATCTTGATTGCACATCATTTCTTAAAAGACGTAGTGGTGCACACGCCGCTACAAAAAAATGACTATTTATCCGAGAAATACGGAGCTAATATTTATTTTAAACGCGAAGATTTACAGCACGTACGCTCATTTAAACTTCGTGGTGCCTATTATAAGATTAAAAAAATTGAGGAAGAGGCCCGTAAATATGGCGTTGTTTGCGCAAGCGCAGGCAATCATGCCCAAGGTGTTGCCTATGCCTGTGCACAATTGAAAATTCAAGCAAGTATTTTTATGCCTCAAACAACACCTAAGCAAAAAATTGACCAAGTGCGTATGTTTGGTCGTAATTATGTAGAAATCATTTTAGCTGGTGATACCTTTGACGATGCTGCAGAAAGTGCATTTGCTTACTGTGATGAACACGATAAAATCTTTATTCACCCATTTGATGATTTTGATGTCATTGCTGGACAAGGAACGGTCGCAGTTGAAATTATGAATGACATGGAGGAACCGATTGATTACGTGTTTGGTAGTATTGGTGGCGGTGGCTTAATGTCAGGTGTTTCTGCCTATGTGAAAAACCTCTCCCCTAATAGTAAAATTATCGGTGTAGAGCCTGCTGGGGCGGGCAGTATGAAGGCTGCATTTGCAGAAGGCGGTGCAGTGGCACTTGATTGGATTGATAAATTCGTAGATGGTGCTGCCGTAAAGTGCGTCGGTAATCACACATATGATGTTTGTCGTCGCTACTTAGACGACATCGTACTAGTGCCAGAAGGAAAAGTATGTACAACAATTTTAGATCTTTACAATAAACATGCCATTATCGCAGAGCCTGCTGGAGCATTATCAGTAGCAGCACTCGACTCTTATAAAGAGGAGATTAAAGGTAAATCAGTCGTTATCATCATTAGTGGTGGTAATAATGACATCGGCCGTATGCAGGAGATTAAAGAGAAATCTTTAATTCACGAAGGATTACTATACTACTTCATCGTTAACTTCCCACAGCGTGCAGGCGCTCTTCGCCAATTCCTAACAAGCGTTCTAGGACCAAATGATGACATTACAACCTTCGAATATACAAAGAAAAACAACAAAGAAAGTGGTCCTGCCTTAGTCGGTATCGAGCTTGGCAATCGCGAAGACTACGAAGGATTACTAGCACGCATGAATGAATTTGGCTTCAAATACAAAGAAGTAAACAACGACATTCAACTATTTGGCTTACTAGTCTAATATAAAGGGTCACACTTGCTATGTAAGTGTGGCTTTTTTAGGTTTATCGGAATAAATTTGTGATTTATCGGAACAATTTCGAATTTTATCGGAATGTTTCATTGATTTATCGGAACATTTTAAAAAATACAGTCTATCTGACCGCATTGATAGACTAGACTATACTATTTAATAATATACTTTCGATTCTTCTTTGCGCCTACTTCTTGAAGCTGTAACGACTTCAATATTTTATATACCGTTTTAGAGCAAGAGATTCCGAAAAAATCTTGAAATAAACTGTTCGATATCAATTCACCATACATATAACGGTAATCTTTCAGTGCATCATTGAACGCTTGATTATCTACCTCACCACAATTCTCACACCCCCACTTCCCTTGACGATATTGCATGACAAATCGGTAATCGCACTTAGAACATATTACGCCTTTCTTTAGTTCATCCATCTTCATATCCATTGTCCATTGCGTAGGTTTATGCATCTTTAGAATATGTTTCGAAATTTCTCTTAAAGCTTTTTCACTTAAACAGATTTCTGAATGTCGTAAAAACAGCTGTTCTACCTTTTCTGCCAAACCACTCACATGAATAATCGGTTGCGCTGACAAACTTGCCGACATAATCATTTTCGGATTTGCAGAGACAATCATATATACAATCGGTATATGGTAGCCCGCTTTTTGAAAAATCTGACGCATAAATCTAGCATGCCGCTTCACTTGATCAAAGGGACTTCTAAAGCCATCTACTTTGCCATCAGAAGTAATTCGAATAAATTGATGATTATCTTCCATATATTCGACACGTCCCACGATATTTTTAATTTCCACTATTAAAACAAAATTTCTCGACATATATAATGTATCCATTTGATGTATTGCTCCACCTTCAGCTTTAAGCTGTACATCATGCAATAAATAATGGCATTGCTCCAAATAGATTTCCTGCCATTCCTGATCTACTCTTTGCTCACCTGCATACCCTGCTCTTGTTCTATTTAGCATTTCTTGATAGTAAGTAGACTTTGGGTGAGATTTCGGCAACCTCCTTTCAATCATTTCTAATGTGAGTTGCTTCGATGAGACTTCCCGTTTTTTCAGTAGCATATTCTCACCTCCTTTAGCTAGATTATAATGCACTTTATCGAAAGAGTTTGATTGTTTATCGACCAACTTTATTAATTTATCCACCAACTTTATTGATTTATCTACCAACTTTACTAATTTATCTACCAACTTTTTTAATTTATCACCCAACTTCTAAAAAATATCGACATCTAGCAGAAAAACGCCCATACGTATGTATGAGCGCTTCGTTATCATTATCCTAGTAACGCACGGTCTGAGTTCATTTTCTCTCCGCGGATACGTTCGAACTCTGCCATCAAATCAGGGATGGTTAGTTCATGCTTGCGATCCTCTCCAACCTCTAAAATGATTTGACCTTTATCCATCATAATCAGTCGATTTCCTAAGTCTAATGCTTGTTGCATATTATGTGTGACCATCAATGTCGTTAAGCTGTCTTTCTCTACTAAATATTTTGTAATACGTGTAATTAGCTCTGCACGAGATGGGTCAAGTGCCGCCGTATGCTCGTCTAGCAATAAAATCGAAGGCTTCGTAAATGTTGCCATCAAAAGAGACAAAGCTTGACGCTCCCCTCCTGAAAGTAAACCAACTTTTGCAGATAGGCGATTTTCCAGATTTAAGCCCAACATCTCCAACGATTCCTTGAAAAATTCCCGACGTTTTTTATCAACACCGAAGCGCATACCTCTACTCTTATTACGTGAGTAAGCTAAAGCTAAATTTTCTTCAATCGTCATTGTTGGTGCTGTGCCAGCCATCGGATCTTGGAATACTCGACCGATATAGTGAGAACGCTTATATTCTGGCAAAGCAGTAACCTCATTCCCATCAATTGAAACTGTGCCAAAGTCTGGCGTTAATGCACCAGAAATCATATTCATCATAGTCGATTTACCAGCACCATTACTACCGATAATTGTGACGAAATCCCCTGGCTTTAAGTGCAAATTAATTTCTGCAAGTGCAATTTTTTCATCAGGCGTACCTTCATTAAATATCTTATTTATGCCGTTTAATTTAAGCAAGGCCCTTCCCTCCCTGCTCAACCGTCTTTACTCGTGTCCTTTCCGCCGCGCGCTTCACCTTACGTTTGCGTTCCTTACTCTTATTAATAAATTGAGGTAAAATCAACGCTATAATAACAATGATAGCCGTTATTAATTTCATATCTCCTGAATCAAGGAAATCTACTCGTAATGCTAATGCTAAAATAATACGGTAAATGATCGCTCCCGCAATGACAGCGAAAGTAGTGCGCATAATCGTTTTTGTACCGAAAATTGCTTCGCCTATAATAACAGAGGCAAGACCGATTACAATCATCCCAATTCCCATACTGACATCTGAGAACTTCGAATATTGTGCGATTAAAGCGCCAGAAAATGCAACAAGTGCATTAGAAAGTCCTAGCCCTAGAATTATAAGTGTATCTGTATTTGCCGAGAAGCTACGAATCATGCGTTTATTATCGCCGGTTGCTCGAATAGCCAATCCAACCTCTGTTTTTAAGAACCAGTCTGCAATTAACTTAATTAAAATCGTGATGATCAATACTACGATTATCGTACTCCATGTTGAAGGAAGATGCTGAACGCCGAAGCCTTTTAATAGATTATTTAAAGCAGCATCAATTCCTAAATCACTCCAAAATGCTTGAAACTTTGAAAATAAAGTCTCTGAATTTAATAGCGGAATATTCGGTCGACCTATCGTATTTTCTGCAGTTGACCCCATAATACGTAGATTAATAGAATACAAAGCAATCATCATTAAAATCCCCGATAATAGAGGATTTATTTTCCCCTTTGTGTGAAGAATTCCTGTCATACATCCAGCAATAAATCCAGCAACAATTGCCACTAAAGTCGCTAAGATTGGGTGGTAGCCAAGCAGAATCATCGTCGCTGCTGTAGCTGCCCCTGTTACAAAGCTTCCATCAACCGTTAAATCCGGAAAATCTAACACGCGGAATGTTAAATAAACACCAAGTGCCATAATTGCATAGATGATTCCTTGCTCCATCGCGCCAAATATTGCTAAAAACATAGTTGAATCATCTCCTAATAATTTCTTTTACTAATTTTTTATTAAAAATTCTTCCTTGAGCTCCATTCCTTTAAATGGAGCTCAAAACTTATAAAGTCCTTCGTACATAATAGAATTGATTATTTTAAGGTTTTAGCGCGACGGCCTGTGATAAATTCTTGCCCAACATCTGTACAGCAACAAATGTTTTATCTGTGCGAAAGCAAAGCGACAGCAACAAATGTTTTATCTGTGCGAAAGCAAAGCGACAGCAACAAATGTTTTATCTGTGCGAAAGCGAAGCGACAGCAACAAATGTTTTATCTGTGCGAAAGCGAAGCGACAGCAACAAATGTTTTATCTGTGCGAAAGCGAAGCGACAGCAACAAATGTTTTATCTGTGCGAAAGCGAAGCGACAGCAACAAATGTTTTATCTGTGCGAAAGCGAAGCGACAGCAACAAA
>Ga0102589_1004894_pt1 | contig 12154 bp, 10 predicted proteins | sample AraplaMF_Col_mLB_FD_76858 | JGI IMG/M metagenome (GOLD analysis project Ga0102589, IMG submission 76858) | Arabidopsis root microbial communities from the University of North Carolina, USA - plate scrape MF_Col_mLB | ecosystem: Host-associated > Plants > Roots > Endosphere | place: USA... | reverse complement strand
TGGATTCCTATTCCTCAATCCTGATTGGCCCAAAATACTCCTTGCCGCCCGTTCTCTTCCAGTGGCCATTATCATTTCCCCTCTCTGCAATTGAGATTTGAAATAAACCGTCCTGTATAGATTCAATAACAGTAAAATAAATCCTTTTTTAAATATTTAGTTGCAGTTAAATAAAATCTTTGTTATTTTTTGAGTGGATAGGCAAGCTGACTGCAGTAGCTACATAGTATCTACTTCGTTACCTAATCAGTAGCTAATTCAGTAACTTTACCGCGTTAATACAGGCTTTATATGCGTAATGACGCCCTTCATGTTGCTTTCTTTATTGGATCCTTCACTCGTTATAGATAATGACCTCACTTTTCCTTTATAAAAAAAGCAGGGCCGTCTAAAATGTTAGGTATTTTTTTCGAACGTTACAACATGTATTTCATTATCTATTAATTGAAAACATGACTTTGGATATGACCCAATATAAATAGGTAATCTTCCTTTTTCGTTCTCCGTATAAACGTTATAACCCAACTCATCGACAGTGTCAAATCCATAATACTCCTGCCCTTTTATAATATTCAAGCCTTCAGTCAAACCATCTAAGACACATATAATTTTTATAAATTCAATTTTTTTATTTTTTTCACTCATACTTCCCCTCTCCCACTCAAAAGATTTCTGCATATTCAGAATTATATCGTTTTAAAAAGTGTTACTCCATACGCCAATCGACCCTATTAAATTAAATATCGATATTTTTATGCGAAAATTGCAATCTCTAAAACTTGGATATGTACAAGAGACCCATAAAAAAGGCAGCTTTTGTTCAATTGTTCGAAGTTGAGGTAAAAATTATTGTAGAATGGTTTGTGGATTGTAGGAATAAGACAGACTGAATGAGCATTACGTCACCTGCCTATTTTAATTTTCATAATTATGATCCATGCTATGATTTACATAAAGACAAATGGACTACTGATGGGGATAAATGGGATGATTTAATTATGTTTTTATTCTTTTTTTAAATAAAAAATACTTACCAAAAAGGCTGTTATTTAAAAGAAATAACAGCTTTTTTTTCATTGGAAGTCATTAAGTCTTCAAATCGACTTAGTACTTCTATACCTAACTCTGTAATCTCTGTACCTTGTTTTCTAACTCCAACTTTAATACAGTTAACCTTATTTAACATAGATAATCGATGTTTCAATTGTGAGTCAGACAAGAAATAAGGAAGCATTTCTTGTATAATGCCTCTTCCTACACTTGTTTCTTGCTTTTTATAAATTGTTAGTATTTTTAATATGGCTTTATAATCTTCTGCGAAACTGCCTCTTTTTAAAAAGAGAATAGCCTCTTCGATCTCGGACAATGAATCATTTGTTAAATTAGAAGTCTTTTGAGATAACAAAATTTGATCTGGCATATGATCTTTAATTACTTTATTTCCTTCCACAATAACCATTAAATAATGAATGAAATTTTCAAGTTCACGTATATTTCCTGGCCAATTATAATTTATTAAAAGATTTTTTACATCTGAGTCAAATACTAAATTTTTCTTATTTGACTTAAAAAAGAAGTCTATTAGTGTAAATAAATCCTCTTTTCTTTCTCGAAGTGGTGGAATGTTTAATGGTAAGACGTTGAGACGGTAATATAAATCTTCTCTAAACATGCCTTCCTTAATCATTTCTTGTAAGTTTTTATTGGTTGCAGCAATTACCCGTACATTAATCGGTATAACTCTATGACCGCCTACACGCATTACCTGGCGTTCCTGAAGAACTCGTAAAAGAGATGCTTGAATGCTTAAGGAGGCATCTCCTATTTCATCCATAAAAATAGTTCCATTATGAGCAAGTTCAAATAACCCCATTTTCCCTTCCTTTTTAGCACCCGTAAACGCTCCACCCTCATAACCAAATAGTTCACTTTCTATTAATGTTTCAGTTAATCCTGCAAAGTTTACTGCTACAAATGGGCCTTCCTTCCTTTCAGAGCTATTATGTATTGCTTGAGCAAACACTTCTTTTCCTGTCCCATTTTCTCCAGTAATCAAAACTGTATAATCACTTTTGGCTAGACGACTTGCTTTCTGTTTGGCAGATACAATCAAAGGGCTGTTTCCAATAATATTGTCAAATGAGTATTTCGTTGTTAGACCTAACTCTGTACTTTTCCGTCTAATTTCTTGCTCCATTCTTTGAACCCTTGTTACATCTTGAAACGTAATTACCAGGCCTATAAGTTTTTGATTAAAGGTTAAGGGGACTTTTGACACCAGCAATGATCGGTTATTTATTTGAAATATGCTATCCAGTTGTTCTTTTTGCTCACCTAAATTCTCACTAATCTGAAAATTAGGTATAACCTCATTGTAATGCTTTCCAATACAATTTATAGAAGGAAGTTGTAGAATTTGATGAGCATCCTCATTAATTGAGGTAATGAATCCTTTTTCGTCTAGCCCTATAATTCCTTCGTGCACTGCATTTAAAACAGATTCTAATTTCTGTGTTAGTTCTTTCTCATTCTGAATAGATAATGATAAGTTCCTTCCCATTTTCACAAAATCTCTAAAGAATTCTGCTGTATAAAAATGAGCTTTTTCTAAAGATAAATTTAAAAGACGAGCAATATCAAGCATAGTAGTTAAATCAATAGGTCGGTTCTCTAAATCAATAACCTTCTTTATATGCTTAGGTACCAACTCAACCTGTCCAAGCGTAATAGCAAACTCAAAATTTTCAGCCTCTTGGGCATTTGTAACATCAGGAATATAAGGAATTAATGTTAGATGCCCAAAGCCAAACGAATGCAGAAGGTCAATAGAATCTCTAACATTTTTTATGTCATTAGTAACCAATAAAATTTTTGTTTGAGGAGCCAAATCTAATAGTGGCTCTAGCTTGGCAATTCGAATGGAACGTCTAGCAACCATAACAGGAATATCAGGTTTCAGTACTTTAATAGAATCTTCTAGCACTGGGCTTGATAATATAACTAAATCAGCTTTATTAATCATCTCTTTATTTAAATGTAGGGATTCATAACATGTTTCAATAGAGCTTTTTGAACCGAAAAACATCCTTAAATTTTCTTCAAATGTTTTGCATACTTTTTTACTGATAGTGACAAGAAGTATAGTGGGTTTTTTCATTCTTTTCTCCTTACTACACAGTTGCATTTTGCTCTTATTCTATCAGATTTTAAATCAAATTAGAAAGGACCCCATTTGATTAATACACCAATGGTTAAAAAGATAGCAGCTAAGATAGACCAGATAATAGTTAAAGGAATCATAAATTTAAGCCATTTACCATATGAAATACCACTGGTAGCCAATATAGCCATTAATACGCCTGATGTTGGGTTAATACAATTTACTACTCCTTCACCAAATAAAACGGATTGTACTGCTACTTGACGGGTAATGTGCAACAAATCTGCAAGTGGTACTAATATTGGCATTAACATAGTTGACTCCCCAGAGCCAGATGAAATTAAAAAGTGAATAGCTGCACTACCTATGAACATTCCTAACGTTCCGGTAATCGGGGAAAGTGGCGCTAAAAGAGTTGAAAGACCATGAACAATTGTATCTAAGAGTTGTCCTTGTTCAAGCAAAATAATGACCGCACGTGCCATCCCCACAATTAGAGCTCCATATACAAGCTTTTGACATCCATCCATGAATGTTTTAGCAATATCATTAACCTTCATACGAGAAATAAGTCCCGCCCCTATAGCGATAAAAATAAATAAACCCGCCATTTCGTTTTCAGTCCATTTAAAAATAAGTGTACAAATAATAAATGCTAATAGGGAACCTCCCGAAAATAATAAAACAATTTTATGTTGCAATGTTAGTTTCTGCGTTTTTATCTCATTCCCGTTTGTACCTAAAGAATTAGGGAAACGTTCTAAACCCAGTATGCTTTGGCTAATATCTTTTTTAATTTTACGTGCATACCAATAGATATAACAGATAGTACATACTAAGAAAGTCAAATAAATTACAATACGAAAGCTCATTCCAGACAATAGAGGAAGTTCAGCAATTCGTTGAGATAACCCTAAGGTTTGTGGGCTTATCAATGAGACATTCCATCCTGCATAAGTACCGAGATAGATAAGAGATACACCAAAAATCGCATCCAATTTTAATTTACGCGCAATCATTACTCCTATTGGAATAAAAGCAATAACAGAATTAACAATAATACCTGTAGTGCCAAGTATAGAAAACATTAAACAAATGGGAATGATAAGGAGAAGAATTCGTCCTTTACATAGATTTATAACATTACGAATAAACGTATCAATGGCTCCGGTCTTATCAATAACAGCTAATGCGCCACCTGTAAATAAAATAAGAAAAATTAATGGAGCTCCAGCAACCATTCCGGCTTGAATTGCTGTAAAGATCTCTAGCAAATTAACCGGAGTAGATTTTACCAAATGATAACTTCCAGGAACAGTCATCGTAATGTCCCCTTTTTTCACTCGATCAAATACTCCTGATGGAACAAGATATGTAGCTATCGTGCAGATGATTAAAATATAAAATAAAAGGACATAAGCGTCAGGTTTAAATAGTTTTCGTTTAATAGGTTTATGAATCGTTTTTTTAGCTGTAGATTGCATAAATATAATTCCTCCTCCAAAGTAAAATGTACAATATTAAGAAAAAACATTACCCCTCCTTTAGTAATATTGTGATTATTCAGAAATCTCCCCCCCTGAAAACAGTTACTACTATACACTTAAACACAATGCAAAAATCGTGCCAGTTTCTCAAATCAATAAAATAACCCTTTAAAATAGTTTACATTAAAAAAAACATATTTATAGGTTTATTTATAAGTTATTAACAACCTATAAATAAACCTATAAAACAATCGAAATGCAAAGAAAGGCGATTTATCAAGAAAGCAAAGTTGGCAAGGTTCTTGCAATAGTATTAGGTGAGACCATACACACTCAACCCATATATATTGCAAAATTCAGAGGAGGAATTATATTGAGTCAGTTGTTAACGAAACAAACCATTTATAGTTATTTACAGGACCACGAACAGGGTATGCTAGATGATTTAATCGAATTTGTAAAAAAAGAATCGCCCTCTTGTAATAAAGAGTTAGTAGACGAATGTGGTACATATTTAACGCACCTTTTTCAACGCCGATTAGATATAGAACACTACGAAGTAATAAAAGAAACTAAAGTCGGAAATCACATGAAGTTTACAATTGGGAAAGGAGAACAACAAATTTTAATAATTGGGCATTTTGATACGGTTTGGGAGAAAGGTAGGCTTAAACTTAAAAAAGAAGGAAATAAACTATTTGGTCCTGGCATATTAGATATGAAAGGTGGAATTATTCAATCTCTATGGGCGATTAAAGCAATTCAAGAACTGGAGCTTCCTCTCAACAAAAAAATCGTCTTCCTTTGCAATTCAGACGAAGAAATTGGTTCAGTTGCCTCTAAAGAATATATTGAGGAAGAAGCGAAAAAAAGTGAGGCTGTACTCGTAGCTGAGCCTGCTGTAGCTGGTTCAGGGGCCTTAAAGACTTCTCGTAAAGGTGCAGGGATTTTTAAGTTGAAAATATGGGGACGCGCAGCTCATGCGGGGAATCATCATGAAGACGGTGTAAACGCGATTGAAGAATTAGCTAAGCAAGTAATTTTACTACAAAAATTAACTAACTATCAAAAAGGTACAACTGTTAATGTCGGCACGATTACTGGAGGAAGTGGCACAAACGTGGTTCCAGAATATGCTGAAGCTGATATTGATTTACGTGTTTCAACAGAGGAAGAGGCAAAAAGAGTAACGGACATTATTTTAAATTTGAAACCACTATCAAATGAAATAAAACTTGAAGTAACCGGTGGTATGAACCGACCTCCAATGGTTAAAACCGAACAAACACAGGAACTATTTGAATGTGCTCAAGCTATTGCTAGCGAGCTAGATATAGACTTAGAAGAGGCAGCTGTTGGAGGAGGAAGCGATGGGAACTTCACGGCAGCTATAGGTATTCCTACTCTCGACGGTTTAGGCGCTTGTGGTAAAGGCATTCATGCAGCGCATGAACATATACAAATTGATAAACTGGCTGAACGCTCATCTTTATTCGCTAATTTATTATTAAAATTGTAATAACAAGAAAAGGGAGTATTTCTTCACTGGAATGTCGATATAAAAAAAGAGAAGGGTTTACTCTTCTCCTTTTTATTTGTCTCTGGTTTCTTCTTTTTAAGATCCGGAAATTACAAGTTATCATGCTGCCCATGATTCCTATTGCGTTCCAATTTATATATTGGGGAATTTTTGTTTCTCGTCCCTTTTATAAAAAATATAATATTCCAGGTACTACACAAGGTTGTAAAACTTTAAAAGTACGTAGAATAAATCCCTAACTTTCTTCTTTCCCACCTCCACGAAACGATAGCCGGTGAAAGGTATTGATATACATAAACAGTTCTTCCCCAGTTGTTTTTCTGGAATCAGCAATGAGGGGAAGGTACATGGCACGATAGGTTTCTGGCACCCAGACGTAGTGATGAACATATTCTGTGAGAAGGAAGCCACATGATTGCCAAAAGCCGATACGCCTTCTATTATCTAGTGTTTCCTTTGACTCCACCTCAATAATTAATTTTTGATATCCCTCAGCAGCTGCTTTCTGTCGCAGGTAATCAACAAAATGCTTGCCAAGTCCATGTCCTCTCTCTTTTTCAGATACGGCCAAATAGTCAATGATCAACATCTGATTGGATACAAGCTTCCCCGTGAGAGACATAACAACTGATATTGACTTGTTATATCCTACATGGAGCTCGGCAATTCCTTGTGCAAACATATTTTTGATGATCTTAACCGGTTTAGCTCCCTTATCACCAAATGCCTCCAAATAAAGAGGGCTCGCGTTCTGCCAAAGTTCATCGTCCCATGTACAAATTGTTCTAATTTTCACAATGATTTCTCCCATCTAACTTGTTATTCTAATTTTAAACCAGATAAATTGCATCTGATTCTGATACCTTCTATTTTGCCAATGAAGTATCTTTTTATCTCTCGTCCAATTTATGAAAAAAATAAAATACCGAATTCATTCAGTAATCAGCATTTATTTCGTTGGTTTTACCAGGTTCCTCCAAGCTTTAAGGGTAGGAAGGGATATATCAAAAACAAACATTTCATTTAAAACATACTCAATATAAAAAGCCACTTGTATAAAACAAGTGGCTTTTTGCTACGTTGAATACATTAAATCATTTACGTATCGTTCCCATTACTATTAGAGAAATTTATGAATCAGTACAGAATGATGTTAACTAATAAAAGCCAAATAGAAAAAACCGATAGAAATGGCAGAAAAATAACAACAAGAAATAGCAAGAGCAAATGTGTATATGTGTGATTTATAGGATGGTATATACACACATAATAATGAAGATAGCCAATACATAAAGTTCCACCATGTAAATATAGTATTTTCTCATTATTTCATATAATAAGTAACTAGCTCGTAGCAACGTTCTCTAGTCATTTCGTGTAAAATACGAGCTTCTTCGGCATAAGCTAAAGTTCCTCCTCCAGCTTCTTTCAACTCTTTTTGAGAAGCAGCATCTCTATCTTTAATCCATTGACGTTGTTTGATTTTTAAATCATTCATTTCCGATGCAGATAATTGGTTCTTTAATTCACCATAGATATCGTTCAGCACTTGGTCCCACATTTGATAATTAGCTCCTGAAGCTTGTCTTCTGTCACCATCGATCTGATCATTAACTGGTTGTACTTCACTAGCTTTAGTCTGTTCTAGTAAATCAAAATAGTAAGCTTTTTTGCTATTAGTTATGGTTGTAGCTGAACTATTTGTTGATGGAGTGCTTGAAGTTGGACCAGTCTTTGATACAGTAGTAATCGGTCCATTTTTAGCTATATCAGTTAAGTATAATTGGTTATTGATAAGCACGGCTGTGTACATCCAATTATATTTATTTGTTTTTTGAGATCCATCTGGTTGTACAACAGATACAGTCTCTACAGTTTGTATGTTATAAAGAGGCCCATCAGAAGAGTTACCTGCTTTCGTAAAATTCACTACAGAATAATCTACCCAGTTCTCTTTAATACCCTTCTTATATAAGTTGCTTACTAATGATCGTTGGTCATTGTATAACGAACCTTTTAAAACATGTGCAACGTTACTGAACTGGCCCGTATTAATTGCAGTTGTTAGTCCATTTATGTAGTCAGTCATTACTAGAGCTGCTGTATCTTTAGTAACAAAAGCGTCATTAGAGACTGTATTTGAATTAGTTGAGTTTTGCTGATTACTATTTTTGTGAACAGCACTCGCATGATCGCTACCTTTTATAGTTGAAGGTTCCGCAGTATTATTGTCTGTAGCATTATTACTATCTTGATTTGTTTTAGTAGCACTATTATCACTGGTCTCCTGGCTACTAGCCTCTCCAGTTTCTCCTGGTTTTGAATCAACCTTTTCTTCTTGTTGACAGCCAGAAACCAGTAAAGAAGTTACCGTAATTAATAAAAAAACACCTTTTTTATACATAGCTGTTACCCCCTCTAAAAGTTGTTAATTTTATGTGTATTTTACCAATATTAAAAGATAGTATAACAACGTTTTACTCCTTAATAAGGATATTATTTAATAGTAAAATATTATAAACTTCTCGTAACAGTTTATTAATAATTAATTCGTAAAAAACAGTCTCAAAGTAAGAGACTGTCATCTTATCCCTTATGCCAGAGCAAGACTACTTCATAAATAGGAATTAGTTTTTAATCTTCCCACAGCTCATTCATCAGGTTTTCAATTTCTTTTTCTCTTTTCTTAGTTTCTTGCCTATCAACCGTCACTTTATTTCCTGTAATGTAAACAACATCTCCAACTTGTGTATCCTCAGGAAAGATATCTTTTGGATAATCTTTTGTTATGCCTTCAATTTCAACAACAGCAAATCCCTCTTCAAATCGATCAATAATCCCTTTAATCTTTTTCATAATTACCTCGATTTTTTAACAGAATAAGATGATCCATCGCCAGTGATAATAATCGTACCACTTTGGTCTGTTCGTAAAATACTTGCTTTAGACCCTTTTAGTAAGTTCACTACTTGAGAAGTAGGGTGTCCATAACTATTTTTACCCACGCTAATAACTGCATACTTAGGCTTTACAACATCTAAGAAATTCTTACTTGTAGACGTTTTAGCTCCATGATGCCCTACTTTAAGTACATCTGCACGCAGGGTTTTCTTCGCCTTAATCATGTCTGCTTCTGCTTTTGTTTCAGCATCACCTGTAAATAAAAATGTATTCTTCTTATAAGCCATGTGTACAACAGCACTCCAGTCATTTAAATCACTGTTAGCATATGTTTTAGTAGACCCTACAATTTGAGCATTTACATCTTTAACAGGTAGTTTTACCCCTGCTTGTGCTGTTTTAATCGTTAATTTTTTCTTCTTAACTGCATTTAAAAAGTCTGTATAAGCTTGAGTAGTATTCTTCACTTTGGGTGCATAGACATTTTCTACTTTAAATGCATTGATCACTTCATCTAACCCACCAATGTGATCAGCATCAGGATGAGTAGAAATTAACACTTCTATATCATCGACTTTTTGTTTCTTTAAATAACTTACAACTGCATTCCCTTTACCTTTGTTTCCACCATCAATAACAATGTCCTCACCATTAGGAGCTTTAATATAGATACTATCTCCTTGACCTACATCAATGTAGTGTACTTTCATGGTTTTAGACGTTGCAGCATAAGATGAAGCTGGAGCTACAGTAATTCCTATTCCTATAGCTAGAGAAGAGACAATCTTAATAAGACGACTTTTCATTGTTTTATCCCCTTTTATAGATATATTTTCATTTGTATTGTTCATTTATAGCAAAATTAATTTTACTACACGAAACCATACGTTAATACAAAACAATTTGAATATTTTTACTTATAAAGGTGAAAAAAGTCATGTTATATATGAGAATCAGTAGTAAAATGGAGGTGAATAGTAATGAAATGTACTATTTTGGGAATTTTATGAGATTGACATTTTAAGATGATCTTATCCTTTAGTCTCTATGATACAGAAACGTGAGTTTCAAACAGTCATTCTTAGCTTTTTCTTATATTGAAACGGAAATTCAGAACAAAGAAGTCGTTTGCCTTTCTCAAATGATTGCACTAATTGGTGATAAAGCATCAACGATGCTCAAATAGAGAGGGGTGGTGGCGATGGAAGAGTAGCGAGAAACAGATCCATTCCTTCGAAGTATACCTAGGTAGGCAGTGGATTGCAGGGTAACTATAATTTATCTTATTTTAAAAGTTCTATAAAAGGTGGAATGCACATGGAAAAAGAGCTCATATTTAAGTCTTATATGTTGCTATTTGAAATTGAAATAACAATAGTAAGTATTATCGAACACGAGATGATTACACAATATGGACCATTATGGCGACAACTTTTTTTTGTTAAGTGTGGAACTGACCTATATGACAATCTCCCATTACTACTCAGATTGAACCCCCTTCAAACTATCTTCACTAATCATGAATTACATGACTTATGTATATTAACAGATATTAAAAATACTCTAGTACAACTTTTACCCATTTCTCAAGATGACGTGGATCACCTTATTAATGTCTTGCAGCACTTAAACCAGAAGAAAGCTCTCTTATTATTTATCTAATTATATGCAGTAATGGGTTATTAAGAAGATCTTGTACCTAATAGAGGAACAAGTTTTTCAATGTGAGCGTATCGAATTAGAACGTGTGATATAGGAAGAAGAAATCTAGTCGTGATATACTAATAACAAACATAAAAGAAAATGGAGGGCACTATGACAAAACGATTAGATTTACGTGTCGATTTTGCGTTTAAATCGTTATTTGGCACACATGGAAATGAATCCATTTTAGCTGCCTTTTTAAATGCAGCACTTCGCTTTCCAGATGAAAAGAAGATTCAAACGGTTCAGTTATTAGATCCGCATTTTAATAAAGAAAACCAAGAAGATAAACGTTCGATTTTAGATGTACACGCGCAATTAGAAGATGGAAGCCGCGTCAATATAGAAATCCAACTTAATAATAAACATGATATGGAAAAGCGAACACTCTACTATTGGTCCAAAATGTATAGCAGCCAAATGAAAGAAGGCATGGACTACGGAGAGCTTTGTAAAACCATTACCATCAACATTGTAAACTTCCGTTATTTATCTCATATTAATCATTATCGCTCCACCTTTCAGTTATATGAACGTGAACAAAAATTACTCTTAACGGATATGATAGAAATTCATTTTATGGAGCTACCTAAATTATTAATTAAATGGCGTAACAGAGAGGTAGATCCACGAGAAGATCAGCTTGTACGATGGTTATTATTGCTTGAAGCATCGGAAGATGAAGAAATCACTCAAGTATTGGAGGAGATTGCGATGCAAGAAGATCAGGTATTAAAGAAAGCAATGGATGAATGGGAACGTGTGAGCCAAGATCCAGAAGTATTATTAGCTTATGAAGCCCGAAGAAAAGCATTGTTAGATGAGAAGTCAGCTTTAAAAAGAGCTGAAAGAAAAGGGAAAGAAGAAGCTATAAAATTAATGGCCATTGGAATGATTCAAGAAGGTATAGCTAGCAACATAATAAGTAAATTAACAGGGCTTTCTATAGAAGAAATTGAAAAGCTTCGTCATCAATAAATATAAAAAAGAGCCGTATTTAAAAGATACGGCTCTTTTTTTGAACATGGAAAATGTTTAATTTTCATGACAAGGAAATGAAACATCTAATCCCACTTTTTAAAGTGTCATGTGTTTCTAAAAATTAGTATAGAGAGCAGGCATGGAAATGATAAATCCATTATTTACTACGAATACCCTTCTCCTACAATAGGAAACTTAAAAGAAACAAGGAGGTGACACAACATGGCAAACAACAAAAGCAGCAATAATAATGAATTATTAGTAAACGGTGCTGAACAAGCAATCGATCAAATGAAATATGAAATCGCTAGCGAATTTGGTGTAAACCTTGGTGCTGACACAACTGCACGTGCAAACGGATCAGTAGGTGGCGAAATCACT
>Ga0102589_1004892_pt1 | contig 12156 bp, 12 predicted proteins | sample AraplaMF_Col_mLB_FD_76858 | JGI IMG/M metagenome (GOLD analysis project Ga0102589, IMG submission 76858) | Arabidopsis root microbial communities from the University of North Carolina, USA - plate scrape MF_Col_mLB | ecosystem: Host-associated > Plants > Roots > Endosphere | place: USA... | reverse complement strand
AAAACATTTGTTGGCCCAAAGCCGTTTCTGGACGCAATTAGGCATAATTGATTATTGTTCTTTGTTCTGTGGAAAGAGTAGAGAATGTTGCATGCGTAAAAAAGGACATTTCGATGGACTACTATTATCATCGCTTAAAAAATACTGCTTCCATTCATAACTACCTTCTTGCCCATACCATTTTAAATCAGTATGAGCTGGAATAGCGTCGTATTCGTTAATGCGTTGATGAATAAGCTTCTTTAACTTTCGACCAAAGACAGTAGTGTCGTTCATTTCTTCAAATATCCAGCGTGGCTGAAATGCCAATAATAAAGTAGAAAAATTACGACTCTTACGCAATTTGTGTGCGGGCGTTGCACAAGACACAAAATAAGGCTGACCGTTAAAACAAAATTCCCATTCATGATGCGCTGGATCGGTTGGAATTTCCTTTGGCCAATCGATATCATCAAATTTAGTTAAATTGTCTAAAACTGACCAAAATAAATTTCTATAATCCTCAACATCGAAATTTTTATGCATATCGGTAGGGGTTTTGAAGAAAATGGTATGCGTTGTATATTTTCCGAATGTTTGAGCGCACTTATCGTATTCCTTTAAGCATAGTGCTAACGTCTTGATCGATTGCTCCTCACGTGGATCTCCGATAAAACTATAGCGAAGCTCGTTTGACAAAAAACCTTTTCTAGCTGGAATACAGGGAAACGTGTTTGCTTCATCTGCAACCATGGCAGCGAAGTCGGTATATGCTGACTGTTGCCAAATTGGAAGTGTTTCAAAATGTTCTTCGATCCACTTCTTGTCTAACACTGCTACTTCCACTTGTGTCTCCTCCTTCTATACATCTTTATACTATTAAAGAAGAAGTAAATGGGTGACGATGTATAGGTATTAACGTTTTCTAATAGCGAAAATAAGGGGAATTAACACTAAACAGGCTTATTATCATAACGAGGGGTTGAATTCCGTTCCGACTGGGCGCTTTGTTGTTGTTGTTGTTGCTGTCGCTACGCTTTCGCACAGATAAAACATTTGCTGTCGCTACGCTTTCGCAGAGAGCAAAGCTTCCTGGGGAGGCGGGGCAACATTTGGGTTTTGTCTGTGCGAAAGCATAGTACTAACGTAGCGTCAACGGCACGATGTTGGTCACGAAGTCGTTATCAAAGGATGTGAGTTTTAGCCTTCGTTCTTTTATCCTTCACTCTATTCAACATTCATTTTAACAATATCCCTAATTTTGGTATAAAAATCAATAGTTTCAATTTTATTTAAATGATAGATAAAATGATTAATGGTATGATAAAATCCTGATATTTCAATTATTTAACATTTTTTAAGTGTTAAAAATTGAAAAGTTGAAAAAAATCAATGAAAGGGTGACAGGCATTTGAATTCGGCTAATATAAAATTAACAAATCGTATGTTAAGGATCTTCAAGAATGCAGAAAAAGAAGCTTTCTCTTCACAACATAAAGTGTTACAGCCTATTCATTTTTTACTTGCTTGTTTAAAAGAAAAAGAGGGGGCCATTGGCGAAATAATATTAAAATGTACTATAGATGAAGCTTCTATAAGAAACTTTGTTAATGAACTTGATCTAAAATCAGACAAGAATGTTACAAGTCATAATTTATTTAATGTTCCAATAACAAATGATGTTTTAACAGTTCTGGAACAAGCCACTTGTTATATGCAAAACTATAACCAAGTTTATATAAATGAAGGTCACTTACTTAAAGCATTAATAAAGACGAATATGCTTGAGGAATTCGTTTCAGAAGAAGACAAGAAAATGATTTTAAAGCTTGGTACGACTTCGCGGGATATGATTACTCATCTTCACAATTATAAATTTCCAGATTCGATTTCTAGTAATATTCGTAGAGTCAATCGTGATGATAAAAACACACTAATTCATTTTGTAGAAAGTCATTTTTCGCAAGAATGGTCAGAAACGATTAAAAGTGCATTTTTAAGTACTACGCCTTCCATCTATGTAGCTTTTGATAATAGGGGAGATCTTGTTGGATTTGCTGGTTTTGATGTTTATCAAAATAAAAAATGTTATTTTGGCCCAATGGGTGTTGCGAAATCTAATCGAGTGAAGGGGATAGGATATTCCCTCCTCCATCATTGTTTAAAAGATATGCATGAGATTGGGTATGAATATGCAATTATCGGGGGAGCAGGTCCAATCGAATTTTATGAAAAAGCATGTCACGCTGTTGTCATTCCTGCTACCGACATTTAAGGAGAAAGTTATGAATATAGTTCAAGCAAACACTATTTCTCCAGCTATTAGAAAACTACTTTCTTTTGCAACTTCGGATAAAAAAGTTGAACAAGAGTATGAAAAATATATACTTTTATCGAATAGGACATTGTATAGTGTTGAATTCGAAGGTGAAATAGCTGGTTGTATTGGTATAGAACAAATTAGCTTATCAGAGTGCGAGATTAAGCATATTGCTGTATTAGCTGATCAAAGAGGAAAAGGCATTGGTAGTAAAATGATTAATTTTATAGCAAGTAAGTACCCATCAATTGTTGCTGAAACGGATTATGAGGCTGTAGATTTTTATCGACGCTATGGATTTTTTATAACTAGCCTAGGAGAGAAATACCCAGGTGTAGAACGTTTTCTATGTCAATATAATAAAAAGTAAAAGAACCTGCATTGCTTTTCCTAATGAAGAGCAATGCAGGTTCTTTATGATTTTGGATTAAAGACCTTTTTGTCTAAAATGTTTAAAGCATAATTGATGTCCTCTAAATCTTTCTTAGATGCATGTTGAATAAGTTGTTGAAAGCGTTCTTCTATACAAGCGAATGCTTCCTCCATTATTTTTTCTCCTTCTTCTGTTAGGCAAACATAGTGCTTTCTTCGATCTTCGGTATCGCTAATTTTTTCAATTAACTTTCTTTCCTGTAATTTGCGTAATTCACGGCTTGTATTAGGTAAGGACATATGCTGACAATCACTAATTTCAGTAGGCGTAATTGGCTGGCTTACTTTTATATATTCTAAAATTTTATATTGTACAGGTGTAATATTATCGATTTTAACGTTTTGAGTTAGTTCATGTGTTACTTGATGTACCGCTGTTGTAAATGCTACAAACTGATTAAATAATTCTTTTTTGTCCAAACGTGATCACCTCTTATTGATAAGATAGCAAAAAACTTATCTTAAAACAATTATCATTTGACAACTAAAACTAGATGATTTATGATTTTATTATCAAATGATAAGTAATGGAGGATACATGATGAACACATTAGTTATTTATACATATCCGAATCATACGAGTTTGAATTATGCTTTTTTACAGGAGGTTATGAAGGGATGTAATGACAATCCTTTCGTAAAGGAGATTCAAGTATTAGATTTATACGAGGAACACTTTGATCCGCTTTTAGTATTCCATGAACATAAACGCCGTCGTGATATGTTTCGTGATCCAAAGCTTGAGAAATATCGAGAACAAATTAGGTGGGCTGATAAAATCGTTTTTGTTTATCCGATATGGTGGGGCAGGCCACCAGCAATGCTTCTAGGATATATTGATCAATTGTTTGCGGCCAATTTTGCGTATAAAGATAAAAAGGGACTATTTCCAGAGGGCCTTCTAAAAGGAAAATCAGTAGTGTGTATTTCGACAATGAAGGGGCCAACAAAATATCCACTATTTTGGCTAAATAATGCTCATAAAATATTAATGAAAAAAGCTTTATTTAATTTTGTTGGCATTAAACAAGTGAAGTTTTTTGAATTCGGCAATATGGAAAGTAAGAAGGGGAGACAAAGCAAAAAACTCGAAAAAATTTATCAATATTTTAGAAAAGTAGCTTACTAGTTCATCTGCCTAATAGACTCGTGCAGAAGAAGATTGAAATTCCTATGCGTTTGCACGAGTCTGATCTATTTCTAATGGCAGTGTTACAAAAAAAGTTGTAAATTCAGCAGGCATACTTTCAACAGTAATTGTTCCGTAGTGCATATCAATGATTTTCTTTACAATAGATAGTCCTAAGCCACTTCCGCCATTTTCAGCTGTTCTTGATTGGTCAGCCTTATAAAATCGTTCGAATACATGCTTTTGTTGTTCCGGTGTTACACCGATACCGTTATCACGAATAGCAATAGTGATTGTATCTATTTGTTTTGTCATTGATATTGAAATGGTGCCAGCAGCTGGCGTGAATTTAATGCTGTTGCTTAGTAAATTCATCCATACTTGATTCATTAAATCTTCATCAGCCATTAACGAAATGTTTTCTAATTGCAGATCCATGTCGATGTTTTTAGCTAGCCAATTTGGTTCAAGTGTAAGTACGACATTGCGCAATTGCTTATCAAGTCGATAATGCCTTGGCTCGAATGGATGGTGTTGTGATTCTAACGACGTTAGCTTTAGTAAATTGTCACTAATTTTTGATAGTCGATTACTTTCCATCTCAATGATTGCTAAATAATGCTGTCGCTTATCCTCTGGGAGATCTATGTTTTTCAAAGCTTTAGCAAAGCCATTAATAGATGTTAGAGGTGACTGTATTTCATGAGAAACATTTGAGATAAATTCTTGACGCATTCTTTCCATTTCTCCTAATTCGACTGCCATATGATTGATGCCATGTATTAATTGACCAAATTGATCTTCGTCATCGGTTTTAAGATCTAATTTGACAGTAAAATCACCTTTAGCAATCCGGCTTAATGCATCTACAATTGTATTCCAATAGTTCCGTTGTCTTTTTGACCCAATTAAAAAAGTGATGATGACAGTGCAAGCAAAGAGAACAAAAACACAAACTACGGTCCATAATTGAGGCCAGAAACCTTGTGGATGTTTGCCTAACCAATCATAGAGCCAAGACGTTAGGTGGTAGGAAATAAAAGCAAATATGATACTAATGATCAGAAGAAGCATTAAAGCTAAAAAAAACTTTAAAATATTTTTTAGTCTTCTCATGAAGCTAGTTCCAATCGATAGCCTAGGCCGCGAATTGTACGAATAGAAAATCCACTTGTTTCTTGAGGGAAACGTTGACGAAGTCTTTTAATGTGAACATCGACTGTACGTTCATCACCTTCATAGTCGTAACCCCAAATTTCTTCGATTAGCTGTTCTCGTGAAAAAGTTTTTCCGGCATAGCTTGCTAACGTAAATAACAGTTCAAATTCCTTTAAACGAAGTGTTAAAGATTCACCGTTATACAAGACTTCATGTGTATTACGATTTAATTTAATATTGCCAGCTTCCACAAGTTGAGATAGGGAAATATGGTATCTTTTAAGTATTGATTTCACACGGACAATCAGCTCTGCTGGCTCAAATGGTTTAACAAGATAATCATCTGTTCCAAGATGAAAACCTTTTACCTTTTGCGAGGTTTCTCCCTTTGCGGTTAACATTAAGATTGGTAGATTATCATTAAATGAACGTATTTCTTCGCATAATTCCCAGCCATCCATTTTTGGCATCATAATATCCATAATAATCATATCCACCTTATCAGAATCCAGTTTGGACAGTGCATCCACACCGTCCGTAGCTTCAATTACCTCTAAACCTTCATTTTGTAAAAATACCTTAACTAATTCTCGAATATGCGCATCATCATCTACGACTAATAGTTTTGTCATGCTAACAAATCCCTTCGTTATTCCTCTTTAATACGTAATTGTTGCTTAGCAAACTCTCGATACATATCATGGGTCTCAAATAGAGTATCATGTGTGCCACTGCCTGTAATATGTCCTTTTTCCACAAAAAGTATTTGATCAGCATCTACTACTGTTGAAAGGCGGTGTGCGATTACAAGAGTTGTTCTACCTTGCATTAAGTTATCTAATGCTTTTTGAACATAGATTTCCGATTTACTATCTAGACTTGACGTTGCTTCATCTAGCATTAATATTTGAGGGTCACGTAAAAGTGCTCTGGCGATAGAGATTCGTTGTCGTTGACCGCCAGAAAGCTTAATGCCTCTTTCTCCTACCTCTGTGTCAAATTGCTCGGGTAATTCATTGATAAATTGATCGGCATAGGCCATTTTAGCAACTCTCTCAAGTTCTTCATCCTGCACTTCTCTATTAATACCATAGCAAATATTTTCTCGAATCGTACCAGACAGCAGTGCACTTTCCTGAGCAACATAGCCGATTTGACTTCTCCATGAATGTAAGGAGTAAGTGTTGATAGGGGTTTCTCCAAGTGTGATACTTCCATTAGTCGGCTGATAATATCTTTCTAACAGAGAAAACGTTGTTGTTTTTCCTCCGCCACTAGGTCCAACGATGGCAGTAACTTGACCTGGTTCAATGGTAAAACTAATATTCGATAAAATCGGTTCTTCTCCATAAGCGAAGTCAACATTTTTTACATATATCGGCTGATCCACTTTTTCTAATATGTTTCCTTCGAAAATATTTTCCTCTTCATGCTCAAGTAATGCACTAATTCGCTCTGTAGCACCCATTGCTTTTTGAAGCTGTGTAAAGAACATTGTTAATTGGGTCATCGGCATGATGATTTGGATTAAATATAAAATAAATGCTACCATGTCGCCAGCTGTAAGCTCTCCAGAAGAAACTCGTACACCACCATAGCCAATAATGGCCACAAGGACTGACATTAATACAAACGAAATGAGTGGTGAAATAAGAGCATGGATTTTAGCTTCTTTTAAACCAAACTTAAAGAGGTTTGTAATTCCTTTCATGCCACGCTTATATTCTATACTTTCGGCATTTGAAGCTTTTACTAATCGTGTCTCAGGTAAAACTTGATTTAGCACGGACGTAAATTTCGCTGTCTCATCTTGCATTCCTTTTGAAATAACAAACATACGTCTTCCTAACAACATTAAAATAATCATAGCAAGCGGAACAGCAATCAACATGACTAATGTCATTTTCCAATCTAAAATTAATAGAATAATGATTGACCCAATAATAGAAATAACACCAGATAAACAGTTCGCAAGATGTTCTGTAATGAGCTCCTTAACAACGGCTGTGTCATTTGTAACACGACTTAATGTTTCACCTGTATCGTTTTCATCATAATAAGGTATTGGTAAATGAAGTAGCTTTCTCCATAGCTGATCTCGTAATTTCGCGACAACATGATGTCCCACACGATTTAAATAATAAATAGAAAGGCCACTTGCAATTGCCTGCGCGATAAAAGCAATACCTAACAAAATAATTTGCCAATAATCAAGGGATTCTAATGAAAAGCCATCGACTAATTTTTTTGTAAATAACGGTACGATAAAGCCTACGCCCGTAGTTGCTAAACTCATAATTAATGCAATAATTAAAAGCCACATCGGCGGTTCAGCCTGTTTGACTAATCGAACAAAGCGCCGCCAATCCTTCATTTTTGTCGTATCTTTTGATGCCTCTTGCAAAGTAAATCCTCCTTCAATTTCATCAACTTATTAATATGAATCTTCTATGTTACTAACTATAGCATGTCTATATGAACTGAATATGAAATGAGGTGGGATAATAAGGAAAAAAGGTTACTCGAAATTCTGAGTAACCTTTTGTGTGTCCATGGTGTGCCTATTCAAACTGAAAGACTTTCCAATAAGTCGATAGAATCTAAATGCTAATTGAAATTGGGGTAACTCACTGTCAAACAAAAAAGACGACTTTCCTTAAAGGCCAGATGATGAAAAAAACCTACTGATTAAATGTCACTTTATTTGCTGGTGCTTTTGATTGCCAACTACAACAAAAGCTTTAATTGAACAAATTGAAGTTTATTTCCAAGGCTAGTCCGAAAGTGGGCTGGCTTTTTCTATTGTTTTAAATAGTGAATGCTCTAGGAAAATGAAAAATAAATAAAAAAAGTGTTCCTTTTTTTGGATGTGTACCATATAATATCCATAAACCGACAGTCGGTCTATTGATATAAACATCTCTTGCTTTTTGTAAAATAGTCACCATGTTGACATTTCGGAAGTCTCTAAGTATTATTTAGTAAACATGGTGACTAAATGGAGAGGTGTTACATATGGATTTAAATCAATTATTGAAGGAATTGCATTTCATGCAGCAAAGTTATGCGACATTATTTTCAGTTGTCAATAAAGTTCAAATAAAAGGAGATGAATATTTAGAGATTTTAACTTCGAGACAGCATATGGCTCTTATTGCCATTGCCCATTTACCAGTAGAAAATACAACGCTTGTAAATATCGCTAAAAAGCTTGGTACAACTAAGCAGACTGCGAATAAGTTAATAACGAGTCTTGCGAAAAAGGGCTATGTACAAACGATACCAAGTAAATTAGATAAAAGATCCATCAATGTCGAGATTACTTCAGAGGGAAAAATAGCATTAATTGCTTGTTCGGAGAAGTCTACTTACTTTTTAGCAGATATTTTTAAAGACTTTACAACTGAGGAAATTGAAATATTGTGGAAGCTATTGCAAAAGCTTTATCGTTTTGATGGTGAGGAACTAGATGGCTATGAAGAAACAGTAAATATGGAGGTAGAGGAACCAGAACAGATTTCGGACTTCCAAGAGAGAGTGTTAGCGGAGTTATTCAGACGACGATATGGAGATGAAGAACGCCATGATTAAAGCATTTTTTTATACTCAAAAAGCAAAAGATGCTGAGCAAAAGGTAAAAGAAAAAGTCCATCTTATGAAACGGAAAATAAAGAAATCTGCGTATGACATTAAGGAAAAACTTCGTCGGAAATCAAAAATTAGTCGTACTGGAAATTATGTCTCCATTATTATGGGGGTCTTATTGCTAATAATGTCTTGGAGTTCGCAAATTGAGTGGCTCATTTGGTTAAGTACATTAAGTATTTTTAGTAATGTCTTTCTTCTTACAATACAAAAAAATAATTTATTTTCTTAGTCGTTACAAATCTAAAAATTTCAAAAGTTACCTTAATAGTTCTCAAGGAAAGGGGTCTAATGAATGGAATCACAGATTACAAGAAAAGGCTTTTCAAAAGATTTTAACCTGATGGTAATTGGGCAAATTATTTCTATTTTAGGATCTGCGCTTTTAAGGTTTGCCTTATCACTATATGTGCTAGATATTACAGGACGTGCGGATCTTTTTGCAGTACTATTTGCGATATCGAGTGTCCCGATGTTACTAGCACCGCTAGGAGGAGCAATTGCTGATAGGTTTAATCGACGCAATTTAATGGTGATTTTCGATTTTATAAGTAGCATAATTGTTTTTATTTTCTTTGCAATGCTAGCGATTGGTAATAGTTCCGTTTTTCTTATTGGTGTTGTAATGGTACTGCTTTCCTTTGTTAGTGCTATGTATGCACCTACAGTGATGGCCAGTATCCCAGTACTTGTAGAAGAGGAAAAGCTTGAGCAGGCCAATGGAATTGTTAATGGTATTCAAGCATTGTCTAATGTAGCTGCTCCTGTATTAGGAGGAATACTATATGGTTTGATTGGCTTAAAAGTACTTGTCATTGTGAGTGGTGTGTTCTTTTTCCTTTCGGCGATATTAGAGATGTTTATTCATATACCATTTATGCAACGAGAACAGAGCAGACATATTATTCCGACGCTTGTAAATGATTTGAAAGAGGGCTTTAGCTATGTAGTGAAGCAATCTTTTATATTCAAATGTATGATTTTAGCGGCATTATTAAATTTATTATTAACACCGCTGTTTGTTGTAGGGGTTCCGATTATTCTCCGTGTTACGATGCAAAGTAGTGATACATTGTATGGAGTAGGGATGGGGTTAATTGATTTTGCTACAATTTTAGGAGCTTTATCTATGGGATACTTTGCGAAAAAAATGGGTATCAATAATTTGTATATTTGGATTTTCATCACTGCTTTATTGATTGTCCCAATGGCTCTATCGGTGACACCTCTGTTACTTAATATTGGCTATTACCCATCCTATACTTTATTTGTTGTTAGCGCACTTTTAATCGCTATGATTATGACGATCATCTCTATTTACGTTATTACAGTTGTACAAAAAGAAACACCTAATGAAAACTTAGGAAAGGTAATGGCTATCATCATCGCTGTTTCACAATGTATGGCACCAATTGGGCAAATATTGTATGGCGTATTATTTGAAGCATTTAGTGTTAAAGTCTACGTTCCTATTTTAATAATTAGTATTGTTATGGTATTGATGGCAATTGCAACCAAGAGAATTTTACGCTTTGAAAATAGCGATGCAGCTAAATGATTCACTTTTATTGTTAGTTATACAAAATAAATAGATAACGACCACCATTTCCGTTACCGGCGGACGATCTACTTCTACTTATCATACCTATAATTTATAAAGCGCTAGAAATCAACGTTCTAAAATTGATTTCTCGCGCATTTTTAGATTTTGACTAGTTTTGTCACAGCCTCTTGACATTAGTACCATCTTCTTCGACGCCTAGTAGCCATTCTTTGTTGTGGAGGTTGCAACTCAGTAGACGGGAAGATTGGTTGAGGAATGCTATTAATACCAGTAACATTATGAATTTGATGATCCGGAAGTTCTGCTTTTGAAAAAGTGATATTTTGAGTATTGTTCAAGAGTGGTGAAGAAAGCTGATTATATTCCACATTTTCTTCTAAATAAGATGTTTCATTAGAGCGAGTAATGGTTTGAGTACTAGTTAAGAGAGGGATAGTTTGCGGAGTATATGCTTTTTCATCTGTTTGCAAAGAATCTTGAGAGTATTCAACTATTTCTTCGGTTGGAGTGAAGTGTGGAGTAGTGATCAAGAGTGGTACAGTATGCTCGTTATTGCTCGTAACAATAGTCGAGTCTTCGTGATGCTGATCTTGCGAATGCTCTACTTCATGCTGAATTTCAGCATGTGGCTCCTGCACAGGATGAACGTCCTTCATGACGAGTATTGGTCGCATCATGTCATGATCTTCGTGTTCTAGGAAATGACAATGCCACATATAATTGCCGGCATAATCTTTCCAATGCATAATAATTTTCGTAACTTTCCCTGCTTCCGCTTTTACAGTATCCTTCCAGCCTCGCTCATAGTCGTGCGGTCCTTCAGGGGGACCAGTAAATTCCAGCCTACCTTCATTTTGATAAAGCACCATATTGAAAGGGCGTCGTTCTAGTATTTTAAATTGAATTAAATGTAGATGAATAGGGTGATCAAACTGTGTGGCATTAATGAAATTCCAGATCTCTATACTATCAAGTGCAGGTTTTTCAGTGGTAGGGTCATGATACATACGATTATTTAATAATAACATTGGTCGACCAAAATCATCTGTCGTAGCAGTTAATGGTAAATGTCTCTCGATATGTGCATCGTGTGAATGTAAATCCATTGATACTGCGAGTCTTTCTGGTATTTCACTAGTATCCTCACACTTTAAAGGAAGACATACGTTAAACTTCATGATTTCTCTTGTATATTCATCAATGAAATCTTCATCAGAATTGACTAATGTTATTTCCTGACCTTCATATTTGGAAAAATCGATAATGATATCTGTTCGTTCTGCCGGCAATAACTCAACAGATTGAATTTCTTTGGGAACTGTTAAAAAGCCTCCATCTGTTCCAATCTGTGTCATAGGCTCATCATTTGAAAGGCTAATGACATAACCTCTTCTATTGGAGCCATTCAGAAAACGAAATCTATATTTACGAGGTTCAACATTTAAATAGGGCCAGACCTTGCCGTTTACAACGATGGTATTACCAACAAAGCCAGGTGTAATAGATGGATGTACGGGAACTGGGAATGGTGGTTCATCAGGATAGAAAAGTGAGCCGTCTTCATTAAATGATTTATCTTGAATTAAGATGGGGTACTCATAATCACCACAAGGTAGGTTAGAACGCTCTTCAAGTGAATCCCGCAGTAAATAAAAACCAGCTAATCCCGCATAAACATTTAAACGAGTTAGCGCCATTGCATGATCATGATACCACAGTGTTGCGCCAGGTTGATGATTAGTGTATTCGTGTATTTCTTTACTGAATTTTGGACCTGTTTGCGCATAATCTCTTGTATACCATGCCTCTGGATGGCCGTCGCTTTCCCAATCTACATTAGCGCCATGTAAATGTGTAACAGTTCTTACTTCCTTTGAATCATTTGCCGCATGAAGAGTGTAATCGACGGGTAAGAAGTGTTGTAAGGGC
>Ga0102589_1004889_pt1 | contig 12160 bp, 10 predicted proteins | sample AraplaMF_Col_mLB_FD_76858 | JGI IMG/M metagenome (GOLD analysis project Ga0102589, IMG submission 76858) | Arabidopsis root microbial communities from the University of North Carolina, USA - plate scrape MF_Col_mLB | ecosystem: Host-associated > Plants > Roots > Endosphere | place: USA... | reverse complement strand
TGAGCCCGCAACCGGGTGCAGCACGGCGGCCTTGGGGCAGCGGCTATCATTCGCCAGACTCCAACAAGCATTCCGGCCGATGACCAATCCGCTGTTGAACCTGCGCGAAGGGCCCGTCGCCCGGCTGCGCCTGAATCGTCCGGAGCTGCACAACGCCTTCGACGCCATGCTGATCGCGGCCCTGACCGGGGCCCTGGAGGCCGTGGCCGACGACGATAGTGTCCGGGTCGTCGTGCTGGAAGGCGAAGGTCTCTCGTTCTCGGCCGGCGCGGACCTCAACTGGATGCGCGGCATGGCCGCCGCCAGCGAGGAGGCGAACCGCACCGACTCGCTCGCCCTCGCCCGCCTGATGCGGACGCTCGACGAACTCCCCCGCCCGACCATCGCCCGCGTCCAGGGCCCGGCGTTCGGCGGCGGCGTCGGGCTGGTGGCCTGCTGCGACATCGCCATCGCCTCCGCCGACGCCAAGTTCGGCCTGACCGAAAGCAAGCTCGGCCTGCTGCCGGCGGTGATCTCGCCGTATGTGCTGGACGCGATCGGACCGCGCCAGGCGCGCCGCTGGTTCGCCACGGCGGAGATCTTCGATGCCGCCACGGCGCTCCAGATCGGCCTGCTGCACCAGGTCGTGGCGAGCGATGCGCTCGACGGCGCCGTGCAGCGCCAGGTCGACCTGCTGCTGAAGGCCGGGCCGCACGCGAGCGCGCAGGCGAAGTCGCTGGTGCGGCGGGTGGCGTTCGAACGCGACCGCGACCGCCTCGACCACGACAACGCCGCCCTCATCGCCCGCCTGCGCGTCTCCGACGAAGGCCAGGAAGGACTCGGCGCGTTCCTCGACAAGCGCAAGCCGCGCTGGTGCGACTGACCCAACGACGGGAGGACCCGACCATGCTCGACCACATGGGCATCACCGTTTCCGATTACGCCCACTCGCGCGCCTTCTACGAACGTGTGCTCGGCGTGCTCGACTACGGCATCGTCATGGACGTGACCAAGGAACAGACCGGCGGCTACGAAGGGTGCGGCTTCGGCGACAAGAAGCCCGAATTCTGGATCGGCACCGGCCCCACGCCCACCACCGGCGTGCATGTCGCGTTCGTCGCGGCCTCGCGCGCGGCGGTCGACGAATTCCACGCCATCGCCCTGCAGCACGGCGCGCGCGACAACGGCGCGCCAGGCCTGCGACCGCACTACCACCCGAACTACTACGGCGCCTTCGTGATCGACTTCGACGGCAACAACATCGAAGCCGTGTGCCACCGTCCCGAGTGACCTCATGCCCCAGCACCGCCAGCACCGCTTGTTCGACAAGATCCTGATCGCCAACCGCGGCGAGATCGCCTGCCGCGTCATCCGCACCTGCCGGCGACTCGGCATCCGCACGGTGGCGGTGTATTCGGAAGCCGATGCCGACGCGCAGCATGTGCGCCAGGCCGACGAGGCATGGCCCATCGGCGGCCCGCGCCCGCAGGACAGTTACCTGCGGGGCGAGGCGATCATCGAAGTCGCATTGAAGTCCGGCGCGCAGGCGGTGCATCCGGGTTACGGCTTCCTCAGCGAGAACGCCGACTTCGCCGACGCGGTGGAAGCCGCGGGCCTCGCGTTCATCGGTCCGAAGGCCGCCTCGATGCGCAAGATGGGCAGCAAGGCCGGCGCGAAGGAACTGATGCAGGCGGCCGGCGTGCCGGTCGTGCCGGGTTACACCGGCGAGGACCAGTCGCCCGATCGCCTCCAGCGCGAAGCCGACGCCATCGGCTATCCGCTGATGATCAAGGCCGCGCACGGCGGCGGCGGCAAGGGCATGCGCATCGTGCGCGACAGCGGGGAGTTCGCGGCGAACCTGCAGAGCTGCCAGCGCGAAGCGGCGAACGCGTTCGGTCGCGATCGCGTGCTGCTCGAACGCTACGTCGAGAAGCCGCGCCACATCGAGATCCAGGTCTTCGCCGATACGCACGGCCACGCGATCCACCTCAACGAACGCGAATGCTCCGCGCAGCGCCGCTACCAGAAGGTCCTGGAGGAATCGCCCTCGCCGTTCCTCACGGCGCAGCTGCGCCGCGCGATGGGCGACGCCGCCGTGCTCGCCGCGCGTTCGATCGATTACGTCAACGCCGGCACCGTGGAGTTCATCGTCGGCCAGGACGGTGGCTTCTACTTCATGGAAATCAACACGCGCCTGCAGGTGGAGCATCCCGTCACCGAAATGGTGACCGGACTGGACCTGGTCGAATGGCAGCTGCGCGTCGCTGCCGGCGAAGCGCTGCCGCTGGCGCAGAACGCGATCGCGCAGGAGGGCCACGCGATCGAAGTGCGCCTGTACGCGGAGGATCCGGACGCCGGTTTCCTTCCGGGTTCGGGCCGACTCGAACGCCTTCGCCTGCCCCATGCGAGTGAAGACGTGCGCATCGATTCGGGCGTGGTCGAAGGCGACACCGTCACGATCTTCTACGACCCGATGATCGCCAAGCTCATCGTCCACGCCGCCGACCGCCCCGCCGCGCTGGCGCGCCTGCGCGCGGCGCTGGCGGCGTGCGACATCGCCGGGCCGAAGTCGAACATCGAATTCCTCGAACGCCTCGCGCGGCATCCGGCCGTCGTGAACGGCACGATCGATACCGGCTATCTCGACCGCCATCTCGACGAATTCCTCACGTCCACCGACGAAGACGACACCGAGCGCCTGCTCGCCGGTGCCACGGCGCTGCTGCTCGCGCAGGAACAGGACACGCGGCGCCGCGCTGCCGCCTCCACCGATCCGACCTCGCCGTGGGCCATCGCCGACGGCTGGCGACTCGGTCACGGCGGCCATCGCAGCCTGGCGTTCCTGCGGGGCGAGCACCGCATCGAGCTGCACGCGCAGGGCGCCGGGGGGGACTACCGGATCGAGACGGGGGGGCAGCCGTACGCGGTCGAAGGCGCCCGCATCGATGCCGACGGCACGCTCAGCCTGCGCGTTGGCGGACATGGACGCCGGTTTACGTTTGAACTCGATACGCTGGCCGAAGATCGCCAGCGGCTGGTGGTGCACGACGGCGAACGCCGCCTGCGACTGCTGGGGGTGCCGATGTATCGTCACGAGCGCAGCGGCGGCGGCAACGCCGGCCATAACGTGCTCGCGCCGATGCCCGGCCGCGTGGTGCTGGTGAAGGCCGCGCAAGGCGATGCCGTGGAAGCCGGACAGGAGCTGATGGTGATCGAAGCGATGAAGATGGAGCTGAGCCTGAAGGCGCCGCGCGCGGGCACCGTCGCGCAGGTGCGCGCGGCCGCTGGCGACTTCGTCGAGGCCGACGCCGTCCTCGTCGCGCTGGCGCAGGACGAATGAGCGACGCCGCCATGAAGTCCTCCGTCCGCATCGTCGAAGTCGGTCCGCGCGACGGGCTGCAGAACGAAAAGGCCACGATCGCCACCGCCGACAAGATCGAACTGATCGACCGGCTGTCCGACACCGGCCTTCGCAGCATCGAAGCCACCAGTTTCGTCAGCCCCAAGTGGGTGCCGCAGCTGGCCGACGCGGCCGAGGTCTTCACCGGCATCCATCGCAAGGATGGCGTGCGCTATCCGGTGCTCGTGCCGAACGAACAGGGTTACGAACGCGCCCGCGCCGTGGGCGTGGAGGAAATCGCGGTGTTCACCGCGGCGTCCGAAGCGTTCAACAAGAAGAACATCAACGCCTCCATCGACGAATCGCTGGAGCGCTTCGCGCCGGTGATGGAACGCGCGCGCGCCGACGGCGTCGCCGTGCGCGGCTATGTCTCCACCGTGCTCGGCTGCCCGTACCAGGGCGAAGTGCCGCTCACCGATGTCGTGCGCGTCGCGCGTGCGCTGTTCGAGATGGGCTGCTACGAGGTCTCGCTGGGCGACACCATCGGCGTCGGCACGCCGGGCAAGGCGCGCGCGATGCTGCTGGCCGTGTCCTCGGAAGTACCGGTCAATGCATTGGCCGTGCATTTCCACGACACCTACGGCCAGGCGCTGGCGAACGTGCTGGCGTGCCTGGAGGAAGGCGTCGCCGTGGTCGATTCGGCCGTGAGCGGCACCGGCGGTTGTCCTTACGCGAAGGGCGCCAGCGGCAACGTGGCGACCGAGGACGTGGTTTACATGCTGCACGGCCTCGGCATCGAGACCGGCATCGACCTTGCGAAACTCGCCGACACCGGCCGCTGGCTCGCCTCGAAACTGGGGCGCGAGACCGGAAGCAAGGTCGGCAAGGCACTCGCCAACCCCTGACCGGCCGACCACATGAAGCAACGCACGCCCGCGCAGGAAACCGTCCCGCCCACCGAGGCGGATGCGAAAACCACGCTGGCGGCGCTGCACGAGGCCGCGCACGACCGCGCCCTTCCCGCCGCCACGCGCGAACTGCTGTTGCAGGCGCACCAGGCGCTGTCGCATTCGCTGCGCGAGTGCGAAGCCGAACGCGAACGCTATCGCACGCTGTTCGATGCCGTGCCCGATCCGGTGAGCATCATCGCGTGGGACGGCACCGTGCTCGACCTCAACAAGGCCGGCATGAACGCATATCGCCGGCCGCGCGAGGAAATCGTCGGGCAGCCGATCGAGACGCTGAATCCCGACCTGCCGCAGGACCACATGGTCCCGGTGTGGGAAACGCTCAACCGCGGCGACACCTACGTCGTGGAAGTCACCAACATGCGCGGCGACGGCACGCGTTTCCCGGTCGAAGTACACACCGCTGGACTGACGTTCGATGGCCGCAAGGCGATGGTCGCCGTCGCGCGCGACCTGAGCAGCCGCCACACCGCCGAGCTTCGCTATCGCGAACTGATGGAAGCGATGGATCGCGGCATCGTCGTGCAGGACGCGGATCTGCAGATCACCTACGCCAACGTCGCGGCGATGAAGATCCTCGGCGTCGGCGAGGACGAACTGGTGAACGATGCACTGCGCGGCGAGCAATGGCTGGTCGTGGACGAACACGGCCGCGAACTCCCTCCGGAACGCTACCCGTCGGCGCGCGCATTGCAGAGCGGCCGCATCATCGAAAGCACCGTGCTCGGCCTGTACCACCGCATCCGCCAGCAGCTGATGTGGCTTTCGGTGACCTGCGTGCCCCAGTTTCCCGCCGGCGGCGACAAACCGCAGCAGGTGCTGTCGCTGTTCTCCGACGTCACCCGCCTCAAGCGCGACAGCACGCTGTTCGATCGCGCGCAGAGCATGGCGCACATCGGCGGCTGGGAGTGGGACGTCACGCCGGACCGGCTTTACCTCACCGATGAGGCGCAACGCATCCTCGGCCACCGTCCGGCGCCCGACACCATCGAAGGCATGCTGGCCTGCCTGCGCGGCGATGATCGCGACCGCTTGCGCGCATCGCTCGGCCAGGCGATTTCGTTCGGCCGCAATCTCGACCTGGAAGTGCAAGGCCATCGCGCCGACGGACGTTCGTTCTGGGTGCGCGTGATCGGCGAGGCCGAAGCGGGCGACCCGATCAACTCGCGCCTGACCGGCACGCTGCAGGACATCACCGAACGCAAGCACGACGAGGAAACCCTGCGCGTGCAGGCGCGCAGCGACCCCCTCACCGGGCTGCTCAATCGCGATGCGGTGCTGGCCGAACTGGAAAGCCGCCTGGACGACCCGCTGCGCTCGCAACTGGCCGTGCTGTACGTGGACCTCGACCGCTTCAAGGTGGTCAACGACGTACTGGGCCATGCAGCGGGCGACCGCCTGCTGGCGTCTGCAGCGCGCCGCATCCAGCGCGCCATCGGCAACGAGGGCCTGATCGCCCGCTTCGGTGGCGACGAGTTCCTGATCCTGTGCGATACCGGCAGCGATCCTTCGCGCCCGGAGCGCCTGGCGGACGCGATCCTGGAGATCTTCGGCGACAGCTTCCGCCTGGACGGCGAGGAGTTCAGCATCACCGCGAGCATCGGCATCGCGCAGGCCCCGCTGGACGGCGTGCGCTCGCAGCAGCTGATCCAGAGCGCGGACGTGGCGATGTACGACAGCAAACGTCGCGGACGCAACGGCTGGCAGACCTTCACGCCGGAACTGGCCGAGCAGCAACTGCATCGCCTCCAGCTGGAAACGCACCTGCGCCGCGCGGTGAACAACGACGAGTTCCACCTCGTCTACCAGCCGCAGATCGACATGCGCAACGGCGATGTCGTCGCGGCCGAAGCGCTGATCCGCTGGCGCAATCATTCGCTGGGCGAGATTCGTCCGGACCGGTTCATCGACCACGCCGAAACCACCGGCGACATCGTCGGCATCGGCGACTGGGTGCTCAACGAAGCCTGCCGCCAGATGCGCGAGTGGCAGGACGCCGGACTGAAGATACCGCGCGTGGCGGTGAACGTGTCGTACCGGCAGTTCCTCGGCGAGGACCTGGCCAGCACCGTCGCCGCCGTGCTCGCCGAATACGGTTTGCCGGGCCATGCGCTGGAACTGGAATTCACCGAGCGCGTGCTGATCGAGGACGCGCCCGACACGCTGCGCACGTTCGCCGCGCTGCGCCAGCTCGGCGTGATCCTGACCATCGACGATTTCGGCGAGGGCTACAGCGCGCTGAACTACCTGCGGCGGCTGCCGATCCACGGACTCAAGCTCAGCCAGCTTTTCGTGCAGGGCGTGCCGGAAGTGCAGTCCGACGTGGCGATCTGCCAGGCCGTCACCGGCATCGCCCGCAGCCTCGGCCTGGCGCTGGTCGCCGAGGGCGTGGAGACGGCGCAGCACCGCGACTTCCTGCTTGGACTGGGCGTGCACGTGGGCCAGGGATTCCTGTTCGCACCCGGCATGACGCCGGAGGAGCTGCGGGAGCGGTATCCGGCTCCGGGCATGGCGTAGCCCGGGTAAGAGAAGCGCACCCGGGTCCCCGGCTACGGATGGCCGGAAAACGCTAAAATCCCGCCTTTCCGCGTCCAGGACCCAAGCCCATGCAACTCCAATCCGTCCGCGCCATCGTCACCGGCGGTGTTTCCGGCCTTGGCCTCGCCGTCGCCCAGCACCTGGTCGCCAACGGCGGCAAGGTCGCGCTGTTCGACGTGAACGACGAAAAGGGCGCGGCCGCCGTCGCCGAACTCGGCGAGGCCAACGCCCGCTACTTCAAGACCGACGTCACCAGCGAAGCCGGCGTCGTCGAGAACGTGAAGGCCGCGCGCGAATTCCTCGGCGGCCTCAACGTCACCGTGAACTGCGCCGGCATCCTCGGCGCCGGCCGCGTGCTGGGCCGCGATGCCGCGATGCCGCTGTCGCAGTTCCAGTCCACCGTCATGGTCAACCTGGTCGGCAGCTTCAACGTCGCCAAGGCCGCCGCCGAACTGATGCAGCACAACGAAGCCGGCACCGACGGCGAGCGCGGCGTCATCGTCAACACTGCCTCCGTCGCCGCGTACGAAGGCCAGATCGGCCAGGCCGCGTATTCGGCCTCGAAGGGCGGCGTGGTCGCCATGACCCTGCCGATGGCGCGCGAACTGTCGCGCTTCGGCATCCGCGTGATGACCATCGCGCCGGGCGTGTTCTGGACGCCGATGGTCGACGGCATGCCCGACTCGGTGCAGCAGTCGCTCGCCGCGTCCATCCCGTTCCCGTCGCGCCTGGGCCAGCCGAAGGAGTTCGCGGACCTGGTCGCGTACATCCTCGGCAACACCTACCTCAACGGCGAGACGATCCGCCTGGACGGCGCGACGCGTCTGGCGCCGAAGTGATGTGAGCCGGGATTCGGGATTCGAGATTGGGATTCGCGAAAACGAAACCACCAACGCGACCCGCTCCCCTGCTCTTGCGAATCCCGAATCCCGAATCTCCAATCCCGAATCAGCACACAGCCATGAAAGCCTACGACGTCAAAAAAGGTAACGTTGTCGAGTACAACAACGCGGTCTACCAGATCCGCGACATCGAGCGCAGCTCGCCGCAGGGCCGCGGCGGCAACGTCAAGTTCCGTTTCACCATGTACTCGGTGCCCGGCGGTTCCAAGCTCGACGTGAGCATGGGCGCCGAGGACGAGATGAAGGAAGTCGAGCTCAGCCGCCGGCAGGCGACGTTCTCGTACAAGGACGGCGAAGCGTTCGTGTTCCTCGACGACGAGGATTACACGCCGTACACGCTCGACGCCGACGTGGTGGGCGATCTCGCCGGCTACATCGTTCCGGACCTCACCGGCTGCTATGTGCAGATCATCGACGACGCGCCGGTCGCATTGCAGCTGCCGCAGAGCGTGGCGATCGAAGTGATCGAAACGCCGCCGGAGCTCAAGGGCGGCACTGCCACCAAGCGTCCGAAACCGGCGAAGCTGTCGACCGGCATCGAAATCATGGTCCCGGAATACATCGGCAACGGCGAACGCGTGCTGGTGAACACCACGACAGGCGAATTCGCCGGTCGCGCGGACTGATCCATGAAGCGCCTCGCAGTCGGCATTGCATTGGTGTTGTTCGCGGGGGCGGCCTCGGCCGCTCCCGGAACGTGCGACGCCGCGCAGGCGACCGACTACGTTCCGGCCGGCGTCTGCAAGATGCCGGCCGACGTCCAGGCGCTCGTCGTTCGCGAGGAAACATGCGTCCATTTCGCGGGCGAAGAACCCTACGACGAAGCGCGACGCCGCGAAATCGAAAGTGCGATCCGCAAGTTCTGCGGAAACGAGAAGCGCCTTTCGGTCCTGATGCAGCGATATCGCAAGGACAAGGTCGTCAGCAGCTGGCTCCGCGACTATGCCCGCGACGCTGGCCTGACGCCGCGTCCGTGAGCCACGCTTCGCGTTGATGCGTGCGGATGCCCGCTCAGGGCAACCGCAATCCGCCCTGTTCCGCGTGCAGCGCACGCAGCCGCGTTCCGAGCAGTTCCGAGTTCGCAGCGATGCCGTCCAGTCGCTCGCGTTGCTGCGGGCCCATCCATTCGCGCGCGCCCCGTTCCAGTTCGGCACGCGTCGTTTGCAGTTCCGTCCCCAAGGTCGCGCTGCGTACCTGCAAGGCCGCGCGTTCGTCGGCCTGCGGAATCCCGTAACCGCCATCGATCAGCCGCGACGGCTGGCCGAGGTAGGCGCTTTCCTTCAACAATCGACGCACGACGTCCGGCGCATCGTTCTCCTCTCGGCTCGATGCGAGATAGCGTCGCTTCAGCGCATCACGTACCTGCGCCAATGCGCGCCGCTGCGCCGCCTGTTCGAGCAGCATCAAAGCCGCACTCGTGCGCAGGTCCGCGCGTTCGATCCACGGACGACGCTGCACGGGCGACAGGTCCATCCACTGCGTCACGGTTCGATACGGCAACGACAGCGCCCCTTGCGCCGTTGCGTAGAGCTGGTCGAAATACGCGCCCTGCGACTCGAAGCGATAGCCCATCCGAAGCGCCTCGTCGCCATCGCCGAGCACCGACCCATCGGCCACTCCCGCATTCTCCAGACGGCGCAGCAGTCCGGTCGGCGTGATGCTCCCGATGCCCTGCCCCGCCAGTCGCGGCGCGCTGTCGTGCAGCAGCTTCCACGTTTCGGCAGCGCAGTTGTTGCCGAGGAAGTAATAGCGGCCGTCGTAACTCCAGTGCAGCTGCGCGGTGCGTTCGAGCACGGCGGCGATCTCATTCTGCGACAGGCGCAGCGGCACCGAACGCAGCCCGCGCAGTTCGACCTTGGTGTACTCGTCGATCACCTGCTCCATCGGCAGCACGAACAGGCGCGATGGATAGCGTCCCGACAGGCCGCTCCAGCTGGAGATCTGCACGTCATCGACGAACGCGCGGAACGAGAGCACGCGATGGTGGGCGAGATCGAGACGGCAATCCGGCCCCGGCGCGCGGCCCGGCGCGCACACCACCAGACGCAACATGCTGTGGCCCCAGCGACTCATCGGTTGCGCGTTGCCTTCGGCCAGCAGGTAATCGATGGCGTATACGCGCGCGGGATCGATCGAACCGAGCGCGCCGCCGTCGCCTTCGCCGGCATCGACGTAGAGCAGGTCGTTCGCGCACGGCGCGCTTGTCGCCGTCGCGCCGAGGCGTTGTTCGAGGTGACGATGCAGCGCCGGCCGGCGGCAGGCGTACTGCGGATCGAGCAGGTAATGCTCGACGTTGACGGCGAAGTATTCGGACGGACGCGTCAGTTCGTAGGCGTCCGGCGTGCGGTCGACGAAGCGGTTCTCTCGCGCGCGCCCCGCCACGCGCGTGTTGAAACGCGTCGCGCGCACCTGCCAGCCGGCGAGATCGAGGAAACGCGGATCGCGGGAAATGTGCTGCACGCGATCCTGGTAATGCGCGAGCTCGTGCAGCACGGTCGCAAGCGCGGAACGACGCGCTTCGTCGCTACCTTCGACCAGCGGCGTCAGCAGGTCGCGATTGAGCAGGAGTTCCAAGCGGCCGGCGTGGCCGTGCACGCGCGCGTCGAGCGTCGACCAGCGTACGGTGATGTCGCGATCGGCCAGCGCGTTCATGCCCTCGGGCAGTCGCGATCGCGCGTCGTCGAGCAATCGTTGCGTGGCGATGCGCTCGTCCGGCGAAAGGCCGGCGGTGTCGAGCTTCATCGCGGCGACGGCGCTGGCGCTCCAGGCGCACGTCGCAAGTACCAGCCATGCCAGGCCGCCGCGAATGCGTCCGCGGCGGCCGTTCACCTCGTTCACTGCGCGAGGATGGCCTGCGCCAGTTCGAGGTCGCTGGCGTCGCGCGCCTGCGGGACCTGCTCGCGCAGATGGCGCAGCGCGGCTTCCAGCTGCGCGCCGCGGATCGCGCCGTTGCTGGCGACGAAGCTGGCGGCGTCTTCGCGTGCGGCCTGCACGACCTTGTCGTCCTTGCCGGAGCTGGAATCGGAGCTGGCACCGCTCGATGCCGAGCTGCCGCCGGCGGAGGATCCGGCCGAGGTGCCGGCGAAGCTGGACGCGAACGCAGCCGGAGCGGCGGCGATGAGGGCAAGGGCGAGCAGGACAGCGGAACGCTTCATCAGGGTTTCCCGGTTCGTTGGAGGCCGCATCGCGGCCGGCCCGCGAAGGGTACCGGGTTATGGGCGGAAAATCGGTGCGCGGCAGCCCGCATCATGCACACGTTCACATGTCGAGCTTTAAGCCCCTCTCCCGTCGGGAGAGGGGGTTGGGGTGAGGGGTAACGAAGGGGAAGCGGCGAACGACCCTTGCTAAACAGCGCTGCGCTGTTGCCTTCCGTTACTTGGCGAGAACGCGACAGCCCCCGGGTGCGCTTCGCTTACCCGGGCTACAAGGGCGGGAGGATCAAGATGGGTTCCAGCTTTCGCTGGAATGATGGGATGGGGTTTTAGCCCCTCTCCCGTCGGGAGAGGGGTTGGGGTGAGGGGTAACGAAGGGGAAGCGGCAAACGACCCTTGCTAAACAACGCTGCGCTGTTGCCTTTCGCTGCTTGGCGAGAACGCGACAGCCCCCGGGTGCGCTTCGCTTACCCGGGCTACAAGGGCGGGAGGATCAAGATGGGTTCCAGCTTTCGCTGGAATGACGAGATGGTGCTGATGCCGCGAGAGCCAGGTCGCGGCCTTCGCCGGGATGACGGGTTGCACATGCATCGAACGCATGCGCATGGGTCTGCATCGCAGTTGCCGAAGTACGCCATCGCGCTCGCATTCGCGATACCTGCTTCCGTAGGCCGGGTAAGCGAAGCGCACCCGGGGACTATCACGCTCGACCCGGGTGCGCTTCGCTTACCCGGGCTACGGCAGGACGGTGAGGCTACGCGTCGAACACCTTCCCCGGATTCAACAGCCCCTTCGGATCCAGCACCCGCTTGATCCCGCGCATCAGCTCGATTTCCGCCGCCGACCGCGTTCCCGGCAGATACGGTTTCTTGACCAGCCCGATCCCGTGTTCGGCCGAGATGCTGCCACCGTGGCGTGCCAGCGTTTCGGACAACAGCTGCGTGACGTGCTCGCATTGCTCCACGAATTCCGCGTAGTCCGCGCCATCTGGCTTGAGCACGTTGATGTGCAGGTTCCCGTCGCCGATGTGGCCGAACCACACCACGTCGAACTGCGGGTATTCGCCGGCCAGCAGCGACTGGGTTTCCGCGAGGAATGCCGGCATCGCCGAGATCCGCACCGACACGTCGTTCTTGTACGGCTTGTACTTCGCGAGGCTCTCCGTGATGCCCTCACGCAGGCGCCACAGTTGCGCGGCCTGGGCATCGGACTGGCTGATGACGCCGTCGCTGACGAGCCCGGGCTCGAGGCAGTACTCGAACGCCGCCATCGCGGCGGCTT
>Ga0102589_1004885_pt1 | contig 12166 bp, 15 predicted proteins | sample AraplaMF_Col_mLB_FD_76858 | JGI IMG/M metagenome (GOLD analysis project Ga0102589, IMG submission 76858) | Arabidopsis root microbial communities from the University of North Carolina, USA - plate scrape MF_Col_mLB | ecosystem: Host-associated > Plants > Roots > Endosphere | place: USA... | reverse complement strand
CCGTCCGAGGCGGGCGACGGGCCTCGATCGCAGCGAGGATCTCGCGCGGACTCGCGGCCCAGAAGACCTCCGGCGGCCAGCGCAGGCGGCCGAGCCCGAAGGCCATCACCTCGCGCCAGGGAAACGGAACCGCCGCCGGAGCCCTCAAACCACCGGCGGCGACGGAGGGCGGGTCTGCGCCCCCTCGCCTACCGGCGCGAAGGTCGCGTCGAGCAGGGCGATCGCCGCGCCGATGGCGCCGCTGAGCCCACCGTCGAAGGGGAGCGCCGCGACCTCGTCCGTAGCCAGTGTGCCCCCGGCGCCGCGCAGGCCCGCCGACAGGATGCGCGTGATGTCACGGGCCGAGAGGCGGCCGGCGGCGAAGCGCTCGCCCAATGCCGGCAGGTTCTCGACCGAAAACGCGTCCTCGAGCTCGGCGAGCGCGCCGAGGGTAAGCCGCATCGGCAGGGCCCGCCCCTCGACCATCAGGGCAACCTCGCCCCTGTAGCGATTGACCATGCGGCCTCCCCTCAAGCGAGCGTGAAGGAAAGCTGGCCCGCCGATTCCAGCGAGAGCTCGAAGGTGACCTCAGCGGCATGATCGCCGCGATATTCGAGCGTCGAGAGCTGGAACGGCCCGGTAATGGTGCCGAAATCGGGTACGATCACCTGCCAGTCGCGGATCGCGCCGTCGAAGAAGATCTGGCGGACCAGCGCGTCCGAGGCCTCGTCCTTGAAGATGCCGGCGCCGCTGATGCTGGCGCGGCGCATACCGGCTCCGGCCAGCAATTCGCGCCAGCGCCCCGCCGACTCGGCATGGGTGACGTCGACCGCCTCGGCATTAAAGGCGATCTGGCGGGCACGCAGGCCCGCCACGGTGACGAAGCTGCCGCCGGCATCGGCAGCCTTGAGCAAGAGGTCCTTGCCTTTCTGGGCAGGCATGGGCGGTCCTTTCCTGTGGTCAGAGCGCCTCGGTGACGGCCCGGAAGGTCAGCGTCACCGTCGGCAGATGGGTCTTGGGATCGCGAGCGAGTTTCGAGGCGAGCCAGCCGAGATTGACCAGCCGATGGCCCTCCGGCGTGAGCGCCGCACCTTCCAGGCTCGTGACGATCCGGGCGCCCGCTTCGAGCGCCTTGCGCGAGGACGTGCTCTCCCCGGCCCAGACGACGAGGGAGAACTTCTGCTCGCAGCCGCGATCGCTGCCGGTCGACCAGTCCTCGGCCGAGACCTCGCCATGGACGACATAGAGCCCGCTCGCAGCGCGCGGCGGCTCGTCATGGATGCGCCCGGACCCGATCAGCGCCGTCAGCCCGGCATCACCAGAGAGATGTACGTGGATCGCCCGCCGCAGCGGCAGGATGGCATCGCTCATCGGCTGACCTCCTCGACCAGGCAGATGAGGCGCCGGCGGCCGCCATCGGGATCGCCGACCGCACGGATGTCGAAGACCTGCTCGCCATCGCGCAGGCGCCGGCCGGCATCGACATCGGACCGCCAGCGCAGGGTGATGCGGTGGCTCGCCGCCTGCTCGGGCCGCTCGCCACGCCAGCGCTCGTTGCCCGAAAGCCACTCGACCTGAGCCCAGACCGCAGCGACCGTCTCGAAGCTGGTGAGCTGCCCGCCGGCGCCGTCCGGCGTCTCCACGGGCGCTTCCAGCACCAGGCGGCGACGCAGCGCGCCGACAGGCCGGCTCTTGCCGGTCTCCTTGATCATCACAGCCTCACGCGGCGGAATGGAGCGACGAGCGCGGCGATCTCGGCCGGCAGGCGCGCCGCATCACGGCTGACCACGTCGCCGCGATGCTCGAACCAGCGGCAGGCGAGCCTGAGGACGGCCTGCCGCAGCGGCGCCGGCACTGTGTCCCGCGTCGCGCCGAAACCCGCGACGAGATCGATCTCGATCGCAGAGCGAGCGCGGCCGGGAGGCGGCACGGGGCCTGAGATCGCGACCAGCGGCGGATCGGAGCCCTCGACCAGCGTCAGCGAAGACGGCGCGACCACCTCTGCCGGACCATTGGCAGGATGGACACGCGCTGCAGTGAGACTGCGCACCGGCGAGAGCGGCAAGCGAATCTCGCCGCCTTGCGGCCAGGCGTCGAGGACGATCCGCCAGCCCTGCTCGATCAGCAGGCGCCCGGAGGCGGCCTCGATCATCAGCCTGGCGGCGGTGATCAAGGTGCCCAGTAGCTCATCCTCGTCAGCCGTGAGGATGCGGAGAAAATCCTTGGCTTCCGGCAGCGAGACCGGCTCGATGGCCGGCGGCGTCAAAGCGAGCGGCGTCATGGCCCCTCCTCTTTCGGGTTTGATCGGCGCCGCCGATGCGCTATCGAGCCCGCCCGACAGCGGAGACGGCTCGATGCGCAGCGGAATGGCGATTGCACTGGCGGCCATGGCGACGGCGCTCGCCGCGTCCTGGAGCGCTTCGGCCGTGGTCGGCGGACGCGAGGGCGGGCCCATCGCCAACGCGACCGTGATGGTTCTCAATGCGCGCGGCGGCGTCTGCACAGGCATCGTTTTGTCGCGCCGCGCCATCCTCACCGCTGCCCACTGCGCCGACGCCCGCGTCGACCTGCGTATCCATTGGCGTGAAGGCGGCGAGCCGATTCTGGTCGAGCCGGCGGCGATCGCGCTGCACCCCGAATTCAACGCCAAGTCGGTCACGAACCGGCAGCGCTCGATCGACCTCGCCCTGGTCAGGCTGAGCGCGCCGCTACCGGCGCGGTTCTCACCCGCGACCTTGGTCGATGGCGGACTGCCGCGGGCCGGGTCGCCGGTGACACTGTCGGGCTATGGCGTCGCCCGCGAGGGCGAGGCAAAGACGACCGGCACCTACCGGTCGGCCGCGCTCGCCACAGTCGAGCCTTACGGGCCCGGCAAGATCCTGCTCTGGGCGTCCGATCCGGCGACCGGCGGCAAGCGGCCGGGCGCCGGCGCCTGCCAGGGCGATTCAGGCGGGCCGATCGTCGCAGGTCCGGATGGCGTCGTCGCCGTTGCGAGCTGGTCGACCGGCCCCTCCGGCAAGCAATGCGGCCTGCTCAGCCAGGGCATTCTGGTCGCGCCCCAGCGCGGCTGGATCGATCGTACCTTGTCGGGTTGGGGCGAGAGCGCCGACTGGACCGGAGCCCCCTGATCGCCTTTGGCTACGAAGAGCACTGGACTGCGCTGCAGCAAACCATAGACTGGCACCATGGCAATGACGGCCTCGACCATGACCTTTTCCAAGCGCGCAACGACCGTCGCGATCGCTTTTTGCACTGGCCTGCAGATGACTGCGCCGGCACAGGCGGTGATCGGTGGCGTGCAATCGCGCGCCGTGGACGGCGCCCGCGCCTCGACCCTGCGGGTCGAGACCAGCCACGGCGAGCTCTGCTCCGGTGCGGCGATCTCCTCCGAGCTTGTGCTCACCGCGGCGCATTGCCTGATGACCGGCGGCTCAGTCCGCGTGATCAGCCTCGACAAGCGCTTCCGCAACCGCACGCATGCCGTTGCGGCCGTGCTGCCGCACCCGACCTTCGTGCCCGGCACGACGCCGCGGACCCAACCCGGCGCGGACCTGGCGCTGCTGCGCCTCGCCTCGCCTCTGCCGGCCGACATCCAGCCGCTGACGCTCGGCAGCGGCCTGTGGCAAGGCGAGACAGTGACCATGGCCGGTTTCGGCCTCGCCTCCGAGAACAACAAGAAGACCGCGCGCATCCTGCGCGAGGTCACGCTGGTCAATGCCGGCAACTACACCACCGCCAACACGGTCAAGGTCGCGGTCGATACCGAGAACCGTGGCGAAGTCCTCGGCGCCGGCGCCTGCCGCGGCGATTCCGGTGGGCCGGTCTTGCGTGGCCCGGCCGGATCGCGCGATCTCGTCGGCATCGTCTCCTGGTCGAGCGGCCCCCTGAGCTCACGCGTCAAGCTGATCTGCGGCGGGTTCACTGCGATCACCCCGATCAACGACCACCGTGCCTGGATCGCCGAGGCGAGCGAGCGTCTGCTCAACTATGGCGACGAGCCGCGTCAGGCGGGCGAGAATGCCCGCCCGAACGCGAGCTACAGCTGGTGGTTCGGCCGCTGACGCGGCCGAAACGCGTGCTCAGGCCGAGAACTTCAGCCCCTTGATCGCGGCGAAATCCTGCACGCCGCCGCCGACACGTTTGGTCGTGTAGAACAGCACGTGCGGCTTGGCGGAGTAGGGATCGCGCAGGATGCGCACGCCCGCCCGGTCGACGACGAGATAACCGCGTCGGAAGTCGCCGAAGGCGATCGAGACCGAATCCGTCGTGATGTTCGGCATGTCTTCGGCTTCGACGACCGGGAAACCGAGCAGCGTCGCCTGCGCGCCCGCCGCGGCCGGCGGTTGCCAGAGATACTGGCCGGTCGAGTCCTTGAACTTGCGCACCGCGGCCTGCGTCTTGCGGTTCATCACGAAGCTGGCGTTCTGGCGGTAGCCGGCCTTCAGCGCGTAGACGAGGTCGACCAGGATGTCGGACGGGTTCGAGGCGGCGAAGGCGCCGGCGACGCCGGTCTTCAGCGTGCCGATATTGCCCCAGCTCCAGCTCGCATCGGCAACGGTCGGATAGGCCAGGAAGCCCTTGGGCTTGTCGACGCCGTCGCCATTGACGAAGGCCGCGCCTTCCTGCTCGGCGAAGGCGCTCTCGACCTCTTCGGCGATCCACTGGTCGATGTCGACGATGGCGTCGTCGAGCAGGGTCTGGGTCGCCGCCGGCATGGCGTAGAGCTCCATCGCCGGGAAGGAGAGTTCGGCCAGCGTCGGCGTGCCGGTCTGCGGGCGCGCCGCGGTCTCCGCCACCCAGCCGGAAGCCGGGCCGGTGGTCGAGAACGCCTTCTTGTAGGTGCCACTGGAAATGGTGCGCACCGTTGCGATCGAGCGGATCGGCGAGACGGTAGCAAGGCGGCGCAGGATCTCGCCTTCGACGGTCGACGGCGCGAGATAGCCGCCATCCGGGCCGGAACCGGCCGAGAGCGCCTTGGCCTCGAGCCGCTTCAGGCCGGTGGCCTCGCCGTGACGAACATAGGAAGCGAAGGCGGCCTTGTGCTCGGCCACGGCGGGGTCGCGCTCCTCGCTCGCGCCCAGCGCCGGGCGGCGGCTGTCGAGGCTCAACCGGTCGAGCCGGCGGCGAGTCTCGTCGAGCGCATCGTCGAGACGGGCGAGCTTCTCGCCGGTCAGCACGTCGCCCCCCATGCGGGTCTCGAGCTCGGCCAGGCGCTCGTCATTGGTCGCCCTGTAGGCCTCCAGCGTATAGCGTAGATCGTCATAGATCGCGGCGACCTCGCCGGTCGCCTTGGTCTCGGGAGCCTGGTTCAGCGCAGTCATGGAATCTCCTGTGGTTCTGCGGCTTCAGTTGAGTTTCAGGCGAAGGCGGCGCGGCTCGGTGGCCGGAGCGCCTTGACGGCGCTGACCCGGGCCTGCGGCAGCATCGGGAAGGTGACGAGCGAGATCTCCCAGAGATCGACCTTCTCAAGGCGGCGCAGGCCGCTGCGCGGCTCGCTGCGGGCGCGCTGCGAGCGGAAGCCGATCGAGAGCCCGTCAACCGCGCCGTCGCGCATCAGCGCGTGCAGCTCGCGGGCCCACGCCACGGCGAGCGACAGCCGGCCGCGGACGTAGAGGCCGCGCGAATCCTCGCGCAATTCGAGCCAGCGGCCGATCGGCTCAGTCGGGTCATGCTGCCAGAGCATCCTGATGCCGCCAGCACCGCGCCGCGCGAGGCTGTCACGGAAAGCGCCGGGCTCGACCACGTCCTTGCCGAGATCGGCGATGCGGAACAGGCTGGCATAGCCCTCGAAAGCGCCGTCCGGCTCGACCCGGGCCAGCGGCTGCGCCAGGAACTTGGCCTCGCGCGCCAAAGCGGGATAGCGGGACGCAGCAGCTCTCATCGCGCCCCTCCCCGCCCGCCGCGGCCATTGGCGTCGAGCTGTCCGAGCGTCTCGAAGAAGCGGCCGAAGACGTCGCGCGGCTGGCGGCCGGGACGCGGCGCCGCCACACCTGATCTCACAGCCGCCGGAGCCGGCCTGGGCGGCGATTTGCCACCGGTCTTGCTCATGAATCCCCTCCCTCGTAGCGGGCGTTGAAGCGGGCGAATTCGCGCACGAACTCGTCGAAGCGCCGGTTGGCGGCGATCAGCTCGCGCAGGACGAAGAGCGCGAGCCCCGAGGCGCAGAAGGCCCAGAGCAGCAGAGCGAGATGGCCGAGATCGCCGCGCGCGACGATCCCCGCCGCGGCTTCATCGAACGGGCTCATGACGACCCCTCCCGGCGGCCATAGCCGACCGCCTCACGTTTCTCGTCTTCGCTGAGGAATTCGGCAGCGGAGACCCGCCGCCAAAGCGATTCCCGCTCATCCGCCAGCGCCTCGATCGCGTCGAGATCGGGCTCGAGGACGAGCGCATCGCCAAAGGCCGGGCCGAGCCATTGCGCCAGCGACTGCGCCGTGCGCCGAACCAGCGGGATCAGCGTCTGGCGCCAGAAGGCGCGGTTGGCCTCGGCGAAATTGGCATGGGTGTTGTCGCCGGGCAGGCCGAGCAGCAGCGGCGGCACGCCGAAAGCGAGCGCGATCTCGCGCGCGGCGACGCCCTTGGCGGCGACGAAATCGAGCTCGGCCGGCGACAGCGACAGCGGCTTCCAGTCGAGCCCGCCTTCGAGCAGCAGCGGGCGTCCGGCATTGCGTGCGCCCTGGAAACCGTCCTCCAGCTCCTGCTTCAGCCGCTCGAATTGCGCCTCGGTCAGCGTGCCGCCTTCCGGCCCGTCATAGACCAGGGCGCCGGAAGGTCTGGCCGCATTGTCGAGCAACGCCTTGTGCCAGCTACCTGCAGCGTTGTGGACGTCGAGCGAGCAGGCCGCCGCCTCGACCGGAGAGAGGCCGTAATGGTCGTCGACCGGGTGGAACAGCGACAAATGCAGGATCGGCGGCAGCGCGCCCTCATCCTGGCGGAAGCGGATCGTCTGCGCGCCGACCGTATAGTCATAGGCTTCCGGCCAGCCATCGCGGCCGGGCACGACGCGCATCCGGTCGGGCCGCAGCGCATAGAGCTCACGCGGTTCGCGGCCGATGCTCGCCGCCTCGACATAGGCGTTCCCGGCGACGAGCAAATGGCCGTAGAGCATCTCGCGAAAGGCGATGCCGCCCTGGCGCGAATTGGGCCGCTCGATTAGCGCCAAGGCGGGGTGCTCCGGCATCTCACGTCCGCCGACCTTGGCAATGAGCTGGGTCTGCGCCGCCGCCTCAGCGATCAGCCGGACGCAGCGATGCACCACCGGATTGCGCTGATAGCCCTCCCTTGCGAGGGCGCCATAGTCGCGCGGCGTCCAGACCGGGCGGCCGGCCTCGTGCAGGGCGATCAGCGGCCCGATGCGCGAGCGCTTCTGTTCCGGCGCGGCGAGGCCGCGCAGGCTGCGAAGAAAATTGAGCATGGGTTTCTCGCTATGAAGCGCACGTCATGCTCGGCCTTGAGCCGAGCATCTCATGCAGGATGGTCCTGAGATTCCCGGCTCCGCTTCGCGGTCCGGGAATGACGGCTGTTCCTAAAGCCCCCTCACCCGCGGCCGGCCTTTCGGCCCGAGCATCAGATGCGTCAGCGCCCAGACCAGCGCGTCGAGCCGGTCAGGTGAGCGGCCCGAGCTCAGCCCGGTCGGCCCGAAGTCGCACATCTCGTCCTCCAGCGCCGGAAAGGCGCCGGCATGGCGGACGCGGCCCTGCGCATAGAGCGCCGCCACCGGCTCGGCCCGCAGGAATTTGCCACGCGAGGCCCTGACCGGCGTCACCGGCACGCCCGGATCGACCTCGCGGATGACGCTTGTCGCCATCTCGCCGCCCTGGTTAACCTCGACGACCAGCGCGTCGGCCTCCAGCCGGCGATAGAGCGCGACGGCGGCTTGCGCCCACTCATGCGGCCTGGCGCCGGCGAGCGTCGCATCCGCCAGCACATGGCCGATGCCATCGCGATCGGTGCCGGCCGCGACGAGCCCGCAGCTATCGGCCCGCTTCGACGAAGAGGCCGGCGGATCGATCGCCACGACGATCCGTGCCAGTGGCGGCGCCTCTTGCTCGCGGCACTCTTCAATCAGCGCCCGGCTCCAGAGTGCATCTGCGCTCTCCTCGACGATCTCGCCTTCGAGCTCCTGCCGGCCGAGCCGGGTGCCGCCGTAAGCCTGCTGCACGCTGTCGAGGAAGCCCTGCGCCAGGTTGAAGCGGTTGGCACTGGTCGTCGCCCGGCTGACGGCGACGCGGGGATCATCGAGCAGCCGCTTGATCAACGGCAGCGGGCGCGGTGTCGTCGTCACCACCTGGCGCGGCCGGTCGCCGAGCCTCAGGCCGAGCTGCAGCATGTCCCAGGTCTCCTGAAGATTCGGCCATTTCGCCAGTTCGTCGGACCAGGCAGCGCCGAACTGCGGCCCGCGCAGACATTCCGGATCCTCGGCGGTGAAGACCTGCGCGATCGCGCCATTGCCCCATTCGAGCCGGCGGCGCGACGGCGACCAGACTGGCTTCTCCCAGCGATGGTGGATCGCCAGCAGTCCGGAGACGCCCTCGATCATAACGTCGCGCACTTGAGCCTGCGTCTCACCGACCAGAGCGATGCGGCCGACCGGTTCCATGGCGAAGGGCGGTCGTCCCAGCGCCATGCCGCGCACCCATTCGGCGCCGGTGCGTGTCTTGCCGGCACCGCGGCCGCCCATGACGAGCCAACTGAACCAATCGCTTTGCGGCGGGAGTTGATCCGGGCGCGCCCAGCGCGCCCAGTCCCACTCATAGATCTTCAGCAGCTCCGCTCGGAAGGTCTCCAGCCCCCGTTGTCCGGCCCATATCCGGATGCTGAGCGGCAAGGCCAGCCAAGCGTCGAGCAAGCTCGCTTCTGAGCTCTTCGACCCGGCGCAATCCTTCGGCGGGGCTGGGCTCATCCTCGGACTTTCCTCCCTCCCCCGCTGCAGCAGAATCCAGCGCGACCAGCTCGCGCACGGTGCGGGCCAGCGTCGCCAGCGTCTTGGCGTCGCCTTCGCTCGCAGCGGTTCCAGCCGGCAGCTCGGCCAGATGTGCCTCGTGCGCTTCGAGCTGTGTCTGCGCCGCCTTCCAGAGCTTGCCGATCACAGCCTTGCGGCCGCGCGGCGCAGGCTTGCGCTTCGCCACCGGCCGAGCCGGGGCGCTCTCATCACTCTCATCGGTCATCGGAAACCCCGGCTCGGGCCCGACACGCAAAAGCCGCCGGCTGGACAGCGCGGCGGCTTCGTTCGTCTCAGGCGCAATTCGTGAGCGTTCCTGATCTCTACCCGATCAGCGTCACGATGTCGAGGACAAAATTCCTATCGTACGGAGAGTAATCAAACCTCCGTCTTCTCCACCCATTTGATCTGGGTCTGCGGCTTGTAGGCTTCCATCTTGTCGAGCAGCGCGGCCGGGTCGGTCTCCATCATCGCCATGTCGCGATGGGCCTGCCACATGAAGCCCGCCTTCGTCGTGTTGTCGAGGAAGGCGGCGAGCGCGTCGTAGAAGCCGTCGATGTTGAGGAAGCCGAGCGGCTTGCCGTGGATGCCGAGCTGGCTCCAGGTCCAGATCTCGAAAATCTCCTCGAAGGTGCCGATGCCGCCGGACATGGCGATGAAGCCGTCCGAGAGCTCGGCCATGCGCGCCTTGCGGATGTGCATGGTCTCGACCACCTCGAGCCGGGTCAGCTTGTTGTGGCCGACCTCCTTCTCGCGCAGCGCCCGCGGGATGACGCCATGGACCTCGCCGCCGGCCTCCAGCGCGGCATTGGCGACGATGCCCATCAGGCCGACGGCACCGCCGCCATAGACCAGCGTCAGGCCGCGCTTGGCGATGGCCGTGCCCATGGCGCGAGCGCCCTCGGCATGGACGGGATCATGGCCCGGGCTCGAGCCGCAGAAGACACAAACGGATTTCATGAGGCGAGTGCTTGCAAGATGCGGGCCCAGGAGCGCTGGCCCTTGTGGAAGGAGGAGAGGTCGTATTTCTCGTTCGGCGAGTGGATGCGGTCGTCGTCGAGGCCGAAACCGACGAAGAGCGTGTCGAGCCCGAGCGTCCGCTTGAAGTCGCCGCCGACCGGGATCGAGCCGCCGCTGCCGATGCTGACGACGCGGCCACCCCATTCCTCGGCGAGCGCCTTGCGCGCCTTGTGCAGGACCGGGGAATCGACCGGCACGGCCAGCGCCGGCGAGCCGGAATGGCCGATGAACTCGGCCGTCACATCCTCCGGCAGGCGCTCACGCACGAACTGGTGGAAGGCGGCGGCGATCTTGGCCGGGTCCTGGTCGCCGACGAGGCGGAAGGAGACCTTGGCCGAGGCCTTGGCCGGGATGACGGTCTTGGAGCCTTCTCCGGTATAGCCGCCCCAGATGCCGTTGACGTCGCAGGTCGGGCGCGACTGGATCTGCTCGATCAGCATGCGGCCCTTCTCGCCAATCGAGTGCTTCAGCCCGACTTGGCCGAGGAATTCGGTCTCGGTCAGGTTGAGGTCGGCCCATTCGGCCTTCTGCGCGTTGGTCGGCTCGTGCACGCCGTCATAGAAGCCGGGGATGGTGATCCGGCCGGTCTCGTCATGGATCTCCGCGACGATTTTGGTCAGCACATGGATCGGGTTCGCAGCCGCGCCGCCGAACATGCCGGAATGCAAGTCGCGGTCGGCCGCGGTCAGCCTGACCTCCTGGTAGACCATGCCGCGCAGGGTCGAGGTGATCAGCGGCGTGACGCGATCCCACATGCCGGTGTCGCAGACCAGCGCGAAATCCGCCTTCAGCTCGGCGGCATTGGCCTTGATGAAGCCTGGCAGGTTGACCGAGCCGGATTCCTCCTCGCCCTCGACCAGGATGGTGAGGCCGATCGGCAAATCCCCGGTCTCGGCAAGCGTCGCCCGCATCGCCTCGATGAAGGTCATCACCTGGCCCTTGTCGTCGCAGGCGCCGCGGGCAAGGATCACTTTCCGCCCCGGCTCGATCTCCTTGACGGCCGGCTTGAACGGATCGTTGTCCCAGAGCTCCAACGGATCGACCGGCTGGACGTCGTAGTGACCGTAGAACAGCGCGTGCGGCGCGCCGGGCTTGGGCCGATGCGCAAGCACGACCGGATGGCCGCCTGTCTCGCGCAATTCGGCCTTGAATCCGAGCCCTTCAAGATCGGCCCGCAGCCATTCGGCTGCCCGGCGCGTGTCGGCATCGAAGGCCGGATCAGTCCCGATCGAGGGGATTTCGAGCCAAGATGAGAGGCGGGCCAGCGACGTGTCGAGATCGGCGTCGAGGCGGGAGAGGATGGCGGGAAGGTGGGACATGGCGCTCACTGGAGGCTGATTCCGGTGGCGCCATCATGCCCAGTCGCGCGCCGGATGCCAGCCGTCCGCGCGCATGACGGCAGATTGATTATCGCCGCCCGCCGGTCAGGCTCCCGAGCACGCCACGCAGGATCGCCTGGCCGACCTGCCGGCCGATCGTGGTCGCGGCCGAGCGCGCCGCAGAGGTGATGACCTTCTCGGCCATGCTCTGCGGCAGCGGCCCGCCGCGCGAACCCGGTCCCGTCTTCGGGCGTTCCCGCGTGCCGCCGAGCCAGCCGCCGATCGTGTCGAGAATGCCGCCGCCCCCTTCGGTCGAAGCCTCGACCGGCGAACCGTCGGACTTCAACCCCTTGCGCTTCATCAGCTCTTCATAAGCCGACTCGCGGTCGACCATCGTGTCGTATTTGCCGGTGAAGCCGGAGTCGCGGATGCACTGCGCCCGCTCCTGCGGCGTGATCGGGCCGACCTGCGCCATCGGCGGGGCGATCAGGCAGCGCTCGACCATGGTCGGCGAGCCCTTGCCTTCCAGCGTCGAGACCAGCGCCTCGCCGACGGCGAGCTGGGTGATCGCCTGCTCGGTGTTGATCTTGGGGTTCTGCCGAAAGGTCTCGGCCGCGGCCCTGACCGCCTTCTGGTCGCGCGGGGTGAAGGCGCGCAGCGCGTGCTGGACGCGGTTGCCGAGCTGGGCCAGCACGGTGTCGGGGATGTCGAGCGGGTTCTGCGTGACGAAATAGACGCCGACGCCCTTGGAGCGGATGAGACGCACCACCTGCTCGACCGCGGTCAGCAGCGCCTTGGGCGCGCCGTTGAAGAGCAGATGCGCCTCGTCGAAGAAGAAGACGAGCTTGGGCTTGTCGAGGTCGCCGACCTCGGGCAGCTGCTCGAACAGCTCAGAGAGCAGCCAGAG
>Ga0102589_1004884_pt1 | contig 12167 bp, 16 predicted proteins | sample AraplaMF_Col_mLB_FD_76858 | JGI IMG/M metagenome (GOLD analysis project Ga0102589, IMG submission 76858) | Arabidopsis root microbial communities from the University of North Carolina, USA - plate scrape MF_Col_mLB | ecosystem: Host-associated > Plants > Roots > Endosphere | place: USA... | reverse complement strand
CACATGACTTTATGCAATAAATTTAAACATTTTCTACAGTGTGAAGAAACAAATGCAATCAAACAGAATCAAATTGATATTTTGCATTTAATCAAAGAAGAGGAATATGAACTGGATGTAAATACTGCTGGATTATTTAAACCGTATTGTAGGGAAATTTATCCTCCAATGAATGTAATCGAATATGCAAAACAATTACGAATTCCTCTCGTTTACGGTTCAGATTCTCATAGTGTGAAAGATATCGGTAGAGGTTATGAAATGGTCAATTTAGTGTAATGATAAAAACAGCCGATCCTAATGTGGTCGCCTGTTTTTTGTTTTGATCTTGAATGCATGTATGATGAAATATGAAAATGTTGTTTCAAGAAATATAAAAAGATGATTTCGTGAACAACGCACTCAATCAGAATAAACAAGGAAATGTAACTTAAAATGCCGAAATATATAATGAAGAAATGTAAGCACAATATAAATCTGTAAATTTGAAAGAAGGATTAAAGTATGTCAGAAACATATAAAATGAAAGTTTCCAACCAACATTTACACGCATCATTTAGTAAAGATTATGAACCAATAATAACAATACGTTCTGGAGATTCAATTGAATTTAATACCATTGATATAGGCTGGGGACTAAATGAAAAAAGCGGCGAACGAATCCGTTTTCAATCAAGAGAACAAGAAGAAGCCTGGGGTCATCCAATGGTGGGACCTATTTATATTCAAGATGCAAAACCCGGTATGACACTCGAAGTAAAAATCAATCAAATAAAAACAGGCTGGTACGGATTGAATTGTGCTGGCGGGAAACAAAACTGGCAAAATAATGTATTAAATATAGCAGAATCACCTGAGGTAACACTAAATTGGACAATCAATGAAGAAAACAAAACCGCTATAACACAAATGAAAGATCAAGAATTTACTGTTCCACTTAGACCATTTTTAGGTGTATTGAGTACATCGCCTAGTGAATCTGGTGTTCATTCAACCATTCCTCCAAGATACTGTGGTGGAAATATTGATTGTAAGGAATTAGTTGAGGGAAGTACTGTTTATCTTCCTATTACTGTAGAAGGGGCACTGTTTTCTGCTGGAGATGGACATGCTGCGCAAGGGGATGGTGAAATATCTGGTCAAGCGATTGAATCTCCATTTGACCAAGTAAATCTAACACTTACAGTTATTGAAGACTTACAATTGAAAATGCCTCGAGCAAATACTCCTGCAGGATGGATTACTTTTGGTTTTGATGAGGATTTAAATATTGCAACAGCAACTGCTTTAGAAGGAATGATTGAATTAATGCAGGAAATCTACCAGATAGAAAAAACAGAGGCAGTTGCTTTAGCAAGTGTATGCGTAGATCTTAAAATTACCCAAATTGTCAATCAAGTAAAAGGCGTACATGCAATTTTACCTCATAATCATCTTTTTTCATCAGCTGTAGACCAAAGTAAAGAGTAGAAAAAGTGCGTTTCTGTCTTTAGCAGGAGCGCACTTTTCAATCATAAGTAAAATAAGATACAAAGTGAGATCGAACAGAAAAATGATCATATAGCATTGGAGGCAACAGAGTTGAGTCAGCTAAATACGTTATTTCGAAAAAGGATTGGTTTTACAGAAAGTAACAACATTTCATTCTCAGACTTAGAACATATTTTGATGGAAACTGCATTTAACATACCATTTGAAAATATATGCATTATTAATAAAAATACAAATGAGATCACAAAGGAAAGCTTAATTCAAAAAATTTTATTAGAAAATGAAGGTGGACTTTGTTATGAATTAAATGCCATTATGTATCTCTTTCTAATCGAAAATGGTTTTAACGCGAGTCTTGTAAGTGGAGTTGTTTATGATCCTATTAATTCCGAATACCAAAATATTGGAAGAACACATGTTACGATTCTTTTATCACATGAAGGTCGAATGTATTTAATTGATACGGGATTTGGAGCGAATTTACCTTTAAAGCCAGTACCATTAAATGGAGAATTGGTCATTTCTCAAAATGGAGAATTTCGTATCAAAAAAGAAAATACAGCATTTGGTAACTATATTTTAGAACTCAAATTAAAACATAAAGATCATGACTGGAGAATTGGCTATGCGTTTGATACAGAGAGAACGATCAATGATCTTTCAGACTTAAATGAGATTCAAACGATTATCACAGAACATGAGAAGTCTCCATTTAATAAGAATCCATTAATCACTAAACTGACTCATGAAGGCAATGTGACATTAACAAATAATTCATTTACACAATGGAAAAATGGGACTGTTTTGAAAGAAGAAATTGAAAATGAGAAATTTAAAGAATTGATGAAGAGGATTTTTAATCATAAAGGCTTTTGAGTAACGGGGTTGCATATTAACGGGTTCTCCTTTGGGAGAGAAAAGGAGAAATTAAATAGCGTATGGCAGACCAATTAACATAAAATGGTCTGTCTTTTTTATTATTAAATCAAGGTATTCGTTAATAGCAGAACTAAAAATAAAAGTAAATTAGCATATAAATTAACAATGGACAATAAGCATTGTCTCTGCTGATTTATGTTTTATTTTTATGCTAAATGAGATATTGAAAGTTATGCTATTTTTAAATAAAAAGTTCTGTTCATATTTATTGTTGACTATAGCAAGATACAATTAGAGTATGAAAAGAGAATCGTTCATTTGAGAGAGATTGGAATGGAAGGTACGAAGACTCCTATGGGAGATGCGGGAAACTTGAGACCCCACAGGCTTGCCGAGGAGGCTCAAGTCACGCCCCATGGAAAGCGAAGTACCTGGAATGGAAATCAACATTCTTCTTTAACAGAGCAAAATAAAAAAAGAGCATTGATTGTTATATCAATACTCTCTTAATGTTATTTATTGTGTTAATTTGTTGCGAAATATATAGAAATTCTTACCGTGAAAAATTGTTTTCCCTCCTAAAAGAGAACCCGTTAGTTGCAAATGAAACCTTTTTACTTTTTTAAGGTTAACAATAAATTGTTAACACTTTTTTTAGTTGGCAATTTACCTAATAACTGTTATTCTAATTAAGCGAAAAATTAGAAATGGGGGAATTTTCATGCGAATTATACAGCAATCAAATCAAGAAGATACTGACTATATTAGACAGAAAGTTATTGAATATAACATGTCTAAACTCCCTGAAAAACTACTGAAGCCAGTCGAAAAAGTAAGTTTCATTCTAAAAAGTGAAAATGAATCGATACTTGGAGGCATAACTGGTACGATAAAATATAATCATTTACATGTTGATTTTTTATGGGTAGATGAATCCCAGCGCGGAACTGGTTATGGAAGTAATTTATTACATAAAATTGAAGAGCTTGCAAAAGAGAAAAAATGTAGATTGATAGTCCTAGATTCTTTTAGCTTTCAAGCTCCGGAATTTTATAAAAAACATGGTTATCAAGAATTTGGGGTACTAAATGATTATCCAGAAGGGTTTAATCAGCATTTTTTTGAAAAGAGACTATAAGACGAATAATTGTAAGAAGCTGTGATACAGTTAAATAATTTAATAGAGAAACGAAGGTAGAATAATAATGGAATTACTAAAATTTCACAAAAACATTAAGATTCGACTACTCGAATCTTTTTTGAGTTCAGCAATTGGAAGTATGATTTTTCCCTTTATGGCAATTTATTTATCTAAACACTTTGGTTTGAAATTAGCTGGATTACTTTTACTAGTAAATGTATTCATCGGGATTGCAATGAACTTTTTCGGAGGTTATTTTTCAGATCAATTTGGGCGGAAAAAAACAATGGTCTTTGCAGAAACATTAAGATTATTTGCTTTCGTAGCAATGATGTTCTGTAATTCGCCTTGGTTTTTTTCTCCGATCATTACATTTTTCATGATGACTGTTAATAGTATTTGTTGGGGATTAGCAGGACCTGCAAATCAAGCTATGCTAATTGATGTTAGTAAACCTGAAGAACGGAAACTGATGTATTCTATAATGTATTGGTCAAATAACTTATCAATTGCAATTGGTGGAATTATGGGAGGCTTCTTATTCAAAACGTATTTATTTGAACTATTAATGGCTCTTTCAATTGCATCGTTCATAACATGGATTTTAATTACATTTTTCGTTGATGAAAGTATGACAACGCAACAATCTGAGATGAAAACAATCAGACTACACGTGAATAAAATGTTTTCGAATTACCGGGATGTATTTCAAGATAAGCTCTTTATTCTTTATGTGGTGGCTGGTTTACTTGTCCTTTCAATGGAATTTCAATTAACAAATTATATTAGTATTCGAATAACAAATGAATTCCAAACACAGCAATTGATGAATTGGCACTTTGGAGGAATCGAAATGATTGGATTCCTACGAACTGAAAATACAATTCTCGTAGTGATTATGGCTTTATTTGCAACAAAGATTGTCAAGAAAATGAATGATCAACAAACACTTATTTGGAGCTGCGTTGTATTTGTTTTTGGATACGCAATTATATCTTATAGTAATTCAATTTGGTTATTATTCACTGCGATGTTTGTCGCTACAGTAGCAGAAGTGTTACGCGTCCCTGTTCAACAAAATTATATGGCTCATTTACCTCTTGAAGAAACAAGGAGTTCATATATGGCAGTAGCTGGTTTAACCTTCAATTTAGCTATGCTAATCTGTTCGATTACAGTTGCAATTAGTGCATTTTTATCTAGTTTTGCAACATCTGTCTTTTTAACAAGTTTAGGCGTTATTGGTATCATCATTTTTGTTCGCATCATTCCAGCTTTAGAACGACGTGTTAAAGGCGAAACAATCTATGTTCCAAATAAGGCTGTCGAGAACAATGCTTAAAAATGATAGGATCTTAAATTAAATAAATTGAGGTATTATGTTTCAGAGTTGCTAAAAAAGCAACTCTTTTTTTGAATGTTTGGAAGGGAAAAGTAGGTTGAGTAATATTGGACAGTAAGTTAACATAAGCGTTTTGTCGCATTTTAGAAACTGGCTCTGTTGAAAATCAAGTCTCACCCCATGGAATGCGAAGTAGCTGTAATGGAAATAAACATACCTGTTTAATAGAGCCTAGAAAATTAAAATATCTAAATATATCCATTTATCATTATCAAATATGTTAAAATATGGAAAAAGGTTAAAGGTGTGAGGATATTGAAAGATTTGAGATATATAACAATTAATTCACTTTTACTTCTGGCGATTATTCCATTATCTTTAGTAGGATATTATTTTGCAGTGTATAACGAATCTTTATTTTTTATTTATGAATGGCTACTTTCAATAACTGTTGTTGGTGTTTTCATCTTAGCAATTATAGGGATCGTAAAAATTCAGAGCAAATTAAAATGGATTTCAATCTCGATCCTTGCTTTTATGGTTCAATTTTCGGTACTTAGTTTATTTTTAGGACCTTTTACAAAATATCCTTTATTTATTTTGTATTATTTTATTGCTGCTATTGCTTTTGTTCTATTTATTTTAGCAATTAGAAAAGTAGAAAAATTTAAGTTCATACCAATTATTTTTACGGTTTTATCAATTATATTAACCCTTTATATGATTTTGCTAAATAATTTATGGGGTAAGGATTTAAGCTAAGTTAATAACTGATTTTGTCTTTATGAGTGTACAAAAAAGATTAAGTGTTGAAGAGCAAATAGAAATTAAAATTCATTATGATCGAGTAGAACAAAATTAAACGAACAAATAGTAATTGGTAAAAATATTGTTATTTAAGAATCTAACCTGAACAAATTTTAGGAGGCAATAAAAATGAGTAAAGTAATAAGATTTGAATTTCAAGTTCCAAATCCAGAAGAAGCAATTGAGTTTTATTCTAAGAGTTTTGGGTGGACATTTGAAAAGATGGCCGGGCCGGTGGATTATTGGTTTATTACTACAGGGGAGAGTCAAAGGCAAGGTATTGATGGTGGAATGATGAAATCACCAGACGGAGCTACAAGAACAACGAATTCGATTGAAGTACCATCAGTAGATGAATATATTAAAAAAGTAGTAAAAAATGGGGGACAAATTGTCGTTCCTAAAACAGCGATGCCTAATATGGGATACTTTGCTTATTGTTTAGATAATCAAGGACTATTATTTGGAGTATCTGAGGTCAATCCAGAAGCAAAGTGAAAAATTAATTAGTGAGGAAACAAAAAAACGACTTTATCAGTCGTTTTTTATTTTTTAATGATATCTTTCACTCTTCCAACTTGGCCGTCTTCTAACCTAACTTTAATGCCATGTGGATGAGAAGGAGATTTTGTTAAAATGTCTTTGACGATTCCAGACGTTAGTTTTCCTGTACGTTGGTCTTGTTTTAAAACAATTTGAACTTGATCTCCAATTTGAATAGTAGAACGAATTTGCCCGTTCATTATACGCCCATACGTTTGCGTTGATTATTTGGCTTTTTCGTAATTTGATTTTTCTTCGTCATGTCTTTAACTGCATTTAATCCTGTATTACCTGAAGATTGCTGTTGTTTCTTACTTGCAAGTTTTTGTTTCATTAGTTCTTGCAAACTAACTTTCTTTGGTTCATTGATATTTTCACTCATTTACTGTTTCCTCCAATTTTATCTTACTTTTATAATGACTTGTTGAAGGAAAATAAGCAAGTCCGTTTGGAGAGAATACAAAAAATATAATGGTTTTTAGCTTTGTTTTTCTTTATTTTTCTCATGAAACTCTTCCATTTTTTTACTCTTTGAATAAGCTGATTCTTCAGAATGTCCAAATTGATCAACAGAAGATTTTTGTCGTCCTTTGTTCGTATGTCCTTTTGCCATTTCAAATCCCTCCTTTTTAACTATTATGTGCTATATTGACAATTCTTATTTTGAATAATCTTTCTATAGAAATGGAAATCTAAACATGAATACAGGTAAAGGAGGAGAAGAAGAAATGACTAGTAGAAATGGAAGTAAAGGTAGCAAAAATCAAAACGCACCTGAATTACACGGACAAGCAACACAAAGTGGAGATAATAACAAAGGTACAGACTATCGTTCTAAAAAAGGTAGTAAATCAAAAGTTGAACTACACTAAAAAAATCAGACTGCTCGTCAAACGCTCGCTTTCTTCGTTGTTTCGCCTGTCTGCGGTGCTCATTACCGTCAAAGGTAACTCTGCTCCTCGCCTGGCTTTACGCCTCGAAAGGCAAGCATTTCAATCAGTCTGAATCTCTTAATTTTAATTTTATACATTGTCTATATACTGAGACGCCCTCATAAGGGCGTTTTAGTATGTAGACGGCAATGAGAAAAAGTGAGTTCAATGGAATGAAACAATAAAAAAAGCGCTCCAAAAAAACTGGAAGCGCAATTCAAATATGTCTATTGATTATTCTTTAAAACTAAAGCCTTCTTCGTCTAAATATTCAGCGGCTTCACCATAGCTATTGAATGTGCCATCAAGATTTTCTCCGGCATATACATTCCACATATCCATTTCGGAAACTAGCTTTAAAGTTTGTCCACTTGTATTCACCCATAGTTCTTCTACTTCTTCTTCGTCTTCTTCGAAATTAGGTTCAATTGATAATTTATCAATTGATTTTGTAATAATAGAGCGCAGATCATCTTCACTGAACTCTCTAATATTAACCATGCCTTTGTCGTTTGTTCTATAACCTCTTATTCCTTCAGCATACACAAAACCATTCCCATTTGGATGTAAATGAAAGACTACATTCTTTTTTTCTGTTACACTTTCCTCGTACTGAAAATTTGTACGACCAAGTGATACAGATTTTTTTGTTAATTCTGGGAATGATTCGATAATTTCAAGTTTTTGTTCGTAAGTTAGCATATTGCCTCCAAAAATAATGTTATTTTTCTATGTTTTGTGAGTATCGTAACAAATATAACAAAAATGTATAAAAAAAGACATCTAAATGTCACATTTTATGCGTCATTAATTTGGTAGAATAAGACTGCTAATAAAAGGAGCATTGTATCCTTTTCGTCTTATACTCAGAAATAATACAATTTATTATACATAGTAGGTGATCAACATGACAGTAAAGCAACAATTTATTAATAAGGAATTTTATAAAACTTTTTTAAATGATAGTGATAAACAACCGATTGCCCAATTAGCAAACTTATTTAGAACGCCGGGTGAAGAAATCAATCTTTCATCAGTTCGCTTTGCACAAGGTGAAGTATACTTTGAAAATAAAGATTTTGAGACAGCAGTATTTAAATGGGAAAAAGTTGAAAATCAGTATAAAGATTGGGCACAGAAAAATATTGCAGATGCTTATTACGAAGTTGGTGCATTCGATACCGCCGAAAAGCTGTATAGAGATGTGAAAACAGAAAGTAGAACGTTAACTTCGGAAATTTTTCTTCAATTATTTTCATTGTACATTGATATTTCGAATTATGAAGAAGCAGATCGTATTATTAAACAAGCAGTAAAATATAATCCTGATTATCCAAATGTGACGAAAATTGCTCGTAAATTTTATGAAAAAAATCATGATTGGAACAGTGCTGTCGATCTAGCTTCAAATGAATCAATTCGTACAGAAGATTTAAAATGGTTTACCGTTTTAAGAGAATACATAGAAAACGGTGCAACAAAAGAAATGTCACCAAGTTATTTTATGGGGGCATTATTATCATTAGCAAAAGTTGATTTAGAGCATTTTGAACTAATGGTTGAAGCACTTTGGAATAGTTATAGAGAAAGATCTGAATATGTAAGCTGGTTACAAACATTTAATGAAATGTTATTCCAAATTAATGTAGAAACAGGGATTAAATGGAAACGACTACCTTACATTTATTCAAATACGTATAAAGAATTAATTGAAAGTAATTATTTAGTATCACAACTAGAAGAAATGATGCCAAGTTTCTTAACGAACTGGTTAAGAATTACTGATTTTGATGGAGCAGTTTTAGCCACAACTGCAACACTTGCATGGGACCGTTTATTCCCTGGTAGATTAGATTATCAAATTGTTGTTGATGCTGAAATGGCATTTGAACAATTACAACAAACGCCAGATTGCTTTGAAAATGGAAAAGAATTATTTGAAAATATTCTCCAATGGGCTTTAATAAATGAAATTGAAGTTGGCAATCGTTTTGTCTGGTGGACGAACCAGTTAACAAACTTTGAGCAAACAACGATGCTAGTAGCTGGAACAATTGGAAATGGAAAGTCATCATTTGTAAACTCACTTTTAGGTGAGAAAATGATGGGTTCATCAACTACAATGCCAGTTTTATTTGAGCAAAGTGTTAATACGAATATTAATGTATATTCAAAAGAAGGGGACATGAACCTTGCTGAGTATGCAGACTTCTATGATTTAACAACTGTTGAAAATGAATTGCTTAAAGGTGATGAGTTAGTTCATTATGAGTTATCGAATCCTTTCTTACAAAAACACAAAATCTCAGTCATTGATACACCAGGTATTGATGGAAATGATATAAATACGAAAGCACTACTTCAATCAGTGAAGCTTGCTGATCGTCTTGTCTATGTTTTAAATGCAACTGCTCCATATACAGAAACTGAAAGATCATTATTGATTACGATTCAGAAACAATTACCAACATTACCAATTCATTTCATTTTAAATAAAATGGACTCTATCTATAGTAATGATGAAGTTGATCGTGTTCATGCTGAAATTGAAGAGAAAATTAAGTTGGATTTCCCAACTGCGAAAGTTCTACCTTATTCTTCAATCTACAGTAATAAAGATCAATTTAATGAACTAGAAAGTTTCATTGAAGCAAATGTATTATCGACAACTGCAAATTCTAAACAATCTGAGAAGTTATTATTAGCAGTTCGTAAGTTAATTAATTTCTTATTAGAAAAACGTGTTGAAAAAGAAAATGAATTACATGCAAATGTTCAATGGAACGAAGTATTAGATGAAAAATTAAATGGGTTACTTCACTCCTTAAAAGATAAAGAAATGGAACATGCGCAAACAATTTCAAGCACATATCGTGAGTTAAAAGATGAAATTAAATACGATTTAAAACTGAGCATTCCTGCTATGTTAAAAGAGTGCAAGGAGTTAATTAAAGAAGATAGTGATTTTAATTCCATCCTAGAAACGTTAAATGAAGAGATGAATAATCGTATTCAAGAATATGTAAGACAAACAACATTACCGAAGTTAAATACTGCACTTCAAAATTGGATTAGAGAATCTGGTTCCTTACTTGAAGGCACACAAAGCTATTTAGCAGATATGTGCGATTCTTTAAACTCGTACATCGGAAGTGAACAGTTAAGTCTTGAATGTGATTTTAAAGTTTTAGATGACTGGCGCCGTGATGCTGATCGTATGACAAGTATGATTCAATTAGATGAGATGAATATTTTATTGAACTCTTCTCCATCACAGTTCTTGTTAAAAAGCTCAGGCTTAATACTTGGTTTATTACCTCAAAATAAATCAAAACTTGTTGCTCAATATCAGAAATATGTTGATAACGTTAATTATGATGAAGTATCTTCATTGGTTTCGACAAGATTCTTTTTACAATTTGAAATGTTTGAAAAAACACTACCAAGAGACTTATCAATGTTCTTACAATCACCATATGAACATTTATATGAACTAGTTGATCAAACAAGAGAATCAATTTCAAATTATGTAGCTACACTTGATGAGATGAAAGCAAATCCAAGTGGATACTTTGACCCAATCACATTCTATACAGTTCGATTAAGACAACTAGAATTTTTAACTTTACGTAAATAATAAAAAATAGTGTACCGAATAGGTACACTATTTTTTATTTATTCATCCTCAGAGTCTTCTTCATACGGAACATATACGACAATTGTTTGGTAAGCTTCCTTTACTTTCACTTGACCTCCATAAGGGATGTCATGAATGATGATACTCCCTTTTTGATCAATTGAAAAATGTCCAATCTTATCATGATCTTCATCTAATAATACCATTTCATGATCATTTCCTAGAATTCTTACGCCGTTATTACAATCAACTTGTATTTTCCAATTTCCTAGTTTGCTTAATAAGAAATGTTTCATCGTTTTATTCTCCTAATTAATTGATCTTTAATATAAATGTGTTTGAATGAAGTTAACATAGAAGAATCAGGAAATGAAGTGATATGTTATAAAAAAATAAACGCTGATATAACAGCGTTTTATTTGATTAGTATTTTATTTTTATTCATTATTATTTCGGAATATTCCAGTCTTGATATTTCTTTACTGCTTTACGTGCGATAAAAAATCCAGCCACAAGTATGATTAACCAGATGATTATTAATACTGAGTTTCCGATTATGAAGACCGTAGTATTTTTGAATCCAGTTGAAATACTTTTCAGATTGTCCTTAAATTTAGCAGTTATTCGATCACCCACTGTTTTAGGCGGGGTAGTATCTGTTATTTCAGCTACTTCTGTAACAGAAAGATTGATCATACTGTAATTGATTAATGAATCGTATGTCTTAATTGTTGTAGTTAAACTTTCAATTTCATATCGAACGGTCGAAAGTTCTTTTTCCAGTTCTATGATATCACTTAACGAACCTGATTTTTTCAATAAATTTAGTAGTCTTTCTTCTTGTATTTTTAAAGATTTTATTCTAGTTTCTGTATCAAAGTATTGATTTGAAATATCTTCAGTAGAAATCGATTTGGAAGTCATGTTTCCAATCGTGTTAATTTTAGATAAGTACGCATTTAGTTTATTAGAAGGAATTCGTAAAGTATATTGTGCTGTTCTTGAAGGGAGTTCATCAATTGTGTCGTCGTCATATTTTTCTAGCATTGATGTACCAGTAATATGATTAGACTCTATATATCCATTAAATTCACTGACAGATTTTTCAAGTAACTCGATGGTTTTTTCGAATTTTTTTGTTTCAATCTGAACATCAGCAGTTTTAATCAATTTACGTACGATTCCTTTTGGTGGCTCTGAACCTTCTTTGGCTTTATTTTGATCGACAGTTTGTAAATCTGCTTCTTGTAGTGAAGATTGATCCATATGCATAGATTTTTTACTTTCAACACCATTCGAATTCGAACAAGCAGTTACAAGAGAAATGACAAGGAGAAACAAACCAATTTTTTTAAAAACTTGTAAGGTATTCACCATTCATATTCACCTCTTTTT
>Ga0102589_1004882_pt1 | contig 12167 bp, 6 predicted proteins | sample AraplaMF_Col_mLB_FD_76858 | JGI IMG/M metagenome (GOLD analysis project Ga0102589, IMG submission 76858) | Arabidopsis root microbial communities from the University of North Carolina, USA - plate scrape MF_Col_mLB | ecosystem: Host-associated > Plants > Roots > Endosphere | place: USA... | reverse complement strand
CTTGCTCAAGCGGATTGCCGACAACCGTTACGCGATCGCCGTTCACATCCGTTACGATACCATCTGTTCCTGGCAATACCTCTTGCTGTGCTTCAGTTACAACGATCAACTCCGCATTCGTGATGCCTGGCAGCGACATCGTCATGATTGGCGAGTGGTACGCAACGATCTTCGTTCCTGGTGTCAATTTTGCTTCGCCGCCATGGATATTCACGATTTTCGTATCTATCGTCACGTTCAGAATCACATCATTCGACGTTTCATTATCGGATTTCACGTTCACATACAGCTGTTTATCGTTCGTACGATCCTTCATGATGGTACCTTCGATTTTCACTGTCTCATGACCTTTAACAACAATTTTGTTCGCATGGGACATCGCTGGGAAGCTCGCCGTCATGATTGGGCCATACGTTGCTTCTACACTTACATTCGGTTTGATCGCATCCTTGCTGAGCGCTTCGCCTTTTTCATTCACGATCACTGTATCTTTATCTACAGTAAGAATAATTTGTTGTTGTCCACCTTGCTCAAGCGGATTGCCGACAACCGTCACGCGATCCCCGTTCACATCTGTCACGATACCGTCTGTACCTGGCAATTGCTCTTGTTGTTCCTCAGTAATAACGATCATATTAGCATCTGTGATTCCAGGAATCGACATCGTCATGATTTGAGAATGGAAAGCAACAATTTTCATACCTGGCTTCAATTCCACTTGGTTGCCATGAAGGTTCACGATTTTAGTATCTTTATTGATATTTAGAACAATATCATTCACCTTGTTGTCATCCGAGTTAACATTCAGATAGATTTGCGAACCTTTGGCAAAATCCGATTTCTCGATTGTTCCCTCGGCTTTAACCGATTCTTGTCCTTTAACAATGATTTTCGTTGCATTGCCCATTGGCGGCAAGCTGAATGTCATCGCTGGTCCGTAGAAGACATCGACGTTTTGGTTCGCTTTAAGCGCATCTTTTGTCAGCTTCTCGCCTTTTTCATTCACGATAACTGTGTTATCAGTCACGTTAAGCTTAATTTCCTTCTGTCCGCCTTGCGCTGCAGGTGTACCTACAACCGTGATTTGACTGTCACTCTTCTCCACGATCACGCCGCTTGTTCCAAGCTCTTGCACTTGTTGTTCCTTATTCACGATAATATAAGTCGCGTGAGCTTGCGCTGGCACGCTCTTCGTCTTATGCGGACCGTAGAACGCTTCAATGCTCATACCTTTTGTAATGTCTTTACGTTCAATCTTCTTACCGTCTTGATCCACGATTGGCGTGTGGCCTGTAAGCTGAAGCACAATCGTCTCTTCTTTGCCATTATAAATGTTCTTGCCTGTCACGACGACTTTGCTATTCTTCGCATCCGTAACTTTACCAATCACACCGTTCATCGCTTGATCTTGTTCGATTACTGTTAGCGCCGTGCCTCTTGGTGGCAAGCTCTTCGTCATCACTGGACCATAGAATACTTTTACCGCTTTTCCACCCTTGATGATGGAATCGATGCTAACCTTTTTCCCCTTGGAATTAATAACCTTTGTATCTTTCGTGATCGCGAGAATCATATCGCTTTGATCTTTAGCCGTTACGCCTCTCCCAACTACCGTTATGTACTTGCCGTTCTTGTCATTTGTATAGTTTGTAATTTGGCCGACTGTGCCAAGAGCATGTCTTTGCTCTTTATGTTCATTATCTTCTTTATCTTCTTTATCTTCTTTGTCTTCTTTATGTTCTTTATCTTCTTTATGTTCTTTATGTTCTTTGTCTTCACTATGTTTGTTTTCTTTGCTCTCGTTATGTTCTTTGTCTTGCTTGTTCTGGTTGCTCTTCGCATTCGCATTCAAGATAGATACATCTTTCTTCAGATCCGCTTTGTCAACTGGACCTGGAGGGCATACCGCAATGCTAGGTACTTGCTGCGATTGATGTGCGCTTGCCACAGGGACTGCTGCCATTGCTAGAATTGTTGCCGTAGCGAGTACTTTGTAAAATTTGTTCATGATGTAATTCCTCCATTGTCATCTAAATTTTATGGTTGCTGCTTGGTGTTTCATTCTTTTCATGGCCATGTTTCTATGATGAGCTCTTGCATACATACTCCTTAACGGGAGGGTTCCACAAAATGTTGCAAGAAAATACATAAAAAAAAATTTCCCCATTTAACTCAATCTTAATTTCATCTGAACAAGATGCGTAGAATTCTCTATGTATACACATGAAAAAAGCGCCTACACTAACCACGTAAAAGGGCTGTAGACGCTTCTCGAATCTCGCTTTATTTCAATAGACCAATCGATGATAATAAGATCAAAATAATTAATAATGGAGCAATATACCGCAGTGTAAAAATCCAAGCTTTGAACCATCCCGAGCTAAGTCCTGCCTCTTCCACCGACCTCGTCCATACATAACCGACAAAGATCGTAATCATGAGTCCGCCGAGTGGCAGCATAATATTCGAGGTGATGTAGTTCATCCAGTCAAAGACATTTTTGCCGCCTAACGTATAAGAACTAAGCACGCCGCCTGCGGAGAGAACACAGGGTAACGCAAACACATAACAAACGATTAGTACAAGCGTGGCTGCTTTCTTCCGGCTCCACTGCCAACGATTCATACAATATGCAACGGGAACCTCAACCATCGAAATTGCTGAAGTCAACGCCGCAATGGCGAGCAGAATGAAGAAGAAGGCCCCGAACATGTGCCCGAAAGGCATCGATGAGAACGCAGCAGGAAGCGCGATAAACACGAGTCCAGGCCCCGAGCTCGGCGCAATGCCGAAGGAGAAGGTGGTCGGAAATATAATGAGTCCGGCAATCAACGCATACACCACACTGCCCCCCGTAATCGCTACGGTTGCTTGACTGAGCGACTGATTCTTCTCCACATAAGCTCCGTACGTCATCATCCCCCCGACCCCAAGAGAGAGCGAGAAGAACGCTTGACCCAGTGCTTGCAGTAAGGAATCCACCGTCAATTCCGAGAAATCGGGCTTCAAGAAGAAAGAGACCCCTTCCCCTGCACCAGGTAAAAATAACGCGCGCACCATAAGAACGACTAAGATGATCAATAGTGCTGGAAGTACAATTTTATTGAACTTCTCAATCCCGCCGGAGATCCCTTTGGCTACAATCCAGCCTGTAATGATGAAAATCATAATCTGCCAGAATATTGGCATCCATCCACTCGTATATTGCGCAAATGTCTCCGTGTAATTCGGATTCGAATAGAGATCACCAACAAACGATTGCAGCGTATACTGCAACGTCCAACCGGCAACGACACTATAGAATGTAAATAACAAGAATGCGCCGATAACAAGGAAAATTCCGCTCTTATGCCATATTCTGCGTGTGGTTAGATTACGGAATGAGGAAGCCGCATCCCCGCGCCCACCCCGCCCAATCGCAAGCTCTGCCAACAAGACAGGCATCCCGACGATGAGGAGACATAAGAAAAAGAGGAGAACAAAAGCCCCGCCTCCGTTCTGTCCCGTAATATAAGGGAACATCCACATGTTCCCAAGGCCGACGGAGCTGCCGATCGCAGCTAGAATAAAGCCGGCACTACTGAATTGATCTGTGGCTTGTTTTGTCTCAAGCGCTGTTCTGTTGTTCGCCATAATAAATGCAATTTCTCCTGTCTGCACGAGTTGTCGTGAAGTATTATGCAATAAGCCCTGTGGAATACAGGAAGATAAGGACCACGAAGACGGGGACCACATAACGCAATAAGATCAGCCATACCTTGTTCATTCCCGGCTGTAGGTTCGCTTCTTGTGCCCCAGCTTTGGTGATATAACCAATGAATAATGTAACTCCTAACCCGGCAATCGGCAGGAATATATTCGACGCAATGTAATCGAACAAATCGAACAGATTGAAGCCGAATAACTTCCATTCCGCGATAGGACCACCGACGGATAGGGAGATCGGAATCGCAATAATCGCTGCTAAGCAGGACAACACGGTGACGGCACGACGACGTGTCCAACCTAAATGCTTGATGACGAACGCAATGATAACCTCCAGAACGGATACGCAGGATGTCAACGCTGCGAATGCGATAAGCAGGAAGAACAAACCTCCGAGCATATGTCCAAATGGCATATTCGCAAAAGCCGCTGGCAATGCAACGAAGATCAGCCCTGGGCCTGCCGTAGGCTCGAGCCCATACGAGAAGGTCATCGGGAAGATAATAAGTCCCGCGATAACCGCATAGATAATGTTCCCGACACTCACGGCGAGCGTTGCTTTGCCTAGCGATTGATCTTTCTCCACATAAGCGCCGTACGTGACCATCGCCCCCATCCCGAGTGATAACGAGAAGAACGCCTGTCCAAGTGCGACGAGCGTCGATTGAATCGATAGCTCCGAGAAATCAGGTTTTAGGAAAAACTCGACGCCTGCTTTTGCACCAGGAAGCGTTAAGGATACCACCATTAATGCAATAAGCAACACACCTAGGACGGGAATCAGAATTTTATTGAACAGCTCAATCCCCTTGGACACGCCTTTCATCAGCACGCGAGCCGCAATCACGACGGTCACGATCATATAGAAGAGAGGCCATCCCCCTCCTGAAAACTCCTTAAAATACGCAGCAAAATCCGGTTGACGATATAACGCACCGGAGAATGATACTACCGCATAGTTGAACGTCCAACCCGTAACAACAATATAGAACGAATAGATCATAAATGCCGCGATGATGGATAACAGCCCAAAGCCAGCCCACAACTTGCGCTGCTTAACCGCCAATACTTGAAAACAAGTCATCGCATCGCCGCGACCAGCACGACCCAAAGACAGCTCTGCGAGTAGAATCGGAATACCTACCAAGACTAAACAAATGATAAAGACAAATAGGAAGGCTCCCCCTCCGTTACTCCCGGTGAGATAGGGAAATTTCCACATGTTCCCGATACCTACGGCGCTGCCGATCGCAGCCATAATGAAACCAAAAGATGAGAATTGATCCGTGTTGTTGCGCTGCTGTGACTTCTTTGACATAAATAACCCCTTATTGTGTAATCTAAGATGTAGTGTGGGAAAACACTTCTTGATTCATTAATTCCTTCATATGATATGGTTCAAATCATTGTTATCATACTTGTACCTTATCTTTTCTGCAGTAAACTATCTCATATGTAATCGCTTAGGTCGGATGAAACGCAGTCAGCTTATGAACTTCTTCTATGAGTGCGTGTTCAAAAAGTCGGTATTTCAGCACCGAGAAGGTTGCGAGAACCTGAAGAAGGAGGAACGGAGTTTAGGCGAAACCTAAATGAGTACCGGATTTCGAAGGTGAACGCAAGATTCGATGTCGATTATGCTTCTTGAATGACTTCGTGATCAAATGATGACTTTTTAAACAACTTCTATGAGAATGTTTTCACAGTATGCCCTGTTTTGATGATAATAGTCAATAGATAACTGGAAAACAATACATACCAAATCCACCCAACCACAGTAAAGGATATATGCTGTACCGCGGTAACAAGAAAACGGAAGATGCCGTCGCTGCTTGCTTAAGACGCCGCGCATGTTACAATAGCAACAGGAATTTATGATAAGGGAGCTCATCAATCTCATGACAAAACCATTTAACAAATTAGGCCTTCGAACGGAACTCGTCCTGAAGCTGCAGGAGCTCGGGATCTCATCCCCGACACCTATTCAAGAAGAGTCCATTCCATTTATACACAATGAACATGATGTCATCGCCGAAGCGCAGACAGGTACGGGGAAGACGCTCGCATTCGTATTGCCAATGCTCGAGCGTATTAATGTAAATAATGACGGTGTACAAGGGCTTATTCTGACACCGACGCGTGAGCTTGCTATCCAGATCACATCGGAGCTGAAAAAGCTTGCTCCCGTCGTAGGTGCACGCGTCCTCGCAGCTTACGGTGGACAAGATGTTGAACGACAGCTGCGTAAGCTTGAAGGCGCTGTCCATATCGTCGTAGCAACGCCTGGGCGATTGCTCGACCATCTTCGCCGCGGTTCGATCACCCTCGGCAAGCTGAAAATGCTCGTCCTGGATGAAGCGGACCAAATGCTGCACATGGGCTTCTTGACGGATGTGCAGGATATTATTGTTCAGACGCCTACACGTCGTCAGACATTACTCTTCTCTGCGACGATGCCGCAGCAAGTGCGTCAATTAGCACAAGCTTATATGAAGCAGCCGCACCATGTGAAAGTGGAAGCGAAACAAGTTACATTAACGGAAATTACACAAATTGCAATGCAGGTGACGGATCGCTCGAAATTCAACGACCTCTGCACCTTGATCGAGCAGCAGCATCCGTATCTGGCTGTCGTGTTCTGCCGGACCAAGCGCCGGGCGAGCAAGCTGAATCAAGAGCTGCAAGAGCAAGGATACGCATCGGACGAACTTCACGGTGACCTGACGCAAGCGAAACGTGAACAGGTCATGAAGAAATTCCGCGAAGCGAAGCTGCAAATTCTCGTCGCGACAGATATGGCTGCACGCGGCCTTGATATCGAAGGCGTCACGCATGTCTTCAACTATGATATCCCGGCTGACGCTGAGCTCTATATTCACCGTATTGGACGGACAGGCCGTGCCGGGAATACGGGTACCGCGATTACATTCGTGACATCGCATGATCGCGGCGCGCTAGAAGTCATCGAGCGCGGCATCCGCATGACGCTGCCGAAGCGTCAGCTCGGTACCGCAGGGCTTGAGCGCACGGGCGACGCGAAGGCATCCCTAGCCAGAGCGGGACGCCAGAACCGCACGGATGCGCCGAAGGCGGGTCGTGGTGGCGGTGAGCGTCGCGGCGCAGGGCGCAACAGCGAGCGCGGGGCTTCCCGCGGCGGCGCAGGCCGTGGCGCACAGCGCGAGGAGCGCAGCGGCGGACGCGCAGCGCAGGCCACTGGGCGTGGCGAGCGCGACTCCGGGCGCCCGGCGCAATCCGCGGGACGCGGCGAGCGCGACTTCGGGCGCGCGGCGCAATCCGCGGGACGCGGTGAGCGCGACTTCGGGCGCGCGGCTCAATCCGCGGGTCGCGGCGAGCGCGACAGCGGACGCGCGGCGCAATCCGCGGGACGCGGTGAGCGCGACTTCGGGCGCACGGCGCAATCCGCGGGACGCGGTGAGCGCAGCAGTAATCGCTCCACGCAGCCAGCGGGCCGTGGCGGGCGCGATAACAACCGCGGACGCCAGGATGCAGGCCGCGGTAGTCGTGGTGGTAACAGCGGGCGCGGCAGAAGATAGATTACGCGTTTAGCTTAGAGCAGTAACCCCGCTATCATGGATATTTACATTAACTTAGGGGTTATTATCCTCCAATAGCGCGCTATCCTGTATTTTTGCACGAACTTTAGGCAGTAAAAGCAGAACATGTGGCGATATAAAGCTTCTATCCTGCACAAATACAATATAGAGGAACAATAGCCTCAATTCAGCGTCTTATCTTGGACAAAATCCAACATAGATCCGCCAGTTTGCTGCTACTAACTCTTCAATAACAATCAAACACCCTCTGCGTCTTGATCCCTTATTTACAAGTGATCAAGACGCAAGAGGGTGTTTTTTTCATATATCTTATTCCGGCATATTCCCTACACTCGGGTCTGGTACGTACGCCTTCTTATAATCCGAATAGTTCACCTCGGTTACCATTCCTGCGGAAGCATGGTGCAGATCATGGCAATGGAACATCCACTCTCCCGGATTATCCGCCTCAAATGCAATCACATATTGCTCTCCCGGCTTCAGGTTTAACGTATCTTTTACAAGATCGGATCCCTCAATAGGCTTGCCGTCTTTGCTGAGCACTTGGAAGAAGTGACCGTGCAGATGCATCGGATGGTCATCGGTCTTGGATTCATTCATCAACGTTACTTTTACCTTGTCCCCCGACTTTACCGGAATCGGATCCGTGTCTGGGAACACTTTATCATTGATCGTATAGACCATCTTCCCACCCTTCATCGCCGTGTTCAGACGCAGGGTTAATTCCTGTGTAAAAGCTGTATTCAGCGATAGCTTCGCCGCGGCATCACGCTTCTCGCCATACTTCGTCAGATCAAATACGGGAAAGGATTGCGAAGCATCAGACGGTGAAGTCTTACCCTTATTTCCCTCATAGGCAATCGCGACACGCATATTGTCAGACCGCGCATCCACCCCATGCTCATCAATGAGCACATTACCGGACTGATCCGCTATAAACTCCACATCATATCGTTCACCAGGTGCAATCGCCAGGAGCTGGTCGCGGATCGACGCGGGATTCGTAATCGGCTGCCCATCTGTCGCAATGACTTTGAAATCATGGCCTTGCAGATGCATTTTATGCTCAATGTAGCCCGCGTTAACGAACCGGATACGGACGCGCTCCCCTTGCTTCACCTCAAGTGCAGGTATACTCGCCCCGGCTTTCCCGTTAACCGTATATAAATTGTACATACTCATGTCATGGTCCATCCCGGCCATACCCGCCATCGATGAATCCTCAGAACCCTTCGAATCGCTTCCCATCTGCGAATGATCCATGCCTTCCATGCCGCCTTCACTCATGCCCGACATATCCATATTCCCATGGTCCATACCTGCCATGTCATTGCTGTCTTTCTCTGAATTTCCGTCATTGACCCATTCATCCAATACAAGTGTATAATCCCGGTCGTACTTCTCCTTCGGCTCTTCTACGATCAGGGTGCCATACAGTCCTTTATCCACTTGATTCACACTGTCCTGATGGGAGTGGTACCAATAGGTTCCGGGAACCGTCGCTTTGAAAGAATACGTGAAGCTCTTGCCAGGGACTACGGCATCCTGCGTCACACCTGGAATACCGTCCATCTCATTCGGCACCGGATAGCCGTGCCAGTGTATCGATACAGGCACATCCAGTTCATTCTTCAATGTGACATGGATCGTATCGCCAACTTTAGCCCGGATCTGCGGACCCGGCACTTGATTGTTGTAGGTCCAGACCGGAAGCTTCACTCCATCCTTCACCTCCAGCATGCTTGCCTGTGCCGTCAATGTAATGGTCTTATTGCTGGATACCTCTACAGGTGCTGTCGCTTCGGTGCTCTGATCCTTACAGCCCGCAAGCAGAACCGCAAGCGTGCCGATCACGAGCAGCATACCAAGCTTATATGTTCCCTTCATCATTTCATCTCCTTCGTTCATTTCTGAATCGGATTATATCGAACAATTATGTGTAAATGATGTAGATCACATACAAAACATACATAATTTCTCGTTATAATGGAGAGGAAGCTCATGATGGAGGTTGAAGCGAATGACCGCTAACCAAATCCTCGTCGTCGACGACGAACCTCAAATGCGTAATTTAATACGGATTTATCTCAAAAGACAAGGTTATCTCATCCATGAAGCTCAGAATGGAATCGAGGCACTGCAATGGCTGAACAGGCAGCCGATCGATCTCGTCATTCTCGATATTATGATGCCGGAAATGGATGGCTATGCGGTTTGTACCGAAATTCGCCGTATTCAAACCCTGCCGATCCTGATGCTTACCGCACGCAGTGAGACCAAGGATCGGATTACAGGGCTCAATCTCGGTGCAGATGACTATCTAATCAAACCATTTGATCCTGGCGAGCTCATCGCCCGTGTAGGTGCCTTGCTCCGCCGCGTGCAGCAGTTGAATATACCAACGCCATCATCGATCACACAGCCGCTGACTTTTGAAGACATGACGATCTACCCTGACCGCCGTGAGATTCATATTCAGAACCAGCTCGTCGATTTCACGCCCAAAGAATACGATATTCTATATCTGCTTGCCTCGAATCCGCATCGGGTCTTTACGCGCGACCATATCGTCGAACAGCTCTGGAGCTTCGATTACAACGGGGATGTTCGATCGGTCGATAACCATGTGAAGAACATCCGTGAAAAAGCGCACCGTGCAAATTTAGCATTCTCACCCATACAGACGGCATGGGGTGTAGGGTACAAATTCCAATCAGGAGGACACTAAGGTGAAGTGGAATCGTGTAGATATAAAGCTCGGCGTTACAATGCTCTCCATCTTCCTGCTCGTGTTCGCCCTGCTTGGCTTTGTGACAGACCGCGTCATTACGAAATTCTATATCCAGAAATCCCATGAGGAGAATATGGAGCTTGCAGCCCATTTTCTGAAAATGGCAAATACGCAGCATGGCATCAATCCTGATGCCATCACAACGATGGCCGAATTCTCCAAGGTCGGCATTCACGTGCTCGATGCGACTGGCGCGATTGCCAGCCGATCTTCCAACATGGAGCAGCCGCTGGAACAATATCTAACGCCTTCCATGCTGCAGGCGCTTCAGAAGGGCCAATCTATCGATACCGAGATTACGACTGCGACAGGCCAAGGCTTTATCATCTCAGGACTCCCATTAATGGATCGCGACATCTTCCAAGGAAGTGTCATTATGACTGCCTCCCTCGCACCGATTGTTGCGTTCCTGCATAACATCCGACAACTGCTACTGATTCTATGTATAGTTGGCATGGTGATCGGTCTAGCCTTCTCGTTTGTTCTATCACGCAAATTAACGAAGCCCATACAACAGATGATGACCGCGACGCGCAATATTGCGATTGGACACTTGGACACGCGCGTGACGGTCGGCTCCAAAGACGAAATCGGTGCGCTCGCCGCATCAATTAATGACATGGCACGGGATTTAGAGCGATATCAGAATACGCGGAGTGAGTTTTTTGCGAATATATCACATGATTTGAAGACTCCAATTACTTATATAGAGGGTTATGCACGGGTCGTTGCGGAGAGGCTCTATGAGAACGAGGAGGAAGAACAGCAATACCTCATGATTATCCATCATGAAGCGAAGCGATTGAATCGATTAATTAATGATCTGTTCGAATTATCGAAGCTGGAGGACGGCCAGATCCGTCTGGAACCCGAAACCTTGAACCTTGTCCCATTAATGGAACGCGTTCTCTCGAATGTCTCTCTGAATGCTGCCCAGAAAGGCATTGAACTTTGCTTGCAGACACCAGCCTCCGTCATCCAAATCTGGGGCGATGAAGGACGTCTAGAGCAGATCCTGGTGAATCTGCTCGACAATGCCATTCGTTATACCGATCAAGGTTCTATTACAGCGTCAATCGAGCCAGGTACGGAGCAATGCCGGATATCCATTCAAGACACGGGCATCGGCATTCCAGAAGCCGAGCTTCCCTACCTCTTCGACCGGCTATACCGTGTAGAGAAATCCAGATCCCGTCAGCACGGCGGCAGCGGACTTGGTCTGTCGATTGTGTCCAAGCTCATCGAATTGCATCATGGCCAGATTGAAGTGAAGAGCCGGTATGGACAAGGGACTTGCTTCATTCTCACCTTACCCCATCGGCTCCATTGAACGAACAGCGGCTCCCTTTTTACTGCTTCTCGCCAAATATCTGTTCAGCCAACTTCTTGCCTGTCGGTGTCGCAGCTAATCCGCCGCGAGCTGTCTCGCGAAGCGCGCTTGGCATACCTTGTCCGATGCGATACATCGCTTCAATGACTTCATCAGCCGGGATACGGCTCTTGATGCCTGCGAGCGACATATCTGCCGCAACCATCGCGACGGCTGCCCCCATTGCGTTCCGCTTCACGCAAGGCACTTCGACGAGTCCTGCTACAGGATCGCACACGAGCCCGAGCAAATTCTTCAATGCAATGGCCATTCCATGTGCGGACTGCTCCGGCGTTCCGCCTGCCAGTTCCACAAGCGCTGCTGCGGCCATCCCTGTCGCAGAGCCTACTTCCGCCTGACAACCACCTGCCGCACCCGATACGGACGCGTTATTCGCGATTACGAAGCCGAATGCCCCTGCCGTGAACAAGAAATGAACCATTTGCTCACGCGTCGGCTTTAGTGTCTCCCGAACAGCGAACAATGTTCCCGGCACGACACCTGCCGAACCTGCCGTTGGCGTCGCACAGATCATCCCCATCGCTGCATTCACTTCATTTGTCGCGACCGCCTTCGATACCGCATCAAGGATGAATGGCCCGGATAAGGTCTTCCCCTTTGCAATGTATTGCTGCATAAGGACAGCGTCCCCACCCGTCAATCCAGACAAGGATTGTACGCCTGCCAGCCCTTTATCGACGGCTTGTTCCATGACATCCAAATTACG
>Ga0102589_1004881_pt1 | contig 12168 bp, 18 predicted proteins | sample AraplaMF_Col_mLB_FD_76858 | JGI IMG/M metagenome (GOLD analysis project Ga0102589, IMG submission 76858) | Arabidopsis root microbial communities from the University of North Carolina, USA - plate scrape MF_Col_mLB | ecosystem: Host-associated > Plants > Roots > Endosphere | place: USA... | reverse complement strand
TGTATACATACTTAAAAAATATCTTAATCCTACTTATACCAAAAAGTAAATAAAAAAACATAACGATAATTGACAATAGATTACTACTTTTATATGAGAGTATGACAAATCCCGCTTTTTATAAATAAGCGGGATTTGTTTCATCATTGTATGTAAGATTATATCTTGTCTTTTCGATATAGATTGATCACATCTTTTAAAGCTGCGGCTGCCGCTCCTCTTGGATTGGAAGCTCCGCCAATGGAAGTGACCGATCCCATCGTGTCTGTATAAAAAGTAATTCCTTTTTCGGTTCCGGTCACACTTGCGAGTGAGTGGTTCGAGTCTACTGCAGATGGTTGTACTTCTAGCTGAACTTTACCGTCATCGTCCATGTAAGCTCTTGCTAGTAGTTTGATTTGCTTCCCCTGTTCTTTTGCTTTCTGGATATCTTGTTTTGATACGTTTTCTATTCCTTTCATACTTATATCTTCCAGTGTATATTCTGTATGTAATAAACTATTCGATAGCAATAATAATTTACATGCGCTATCCATTCCGCTTACATCTAATACAAGATTTGTTTCAGCGATTCCTTTTTGCTGCGCTTGTTGCAATGCTTCTTCATATGAAGTGTTGTCTTCATACATTTTTGTTAAAATGTAATTTGTTGTCCCATTTAAGATGCCTTCAACACGCTCAATTTTGCATCCCGCTAGGCTAAACTGACCAATATCTAGTGTAGGTAGTGCAGCGGCTGTTGCACCGCTATAACGAATGCGTACATTTGCAGCTCGAGCTGCTTTATCTATTTCTTTAAACGATGTAACAAGTGCTCCTTTGGAAATAGAGACAATATCCATTCCTTTTTTTATTGCCTCTAATATATATTCTTTTCCAGGCTCTCCATTTTGAAGATTGGTTGGTGTAGACTCGATAAAAACATGCCCCATCATGTTTTCGTTATGAACCGGATGTTGTTCGATATATCTATGTAAAGCTGCTGACCCTTCGCCTTGTTTAAGTAAACTATCAATGTAAAGCCCCTCTGGATGATATACCTTCAAATCGCGTCCAATAATTCCAACAAGGTTTAACTCTAATCCAAATTCTTTTTGAATAAATGACGATTTTTCATGAATTAGTTTTACAAATTCTTTTCCAACGGTGCCATAACCGGCCAGTATTAATTTGATTTGCATAATATCCTCCGCTAACTCTTGCATGTTAATTTTTTAAAGGTAAATTTAAAACCAGCTGCGGTCCAATTTTTCCTATGCGGCGTTGTCCTCTGTCTTCAAATCCAACTTTTATATATAATTTTTGCGCTGGAATATTTCTTTCATTGACTGCCAAAACGATTTCTTCTATATTCGGAAAGTATGACTCTACATAATTTGGTAACAGTTGCAACGCTCGTTTTGCGTATCCGTTTCCTTGTTCAGTGTAATTGATCGAAAATGAAGTGAGTAACAAAGAGTTTTCTTTAGTTGTATATTCTTGCACACGACTTCCTGATTGCAATGAAAAAATACCTACTGGCTTTTCATCAGCTAAAATAACAATTGGATTTCGGGTTGGATCCTGCTTTACTATGTCTAAAAGTTCCATTGGATGTGCAGTAAATTGCACTTGTTCTTCAGGTAACGTATAGGTTTGTAAAGCTGCTTTATATTTCTCTGTATATGGAACGAGTTGAATAGATTGATTCATTTTCATTACATTTATTCCCCCAGTTATAAAACGTATGTTTCCTTTCATACAAAATCATACACTATTTTTAGGAATAAATGAAATTTTCAGTCTTAAATATATGTATTAGTAAAAATAAAATTAACACTTTTATAATCGTTACCGAATTTCCTTTTCCAAATCTATATAAACAAGTTTTTTCAACTACTAAAATGAATATTACCGATGGGAATTACCAGAAAATTATGTTAGCATTTATTACAACAGATCTTTAATTATCCTAAAGTAACAATAAATGATTCAGGAGGTGCTTTTCTTGGATAAAAAAGTAAAAAGGGATTTGATAAAAATTATATCCGTGACTGTTGTAGGTGTCATTCTTATATTATTAATCCCATATCTTTTTAATTATTTTTCCTAACTTGTCTGTTTTTCCATAAACCCAAAATTTTTTCTCAATGAAAAAACATTAGATTACCTATCTATAACATCTACTATAACTTCATTTTTACATTCATGACCTCTTCATATTTTTAATTTTTAACAAAACATTTTCCACTCATCAGTTCATTTCATCGAACTTTCAAATCAAATATCTTGATTATTCTCAAAAAAATCCCCCTCTAGATACTCAAATCCAAAGGGAGATTTTGTTTTATCGTTTTAAATGTTGATTCGATTGGTCAACTTGTTCTTGTTTTAATTCATTTTGTTCGTCTTTTGGTAATTGTTGATTGTTTTCTTTAACTGGATTGGTCTGTTTGTTTTCTAATAAATCATTTGGCACTTGGGGCATCGCTCGTCCTACGATAGCCGCAAGTTCATCGAGAATGCCTTCGCCAGCTTTTCCTTCTTTAATCCGTTTTCCAATTTGTTTTAAACGTTCGTACGTATCTAAATCAGCAACTACAACTGCATTAGAACCTTGTGGATCGTGTTTTAAGCTCTCGGCAACGGAGTATTTAATTGTTTCTACTCTCGTACGGTCTAACTTAGCACCTACATCAATTCCAACAATGGAATATTTACCAAGGACAACAGCTGTTGCATCTCTTACACCAGGTATGTTTGAAGCAATGCTTGCAAGATGATCAGCTTTTGTTTCATCTGTTTTACGTGTATTTTCTTTATATGTTACGTTTCTTGTTGTATTTTGATTTGTATTTGAAGTTGGTTTTGGATTCGCTGTATTATCATTCTTTTTTGTACTGCAACTTGCTAATAGAAGTAAACAGATACAAAAACATAAGGTTTTCCTCAAAGGTGTCACTCCTATTCGTTAGTCAAAAATTTGTTCTACACTTTGTAGTTTTTTCACTTTTTCTTCGATACCACTATTGGCATTAATAAAGATTTGATAAGTGTCTTTCCCAAGTGTTCCTAAAAATTCATAACATAGTACCTCTTTATGCAAGTCATTTACAACGATCGCTTCACGCTCTTCCATAACTTTTAAATTAGGATTAATTTTCTTCCGTGCATCCGAAACCGATAATGTTGGTTTTGGAATTTTTATATCTTTACGAGATGCTAAATAGTCTCTGGCAGAGAAGCCAACAATCGAACCGTCATCAAGCGCAATTTTCATTTGAATGGATTCTGGATATATACGCACGTTGCCCTGATTCGTGACGAATGTGAAAACGCCAATAGAATCGTATTGGGAGCTTTCATATAACTCCATATTTTTGAATTTATTTTGTTTTAAAAAGGAAAGTCCCTTTTCTCCTGCTTCATTTAAGCTAATCTTTTGTTCTTTTACTTCACGGTTGTTCATAACCCAAATTGGAAAACCGCCTTTTTCAGTAATGTCCATATTCGTTTCACTATTTGTCTTATGGTCTTTTACTGTAATGCTATAAAATTTTTCTTTTGCTCCTTTTCCGCTTTTTTCTGCAGAAATCGTTTCATCCCCCTTTAAGCTAAGGAAAGATTTAGCAATATTTAATGCTTGTTCTTTTGAAATATTTGGACCAGATATGTGCATTTCACCCTTTTTTTCTGTCTGCAAACTTGTAAACGTTGGTCCAAAAGGGCTTTGTGAATAAGCATTACTGTTTTTTTCTACTGTTTTAAATCCATCAATAATCGTGTTATCGGCTGGATTTTTATTAGAAGCAAGTGCCAGTTCAACATCCATCCAACGTAAATTGTTTTTTAAGGCTAGATGCTGCACTTTACGCAGTTCATCTTGAATATTCGCAGCATTACTATATAGTTGCTGGAGTGTTTTATATTCCCCGTCATTCAATGGTTCTTTTTCTAAATCACGTATAGCTGTACGGTAACTAAATTCTCCGATATTTGATAGAAATTCTTCTGTTTTATTGAACGGGAGTAACGTTAGTGGTAATTGCCCAATATCAGAATGTGCTTGAGATGTGATGCGCCACACATCCGCTAATGCAGGTGATAATGATGTTCTTGAATTCATTGCTAATGTTGTTCCGATTTTGTCATGTAATATATCGACTTGATAGGCTAAATCATGGAAAGCTCGCTGGTAGTTATTTTCAGCGTGTATTAATACCGCATTTTTTTCTTGGTGCTCTTTATATCCCCAATATCCTGTTCCTACAACTCCGATTGTTAATAAAACAATTAATAAACCTCTAAACATATCTCATCCACCTCCTAACTAGTGACAAAAAATGTGTCTTCCAATTTTCTTAATTTGCGGGCGGCCCCAAATCCATTTACTAGTTGCTGTATCAGGATTAAAGTAATACAATGCTCCTCCAGATGGATCCCATCCGTTAATTGCATCAAGCACGGCTTTTTTTGCTGTTTCATTTGGTGTTAAATTGATCTGGCCGTCTGCAACAGCAGTAAAGGCACGCGGCTCATAAATTACTCCTGCAACTGTGTTCGGAAAATTTGAACTGCTAACACGATTTAAAATAACAGCTGCAACAGCAACTTGTCCGATATAAGGTTCACCTCGCGATTCACCATATACAGCATTTGCCAAGATTTTAATGTCGTTTTGCGAGTATCCATTTGGAACGTTTGTGCCTTTATTTGGTGCTGGTTTATTATTTTGTGATGGTTTATTACCTTGGTTGTTCGCTGTGTTACTTTGTTGCTTTTCGTATTTGGTAGCTTTAACGAGCTTCTGTTTTGTAGCTGTACCAGCAAGTCCATCAACCTTTAATCCGAATTTTTGTTGAAAATTCCGAAGCGCCCAATATGTACCCCACCCAAAGACACCATCTACTTTCCCATTGTAAAACCCAATGTGTTTGAGTCTTGATTGTAGTTCGATTACATCTTCTCCAGAAGCTCCTTTTTGGATAACTTGATTTGAAAAAGCCTTTACCTCTTTCTCATGAACACTACTTACCAACAAAGTAGCCGCCACTGTAATAAGTAGAAGTGGTACTTTGAAGAAAGTCTTACGCTGCATAGTTCAACCTCCTTGAATATGACGATGAATTCAAGGTTATTTTTTGTAAATCTTGCGGTTTTATGTAATGAAGACAAAAAAAGGCACATTCATATGAATATGCCTAAGTGTAAACACTATAAAGTGAAACTTTAATCAGTGAGGGGGGGCTTCCCCACTGATTATTAGTTGAACCAATCGGGCTTTTACGGGCAGTTTATCCCCACCTAACTTCGTTGCCTTTGCTAAATTTTGGGGTGAGAGTATTACTGCCCGTTAATGCGGGATAAAAAATGCGATAAAGGAGCTTATTATGACACGTTTATATACTCGTTTATTTATATGTATCAGCCTTGCCGCAATAGTTTTGTTTATATATACCCCTTTTGCTTCTGTTCATGCGCAGCCTCCATATGCGAAATGGGGAAAAATCGCGGTGCAAATGACGAAAGAAAAATACCCACAAGTTGATATTATTGACTATCTTCATATTGGAAGAAGACCGAAAACAGAAAATATATCAGTGGAAAAATTTAAGCTATGGTTACGTGACAAGAGCGGAAAAGAGTTTGGGGTATTTGTTGATGTAGAGTTTGAAACGAAAACAGAGAAATTCATCAATATTTCTTTTAAAGAAACCCCTAGATAAATACCAACTTGCCGCACATAAAGAAGAAGCATTTTTCAAGGTGAATCAACAAAAATAAAATGAATTCAATTCCATTACTGATGCTTTGGATAGTGTGTAAATACGTAAATCCTGGCTTTAATATCATATGTAATACAATTCCAGTAAACGGTTTTGTTTTTTTACAGAACAAAACCTATCTTTTTAGTGCATCTCTTGCAAATGTTTCACAAACAATTTGAGTGGTACTAAACCTCGTTTCGGCATCTGACTAGTAATAACTGCGGTGAGTTCTAATTGAGGTACGATTAAAATATATTGTCCTCCATATCCCATCGCGAAATATGTATGATATGGCACGTTGAATATATCTCTATCTAATACCCACCAGTGAAATCCGTATGCTCCAATATGTTTATAGGTAGTAAATTGTTTTTGATGCGATTGTTCGATCCAATTTGAAGACACGAGTTGCTGTCCATTCCAATAACCGTTTTGTAGACATAATAGACCGATTTTCAGCATATCTTTAGGTTTCATTTTCATGCCAAAACCACCCACAAAAATGCCTTGTGGATCTTGTTGCCATTCATAGTTCGTAATGTGTAATGGTTCAAATAAATATTTCTCGGCAAACGCTACTGTTGTCATCTCTGTCGCTAATTGCAAAATGTAACTTAATATATGAGAAGAACCAGAATTATAATTCATTTTTGTTCCTGGTTGTTCAATGATCGGTTTATTAAGAATATAGTCAATCCAGTTTTTTGACTCTACAAAATCATTTGGAAAAATAACACCGTCACCGAACTCGTTCCACTCTTCTCCCGTTGTCATCGTTAATAAATGATACATTGTTAGTAATTGCTTTTCTTTTGGCATATTTGGAATCCACTCTACAATGGGTGTATGAATACTATGGATATATCCTTTTTCAATTGCAATGCCAATTAGAATAGAGATAATACTTTTCGTTATGGAATTCATTTTATATACACTTTGTGCACATTTCTCTGTTTTATAATATTCTGTAACGATTTCACCTTGTTGATAAACGAGAAAAGCATTTACCTTTTTCTTTTTCAATGTATGTTCTAATTCTGACAAGTTCAATAGAAACTCCTCCATTACTACTTAGCGCTAATTTGACTTATTATAACGAAATTTAATATGAGAAACAAAAAAAGAGTAGATTTTTTCTACTCTTTTTAGGGGTCCTGACGCATGCCCATCAAGCTAACATCCCATAATACTCCCCAGAACGAAAAACTTGTGCATTTTGCTCGTTTTTATTGTATTGGGCTAACCCATTCTTTTTAGCTTGATAGTGATGTAGTGCTATCCCTAAATGAATTTATTACTTTTCAACAACTTTATTATTCAGTAACATATTGGATTATTTTCTTATACACTTATCATATCTTATCCAAATTAATTTTCTTTTTTTCTTTCGAGCTGTCCAACTCTTTTGTAGTTTTTTCCCTAACCTCCATATCCACATCATGACAAGAACCACATATCCTAATATACACAACGGGTTGATAAAATATAATCCTATTAATTCAATTAACCACTCCACTAAAGACCCTTCAGGATTTATATCTAACGCAAAAAGGTTCCACACAAACCACATTATTGTATTGAACCAAAAACTACGTAGTAATCCTGTATTAAACGTGCCGTTTCTCTTATTTTCTTTTCCTTTTAATAAGTAGGTATTAATTACAAAGGCAATGGCTCTTATAAATACAAACGGAAAAACTTAAACAATAAAGAAGAAATTGATAAAGTCTTGCCGTGGTCAACGGATTTACCGTCTAGATGCAGAGTACCGAAAAAAAGTGAAATAATCTTGTCCGGCTATTAAGACCAACACAAGCCATTATTTACTAAAAAATATTGTAGAAACTTTTTTTAAATGATATTTGTCCAAACCATATTTATTCATATTTCATATGATGATTCTAGTTAGATAATACTAACTAATAATTTAAACCCAATTTGGAGGGATATTGGAATGGATGATTTGAAAAAAATGATTTCTTCAACACTTGATGGAAAACAAAAAAATGAAACATTCAATATAGTACTTTCAGATATTTTAAATAGAAATGGTATAACAGATTCATCTCTAAAAAAATTACCCTCAGAGAAAAAAGCACAAATCAAAAAAATCTTTTCTGAATTACAAAATCAAATTAATAATATTTTAGACTAAAAGGAGAGAGTTTATGTCTGGAGTTTGGTATCCAAACCAAGATAAAAAGTGGAACGCACTAGATTCTTCAAAGCCTCATCCATCATTCTACGACCCAACAATTTCAGAAGAAGCTAAGCAAAAAAATAAAATCTATCAATTATCCGAAGAATATATAGCGATTGTTGATTCCGCTGATGTTCAAGTTACTACAACAGATACAAAAGTGGCACTATCGATTCAAGCCTCATTACAAGCAGCAATTATTGCTATTTTAAGCATATCTATCGCAGATAGCGAAAAAGCTGATAAAATTGCACAAGAGCTTTTTCAAAAATCAGCTATTTCACAAATTAATAAACAACGTACTATTATTAGAAATTCTAGAAATGTTTCAGTAACTACTACAGATACTGATATAGCAGTAAATATTCAAATCCTTCTTCAAATTTTACTAGCTTTATTAGTTAAACTAAACGTTTTATAAAGATAATTTAACTTTCCTAGCAAGGTTGTAAATAAAACACTTCCCTAATTCCCCTCCAATTGGGATAGAGTTAGTATAGTCATATGGACACAACTTAGTTAAGTCCTTACAATGGATTTCAAGGAGGAAGTGTCCGTATGACAAACAAGAAATTTAATGAAGAGTTTAAAAAAATGGTTGTTGAATTATATCATTCGGGACAACCTGTCAAACAATTAAGCAGCGAGTATGACGTATCAGAAGTAACCGTTTATAAATGGATTAAAATATATTCTCCTATTACATCAGTTGATGAAGATGAAATAACACTAGAAGATCTAAAACAGATGAAAAAAGAAATGCTTCGTCTAAAAGAAGAGAATGAAATTTTTAAAAAGGCTATGGCCATATTCGCGAGAAAATAAAAGATACAGAATTACACCAATTTATTGATTGTCAAAAACAAACGTACTCTGTTCACATGATGTGCCAAACTCTTGGAATAGCAAGAAGTTCTTACTACCAATCTCAGCACAAAACAGAGTCAAAGCGTAGTCGTAAAAATAAAGAGTTAACCAAAAAAATGAAACAAATCCATCAATATAGCGAAGAGCGTTACAGTGTACCAAAGATTCATCAAACACTGTTGGAACAAGGTGTACAAGTAAGCATAAAGCGTGTGCAACGGCTCATGAAAAAAGAAAATATTCGTTCTATTATCTTAAAAAAATACAAACCACATTCATCAAAATCAACTGTAGAAGATCGGACAAATCTATTAGAACAGAACTTCTCTACCACGACACTCAATGAAAAGTGGGTAGCGGATATTACCTATATTCACACACAAAAAGATGGTTGGTGTTACCTTGCATCTGTGATGGATTTGTATTCTAAAAAAATTGTTGGGTATTCATTTTCACGAAATATGACAACAGACCTTGTGGTAAAAGCGTTAGAAAACGCTTACTATACACAGAAACCACCAGAAGGTCTCATTCTACATACTGACTTAGGAACACAATATACAAGTCAGGAATTTCAAACCTTACTCGCGAGTTATAAAATCAAACCTTCTTTCAGTAAAAAAGGGTGTCCTTATGATAACGCCTGTATCAAGTCATTTCATGCCACTTTAAAGAAAGAAGAAGTATATCGTACAAAATATGTCATATTTGAACAAGCAAACTTAGCACTATTTCAATACATCGAGGGATGGTATAACCGCAAGAGGATTCATAGTAGCATTGGTTATAAAACTCCCCAAGCAATAGAAGATCTAGCTAAAAAAGTGGCTTAGATTTAACTTTTTTGTGTCCGAAATATTGACTCAAATCCATAAATTATTAATGGTTGTTACAGCTAATTGATTAATTTTCTTCAAAAAATCTTCCGAATCACGTACGTATACAAATCCACGAGAAATTATATCTGGATCAAAAATCATTTTTCTATCTGTTTTACTAAGAGTTATGACTATAACAAGCATACCATCCTCTGAAATCTGTTTACGGTCACTCTTATTAGGGGTCACCTTACATACCCATCAACTTAAGAATTTTATAACGCCCCCAAAACAAAAAAATGTATATTTTCATCTAAAAATATCAATTTTCTCATTTTGGGGTAGTCGCTTTTCTTAGCTTGATGGGCATGCAGCTGTACCTCATTATGTGAAATATTCCAATTTTGCATTTGGAAAGAACTTTTTCATATAAGAATAAAGGTGATTTTTTATATCTTCTTCTTCTTCTTTTTGATAAATATATTTACCAATCCCATATTTCCCCCATTTATATCTTCTTCTCTCTTCATCTAATTCTAATTTTGTCATAGGGTAGTTTTTTTCAATTACCCTCTTAGCAGGCTTTGTAAAACGATGTTGAATAAATTCAAATGTAATATCATCTCTTACATCAAGGGGTAATTCAGCATCGAGACGTTCAAACATATGATAGTAACCGTCCTGCCAACCTTCATGAAGATAGATAGGAGCCACTATGAACCCTAACGGATATCCTGCTCTGGCTACTTTTCCCGCTGCTTCAATTCTTTTAGCTAACGGGGAAGTACCTGGCTCAAAGTTTTTAATAACGTAATCAGCGTTTACACTAAACCGAAATCTTGTTTTCCCATTATGTTTTACATCAAGCAAATGATCCACATGATGAAATTTTGTAACAAATCTCAGCTTTCCATATTCAGATTCTCCAAAATGCTCAATTGCATGTTTAAGAGTATGAGTTAAGTGATCAATTCCTACAATATCTGATGTACACGAAGCTTCAAATCTTGTCAATTCAGGTACGCGGGCCTCCATATATTTGTCAGCAGTTTCTAGAATTTCGTCAACATTTACATAAATTCGGATATACGGCTTGCTTCCCATCGTTGTCTGTAAATAACAATAATGACAATGTCCCATACACCCTGTTGCAAAGGGAATAGCATACTCTGCTGAAGGCTTTGAAGTATCAAATTTCAGTGTTTTTCTAACACCAACGACAAGAGTAGATTTTGCTACTCGATACTTTTGAAAATCGTTTTCGCCTGGCAAGTCTCTCACTTGATTATGGGAAGTAGTATGACGAATTTCAACATCCATATTTGAAAATTTCTCATAAAGCTCTCTCCCTAATGGATAATCTAATGCTTTGGGTTCAAAGTATACAAGTTTAGGCATAAACGGGTTATTCATTCTAACATCCCTTCTGAAACACCCCCATAATAGTAGGTATAGGCTTGGTTTGCCTCTTCTTCAGTAGAATAAACCGCCATCTCATTTGTTAGTGGATAATAAGTTTCATAAAGAAATAATGCTAATTCATTTGGTCTCTCAGGATTATTGACAACTGCTGCAGCTTGTATATTTGCTACGTCCTGAGTGTGGGGGTTTCGATAAAAAATATAAACAATATCTCCAGCATGATAAATATTACTTTCATTAGAAAATTCCATTTTACCACCTTTTCTTTTTATAAAATTCAATGTGCAAAGTTATATATTATAAATTTTTTCCTATAGTGGATAAAAATATGTCTTCTTTTATCAAGAGGAAATTCGATTCTACTAATTACAATCTTTATTTTAAATTCCATTTATAATACAACCTATGAAGCAAATTACTCAATTTATAATAGAAGCATTTTATTTATCCATACATATTTAAAGTTAACGATGAACTCCACCGCCAAGTTGTTGTTCAGCCATTGCCACTAGACGCTTTGTGATTTCACCACCAACAGAACCGTTTGCACGAGCTGTTGCGTCTGCACCAAGTTGTACGCCGAATTCTTGTGCGATTTTATATCTCATTTGATCGATTGCATTCTCAGCACCGTGAACTAATAGTTCGTTACGACTTCCGCTATTATTGTTTGTCATATTGTATCACCTCCTATGTTTTTAATATGATAAAAAGCAATTGAAAATACATATTCCTTTTTTGTTATCAATTTTCCAGTTTATTAAAGCATAAATAATACATATATTTCACAAAATAGTATTGTGTAGGAGAGCGAAATAAAAAGTGTTTGCCATAGGAGTATCATGTATGAAACAGTCCTCCAGAACACGATGAAAATAGGTTGTGCTTTATGAAGGCACAGCCTATTTTTTTATTGAGGAGTTTTCACCTACATAAAAGTTAAAAGAATGGAGAAATACAAATGAAACAGATTGTTGCTTTGTTAATTAAATACACAGCTATTAGTGCTGTATTATTGATGATACTAGGCATTTTCCAAGGTATTTCAATTCCAAGAATATTATTTCTTTCATTGGTAATTACCGGAGGATCTTATTTAATAGGAGATTTATTT
>Ga0102589_1004880_pt1 | contig 12169 bp, 14 predicted proteins | sample AraplaMF_Col_mLB_FD_76858 | JGI IMG/M metagenome (GOLD analysis project Ga0102589, IMG submission 76858) | Arabidopsis root microbial communities from the University of North Carolina, USA - plate scrape MF_Col_mLB | ecosystem: Host-associated > Plants > Roots > Endosphere | place: USA... | reverse complement strand
TCTCGGTTAGCCACTGTGATATGGATGCAGAAGCGCTTGAGTTGATTGCGAAGTATATCCCTTCGGCTGAGATGATCCGTTTTGGCTTGTCAGGTACGGAAATCGTACAGAATGCATTACGGCTAGCTAGGGCATGGACAGGCAAAAACCGCTTCGTCCGATTTGAAGGCCACTATCATGGCAATGCAGACAACATTATGGGTGGGAGAGCGCCGCGCAGCGGGGAGCCAATCCCTTCCGATTTCAGAGGAGACCTCAAAGGAACAGAAGGCCGCGCAGCGAACTCGCTTGAGAGCCAATCCTACTTGCTGCCATGGAATGATGAAGCGGCACTAGAAGAACTGCTGCGGAAGAAAGGCCATGAAATTGCTGCTGTCATCACGGAGCCGGTATGCGTGAATGGGGGAAGCGTCATGCCCGCACAGGGTTATCTGAAGAAAATGCGGGCATTATGTGATGAATATGAGGTTGTACTTATTTTCGATGAGATAATAACCGGACTTCGTATGGGATTAGGCGGCGCTCAGGAGCAATTCGATGTACGTCCTGACCTGACAACACTTGGGAAGGCAATTGCGGGAGGCGGCGTACCTGTATCTGCACTAGTTGGCAAGAAGGAGATTATGCAGCTTCTGGTCGACAAAAAAGTAATTCATGCTGGAACTTTCAACGGGTACCCGCTTGGAACGGCGGCTGTCAAAACAACACTGGAAATATTGAGTCGCAATCAAGGGCTGGCAATGACGGAAATGAATGAAAAGATGTGTGAGATGCAGCAGATTATCCAGCAGGAAGCGGATGCTATAGGGCTTCCACTCGTCATTCAAGGTCCGCCAGCATGTTCAGCCTATCATTGCTGCTCTTCGGTACTAACAAGTCCTTCGGACTATGATTTTGAGATTATGTCGATGGACATTATTTTGAACCATAATCTTTCGAAGAATGGCATACTCGTTTCGACGATGTCGAGACTGTATCCGAACATATCCCTGACAGCAGAGGATGTGGAATGGTTCCGGACCAAGGTAGGCAAGGCTTTAGCGGAAACGAAGGAAACATACGAAGAAATCTACTAATCATTAGCTGAAGTGGCTGCATGATTCGCAACGAATATTTGTCCTTTGATCTCAACACAATCTATCAACGAATTATTGACGACTTGCCTGGATTCGTCTCGAATCGCTTATCCCATCTGTTCATGAATGAAGCGGCCTATCTCGTACAGGATGGAATAGCGACGGCGAAGCAAGTGAATCAAATTATGAAGCAAGGCTTCCATCATAAGATGGGGCCGCTGGAAACGGCTGATTTAATAGGCTTGGATACGATTGTTCATTCGCTAGAGGTCCTGTATGACAGCTATCAAGATCCCAAGTATAGATGCTGCCCATTGTTGAAGAAGATGGTTGATGCAGGCCTGTGGGGACGCAAAAGTGGATGAGGGTTCTATGACTATTCCGATGGAGGATACGTATGAGCGAAAAAAAAGAGTATAAATGCGTCGTGTGGGATTTGGACAATACACTATGGGATGGGGTACTGGTGGAGTCATCCAGCGTCCAACTTAAGGAGGGCATTCGGGAGATTATCCAGACACTTGATAGCCGCGGAATTCTTCAATCGATTGCCAGCAAGAACGACTATGACTTGGCCATGTCCAAGCTGAAAGAGTTCGGATTGGATGATTACTTCCTGTATCCTGAAATTCATTGGAACGCCAAATCATATTCACTCGCAGAAATTCAGAAAAATATCAATATCGGTATGGACACGATTCTGTTTGTTGACGATCAACCCTTCGAATTGGAAGAAGTACAGAACGTCCATGAGAGTGTTCACTGCATCAATGCGGATCAATATCTCACCCTGTTATCACATCCATCACTGAATCCTCGTTTCATAACAGTTGATTCTGCACGAAGACGCAAATTGTATCAGGCTGATTATCAGCGGAAGCTGGCAGAAAGTGAATATCAAGGGCCCTCGGAGGCGTTTCTTGCAACGCTGTCTATGAAGTTTACGATCTATCCCGCACAGGAAGAGGATTTGCAGCGAGCTGAGGAACTGACGGTTCGAACGAATCAATTGAATGCTACGGGAAGAACGTTCAGCTATGAAGAATTGGACGAGTTGCGGCAATCTCCGCACCATCGGCTGTTAGTCTGCCAATTAGAAGACAAGTATGGAGATTACGGTAAGATTGGGCTAGCCTTAATCCATACCCAAGAAACTCATTGGAAGCTGGAGATGCTGCTCATGTCCTGTCGAGTCGTATCGCGAGGCGTAGGGACGGTGCTGCTCAGTTACATTTTACAAGAGGCTCGCAAACAGAACACCCCGCTGCTGGCCGATTTTCGCGAAACAGGACGCAACAGGATGATGTATGTCAGTTATCGCTTTGCAGGATTTCGTGAGAAATCATCGGATGGGCAGGGCAACTATGTGTTGGAACATGATTTAGACAATATTCAAGACTTCCCACCTTATATTGAAGTCCAATTGCCAAATGTTGAAGGAGGATACTATGAACTATCAAAATGAAATCAGAAACTTCATTCATCAAAATTTGTCCATTAGCGAAGATAACATTGAATTCTCGGATGACGACAATTTCTTCAAATTGGGTTTCGTCAACTCGCTGTTCGCGATGAAGCTTGTGAATTTTGTCGAGCAGAGGTTCGGAATCGAAGTCGAAAATGAGGATATGGATTTGAAAAATTTCAGCACGGTCAATAACCTACTGGCTTTGATCCATAAGAAAGTGAATGTGTAAGTAAGATCCAGCACCAAACTAATACGATAGGGAGGTTGAAAAGATGAGCAATCATAACAAATATCTGTATTTGTATTTGGCCATCTCGTTTGGCGCTTGTTGGGGGATTGGGCTTGCCTATATGCTGTTTGGGGACATTCTGGTTCCGATTACAGGACCTCTGACGCTTATGCATCCGCTGACCATCATTGCGCTGTACTCGCCATCGTTCGCTGGATTGATTGCGTATTATGCAATGGGCGGTTCAAAGGCAGTGAAGGGCGTGTTCTCCAAACTGATTCCTAGAAAACAAGACTTGTTCTGGTTCCCTGTATTGTTAGTAGTCGTCATTTTGTTCGTAGCGACAATGCACTATGGCTCAAAGCTCTTCGGTATTCCTCTTCCGCAAATGACATACAGCATTTCTGACATGTTCCTAATTGGACTGTGGAATCTGATTGAGGAGACAGGGCTTATCGGTGGAATCTTTGGCTGGATTGGCTTTTTGCTTCCTTTTCTTCAGGGCAAATTCAAAAACAATGTTACCAGTTCTCTGCTCACTGGACTCATATTCGGACTTTGGGTGCTGCCAGGCTACGTGATCTCTTCCTATGAAACTAGCACCTCCTATTTTCTCTACGTTATTCAGCTTATGTTCTTCATATGGTTCCAAAGCTACGTGTTCAATGCAACAAGAGGCACTCTGCTGTTCTATCTCTTCACGTTCTGGCTGACTGCAACAGGAAGCCGGCTTCAGTTCTATTACTTCAATGCGCAAGTACAGATTTTGCAAGTCAGCTTCTTCTTAATCGCTGCAATCATTATGCACTTCATCTATAACAAGCAGAAAGAAAAGAACAACTATGAATTGCAAAAGTCTCCCCAATTCATTCAAGCATAACGGTCTATTCATCGTTTCCTAATAATCAAGGATGCTCATTCGTCTTCCAACATGAAGGTATTTACAGCATGTTGACTAATGGGCATCTTTTGCTTGGAGCATGTGCTATTCATGCTTGACTCATGCTCGACGGTAATCTTGTTGGCGAATACCAATTGGGCAAATATAATAGAGACAAGGATGACATAAAAGCGCGGGAAGAGCATCTGGCTAGCTGGTTATTGAAGATGGGCTTCTAAATGTCGTTCAATAGGTCGGTCAAAAGGTGATGAACATAACGAAAATCGCAGCATTTCACTTACCGGAACACATTTCGTCTGCGGAGTATGATGATTTCATGAGCAAGGTTGCACCGCAGCGAAGAGATCGAGTTAGCAAATTTAAGTTTGTTGAAGATGCATATCGCTCTCTGTTTGGAGAAGCTTTGGTCAGAGCAGTGTTGTGTAAGGATTACGGATATACGAATGCAGACATACATTTTGAACACAATGAGTACGGCAAGCCACGTGTCGCAGGAGACAGCGACTTTTCCTTCAACATTTCGCATTCAGGCTGCTGGGTGATGATGATATGGGGGCAAGGAGTGCTTGGCATTGATGTGGAGCAAATAAAGCCGATTGACTTGTCGATTGCGCGCCGTTTTTTCTCGATGGAAGAAACGGATGCTCTAATGCAAAAAGCCGACGGGGAGAAGTTAGACTACTTCTATACACTTTGGACATTGAAAGAAAGCTATATCAAAGCAGCCGGAAAGGGCTTATCTATTCCGCTGGATTCCTTCTCCATCGTTGACAATGGGGCAGGGACATTCGAATTGAAGCCGGATAAGGAATCGGTACGCTTCTATACGTTCGAGCTGGAACATGGTTATAAAGCGGCAGCCTGTACAGAAGGACATGAGCAGCATGAACGATCGCCCTCTATCTCATATGTAACGATGGATGATTTGCAGCAGTGGATTCGATGAGTAATTGGAAGAGAGGAAGGGTTGAAAAGCCGTCCCCAAGTTCGCAGGAGAACGTGGAGTGACGGCTTTTTGTTATGGTTTATCGTTTATAGATTTGGCGATAGCGAGCAGGTGTAAGTTGCTCAAATTTCTTAAATGACTTAATGAAGTAGCTCGGTTCACTGAAGCCAAGCTCATTGCTAATTTCCGAAATAGACAGATCGGTAGTCTCCAAGATTTGTTTGGCCCACTCGATTTTGAGATGCGGAATGAACACCGAGAAGTTTTCTCCTGTTTCTTTCGTAAAAATACGACTGAAGTAGCTGGGACTGACATGGCAGAGTGCAGCCATATCCGTCAGCTTTATGTTCTCGCTCTTGTGTGTATAAATATAATCGAATGCAGGCTGAAGCATCGAGTTGGAGGCAAGCATTTGCTGATTTTTCATCTTGCTAATTTGATTGTCGATCAGCGTGTTATCCAGTTCTGCCTTGAATGTTTGAATGCTGCGATAGCTATGGTCTGCTAAAAACTCGGAGGCAGTCTTCTCACTATGAAGCGCCTGCCGATACATTTCAATGGTTGTATTTTTGGAAATGGCTTCCTCTACAATATAATTACATAGATGATAGAGCATTTCAGAAATGGTGACAACCTCATCATAGGATAGTTCTGGCAAGGAACTGTATTCCGGCTCGAGATTCTTGAACTTCCGATTCGCATCCGCATTAGCGGGTCGGGTTACAATTTGTTCGAGCTCCATCGGATTGTCACGCAGCTTGACTTGTCCGGCCATCACTGCTCCCATGTATTGATTATTCACGATAATCGGAATAGCAATATCGACAATATTGAAGTGGCACAAATAGATATACGGCTTATTCAGCCTAACAGCCTCCAGACCGCCGCGTGCATCGCACTTCTGGCAGTATTGCGACAACGATTCATCTTGCCGTATGGCCTGGCAGAAGCTTTGGCAATGACTATGCGCTGTTACTGGGATGCCCTTATAGTCAGTCGTAATCACGGCCATCTTCGTCACTAAGGATAGCGAGTCTTGCAGCTGCTGCCATTTTTCCATATCGATGATGCTCTCTAAGCTAAAACGGGAACTCACGATGACTCATTCTCCTTTTGTTCGCGTGGCTAAATTATAGCATAATATTCGTCCGCAAAAGAAACCGTCATCTTCATATTGTCAGAGGTATGGCAAAACTCTTGTAATATCAAGTGATTACACCTATTGATGCGTAGGGGGGAGTGAGATGAAGGAGTGGGGATATAGCTTGTGGCCATATTTTTACATATTTATAATTTTTACGAACACATATATTTTTCAAACACCGATACGATTTGTTCTTTTACGGTTTTTGTGACATGGGTGTAGATGTTCATGATTGCGCAGTTACAGGCAGATAACAAGGCGGCAATGGATAAATACGAAGCGGAGTCCAAGGAACTGCGGATGAATACAGCCCTGAAGCTTAAACTAGCACTATTGCAATTATTGTTTCTGAACCAAAGCCTTTACCAGGTCAAGGCAGTCGTTCAAGCGGTAACTTTTCGACTGAGTGGTTTGGAGGGGCGTATCGAATGCTTGTTGAAGTAACTGTTGATGGTAAGGTGGATGATTCAATTGTCTTTAATATTTCAGAAGACCGGAGCGGTACCGATGCTAGTAAAGCTAAAGACGTTCGCAACAACACAGAACTTAGCTATATTGAGAGTAATTCAATGTATATCATTGTAACGAAATGCCCGCCCAACAAAAACTTTATGGTTACAATTAAACCCTCTACTGTGTAACCGACGAACATTGAACTCTTAATAAGGAGGATGGAAAATGATCAGACCTATTGCAGTCGTAGTATCAAATTTTACTAATTTAGATGAGCAAAGAAGCCGTGCAAGCGGCAACTTCTCCACAAAATGGTTTGGTGAATGTAAAGCTATGACTGTTGAAGTGACTGTTGATGGAGAGATTAACAACGACATTAAATTTAATATGACAATTGACATCTCAAACGGAAACGATGATACCAAATATTTCGAGGTAAAAAATGGAGCTAAATTAGAATATTATAGTTCCAACACCTTTTATATAAGCAGCGTGCAAACCCCTTTAACAACACGGAAAGAATTTAAGGTTACACTTTACCCTGCTTAATAAACAGAGTGAGTGCAATATAAGTTATTAATATTGGATGAAGAGTAACCTATCGTAGTGGCAGGTTATTTTTGTATGAAGAAAAATCCGGGGAATAAATCCCACGGCTTATACAGCAAATTCCACAAAAACAGGGCTCCGAAGCAACCCAGCTTTAGTCCAGTTTCGTGTCTTTACCTTCGCACGAAGCACGGGCTGGCTATATACATTATTTTTATCTTCATTAGTAACTATTGAATCTTTGACCCCATAAAAAGCTTTCTTATGAATCGGCTTTACGCCAAGTTCGATAATACCAGCAGGCCGCAATTTTCCATTTCCGCCATCCACGGCCGCAAGCCAAGTCTAAAACTTTATTTTCAGTCTAGTACTTTATATTCTTTTAATAGAAGAAACTTTTTCCAGGATAAATTCGTCTAAACTTCTATATGAATAAGAGGTGAATAAATGATGAGATCCCTGTCAAAAATTGTGCTGTGTACTGCCCTCGGAGCGATGATTGCTGTAGGCTCCGCTTATGCAGGATCTGAACTGAATTTGCTTATCAATGGTCATGGCGTTGTGACGAGCTATCTGGACCTTCAAGTCAAAGACGGCAAAGTGTTTGTTCCGGTCGATCGTCTTGCGGAAGTATTTAAAGGCAAAGCGGTCTACGATGCTGATAAGAATGAAGTTCAAGTGACGCTACCGGAATCCGCCCAACAAGCGATTCAGATCGAACGGTTGGAAAGGGCAATGGTTCCCTCTACAGCAAAAGAAGCTTTAAATACTTGGGTCAAAGGCATTCAGACTCGCAATGGAGCGCTGCAATTCGCTGTTTTCTCACCTGAACTGCGTTCCAAAACCAAGAAAGAATTCGAAGATTACTACTGGACAACCGGCGGCTCCAGTCCGCATATGTCTGAGATCGAAAAGCTCAAAACAGAATCTCTGGATAAAACGACGACTCAGTTCTCATTCGATTATGGTCTTATCGCTTCCAATTGGAAAGGCAAGGGCTCTGCGGTTGTCACCGTACAGAAATTGACAACCAAAGGCTATGAAGGTTGGTTTATTACGAATATTAAAATGAAAGACCCGGGCGATACAGGTATCACGATCGGTGTCGAACCGTTAAAAAAATAATTGATCCAAAATGATATATCGAACTGAAGCCTCTCAGAGCCCTGACACCCTGCTGTCAGGGTGTTTATTTATAATCAAGCTTATAAGAAAATCAAACCAATCAATAAGGTTTTTCTAATACAATGACTGCTGCTGCATTTTTTAAGATGGGTATACGAACAATCGGAGACCTTGCCAAGACACCTCTTACACGACTTACGAAACGTTGGGGAATTAGCGGGCAAGTAATCTGGCAAGTTGCGAATGGGATAGACAATTCTCCCGTTACAACATCATCACACGATATACAAAAGGTTGTAGGTAATGGAATGACATTTGCCGCGTGATTACGCAGAAGCTAATCGATCCTACTAATATCCCCACCGATGTATACCAAGAAGTGAAGAAACTTTTTCATAAGTTTTGGGACGGTCTGCCGGTTCGTCGTTTGGGTGTAGCATTATCTGATTTATCGGAGCGTCAGTATATCAATTATCTTTGTTCGAAGAGGGTAGGGAGAAAAAGAGAAAAATCGGCGGAGTAATGGATAGTATCAAAGATAAATTCGGAGAAGCTGCAATTGTAAGAGCAAGCCCGGCAGCAGGCTACAGGAATCTATGCAGGAGCAAACTGCTATTACTTTGGAGATGTACGATCCCTTCGAGAGCTGCCAGCTTACAGGTATTGTTCTGAATGTCGACACACAAAGTAAACGCCTGAGATTGTTGCTCGATGGAGAAAAGCAATGGGTGAGTATTAGCGATGTCTTAAATGTTAAATAAATAGATAAAGCCCCGGTTTAGTCCGAGGCTATTGACTGTTTCAATACTTCTAGTATTGTCTCGCAGACACTTGGATGTCCATGTTATGGCCGTCTTTAGTATTAATGAATACTTTCCATTTTTCAGAGATGAAGCCGCCATAGACATTAATTGTCTCTGTTTTTTGTTGTCCTGGGGATATCGGAATGTCCACCGCATAATATTCCCCATCGCGCATTAACGTCATGAACACTGTTCCTGAACCATCATTTTTTACATCAACATCTAATCTCTTTCCGGCATGGATGTTTGCATGAAATGAGTTCTGGAAGGTATGGGATCCGATGTGACTAACATCAAAAAGTGAAATTTCTCTTGAATCTGTTGATGTTTCTAATTGAGTTGGTGCAATTCTAGTTGAATCAGGTGCAGCAGAAGCGAACCCGGTAAATGTTGATAGCATCAGCAGTGTTGAAATTACGACTAAAGATTTTTTCATAGTAGCCTCCTAATAAATGTTTTGTAATGGTATACATTCCCAAAATATCATATATATCTATCGATTTGTGTTGTAGATTGACCCCATCTGTGACAAATCCCCGAACTCTTTACAGATACAGACTTACCGCCTGTTAAGTAATAACCATTGGTTTGCTGAGCTACCCCAATTGTTAGACACTAACAATTATTACGGTGTAAATCCAAAGTAAGCGGAACCTTAGATTCTTATAGCATAATTTTCGGGTTGAATGACAAGATAATACCATTCGGCGTACAAATGATAAGAAAATCCGATAAGATAGCGCTTTATTTCGCAATAATAGTTCAATGATCTAGTTCATTGACGGTTCTATAATAAACATATAAATAGCACAGAGGAGGCATTTAATCATGAGAAAAGCGTTTATCAGCCCAGCCAAATATGTACAAGGTGAAGATGAACTGTATAACTTGGGTTATTTCATTCGAACATTCGGAGATTCTGCTCTTCTGATCGCTCATCCAGATGATGTGCAGCGTGTAAAGCATAAGCTTGAACATACAATGAATAAATACAAAGTTACGTTAGTTGAGAGCGGTTTCACTGGAGAATGCTCGCGTCAAGAAGTAAAACGACTACAACAGCTTGCGATTGAGCATAATTGCTCATGTACAATCGGACTCGGCGGTGGCAAAGCGATTGATACGGCCAAATGTGTGGCAGAAGGGGAAGCGCTCATTATCGTTCCAACTATTGCAGCAACTGATGCGCCAACTAGTCATTCCGCGGTCATGTACACGCCTGAAGGGGAATTTGACGATTATGCTTATTTCAAGCAAAGTCCTAGTGTGGTCATGATTGATACGACTGTCATTGCGAATGCGCCAACGCGCTTCCTCGTAGCAGGCATGGGAGATGCGCTCTCCACTTACTTCGAAGCACGTGCAACAGCAAGCTCTTATTCGAATGTAAATGCAGGACTGCCTTGTGGTGCAATGGGAGGAGTAGCACCTGCCAAAGGTACGAAAGCAGCACTCGCACTTGCGAAGTTGTGCTACGAAACATTGCTTGAAGACGGTGCGAAGGCGAAGATGGCTTGCGATGCGAACTTGGTAACGCCTGCACTAGAGAACATTGTGGAAACGAATATTCTGTTGTCTGGATTAGGGTTTGAGAGCGGCGGATTGGCGGCAGCTCATGCCATCCACAATGGATTAACTTCACTTGAAGGCACTCACTCTTATATGCATGGCGAGAAGGTAGCCTTTACAACATTGGTGCAGCTTGTCCTTGAGAATGCAAGCGCAGCAGAAATGAACGAGGTATTGGAATTCTGCGTAAGCATTGGTCTTCCGGTATGCTTGGCTGATCTCGGTGTAACAAGTGTTACGAACGAGGAATTACAGGCAGTAGCACAGAAGGCGTGCATCCCTGAAGAATCTATCCACTCCATGCCGTTCCCAGTCACAGAAGAGATGGTCGTATCGGCGATTCGAGTGGCTGATATGATGGGTCAACAATTCAAAGACCAGAAGGACGTGTAAGGAATGAAAAAAATATTGAATCAACCGGAAACATTGGTTCGGGAAATGTGTAACGGTATGGTGCTTGCACATCCGGAACTGGAGTTCATCAGCAAATACAAGATTGTCAAGAAAAAAATCGTGAATGAGAACAAGGTTACGTTGATCAGTGGCGGAGGAAGCGGTCATGAACCAGCTCACGCTGGATTTGTTGGACAAGGCATGCTCGATGTAGCTGTATGCGGTGATGTATTTGCATCCCCCTCACAAATTCAAATTTATCAAGCGTTAAAGGCCTCTGCAAGCAAGAAGGGAACGCTGCTCATAATTAAGAACTACAGTGGCGACATTATGAACTTCAAAAATGCGTCGCATCTGGCCAAAGAAGACGGAATTCAGGTCGATTATGTCAAAGTGGACGACGATATAGCTGTAGAGGACAGTCTATACACGGTTGGCCGCAGAGGTGTTGCAGGCACAGTGCTCGTTCATAAAATTGCAGGTGCGGCCGCTGAAGAGGGCTTGGAGCTTGCAGAAGTGAAGGCGATTGCTCAGCACGCGATCGACAACACAAGAAGTATTGGATTCGCGCTTACCTCATGCACAGTTCCAGCAAAAGGAACACCAACGTTCCAGTTGAATGACGATGAGATCGAGTACGGCGTAGGAATTCATGGGGAGCCTGGCATTCGTCGAGAGAAGATCGCTTCTGCTAACGAACTGGCGAAGAAAATGGTTGCGGATTTGTTCCGTGACATGAAGATTACAGCAGGCTCTAAGCAGGAGCTAGCCGTGTTGATTAACGGATTTGGCGGATCTCCGCTGCAAGAATTGTACTTGCTGGCGAACGCTGTAGTTCGGGAGATTCATGCACAACAAATTACTCTTGTCAAAGTATTCGTAGGCAACTACATGACAAGTATCGATATGGCTGGCGCGTCGGTGTCGATTATCCGCTTGGATGAACAGCTTAAGCATTATCTTGAAGCAAGCTGCAATACGCCAGCGCTGCAGGTGAGTGGTTCATTTGAACCAATCCATCCTGAGGAGATGTCCGAAGCAGGAACTGCGAGCAACGAGGTATCCTTCACAGTAGAGACGGACGAGGCCTTCTCGAAGGTCGAACATAATGTGTTCACGGTTAATAACCTGATCTATCTAACAGACAAGATGAGCGAAATCATCATTGAAAATGAGGTTCCATTCTGCGAGTTGGATTCACATGCAGGTGATGGCGACTTCGGTATGAGTGTGGCGAAGGGCTTCAAGCAATTGAAGAGAGAATGGCATGACATCATTGAACATCATTCAGACAACATGGGCAGCTTCCTCCATGCTTGCTCGTTAGTTATTATGGAGCATTGCGGCGGCGCTTCCGGCCCAATCTGGGGTTCAGCATTCCGTGCTGCCAGCAAGTTCGCGGGCGAACGCGTAGAATTGACCGTTTCTGAATTTGCACAAATGATGCAAGCAGTTGTTAAAGGCATTCAAGACACGGGCGAGCGCTCATTCGGAAGAGGAGCTGTAGTTGGGG
>Ga0102589_1001872_pt1 | contig 12176 bp, 13 predicted proteins | sample AraplaMF_Col_mLB_FD_76858 | JGI IMG/M metagenome (GOLD analysis project Ga0102589, IMG submission 76858) | Arabidopsis root microbial communities from the University of North Carolina, USA - plate scrape MF_Col_mLB | ecosystem: Host-associated > Plants > Roots > Endosphere | place: USA... | reverse complement strand
TTTGTGGCCACGAAACAGGCGAAAGCATTCGCGCTCGACGATGCGAAACAGCCAGACGGCAAAAGTCGCCGCGGTGCGCAGCGCGCCAATCTTGCGGTAAAGCTGCCACAGCGCGGCCTGCACCGCGTCTTCCGCGTCCTCGGCGGTAGAACAGGTGCGGCGTGCGAAGCGCTTGAGGTCAGGCTGGCATTGCGTGAGCAGTTGCGCAATGGCCTGGGCATCGCCGCCGCGGGCCGCATCCACCAGTTGGGGGCTGGCTTTCATGGCTTGCCTTTGGCCGCGGGCTTGCGGCCAACAAGGGCGCAAGCAGGGCAAAAGCCGACGATGGCAGTCAGGCCCAACACCGCCGCGCTGACAGATGCAAGCGCCACGGGCCAGCTGGCGGGTAGCCACAACAGGCCGGCGCAGGCCAGCAGCAGCGCGCCACCCAGGCGCAGGGCACGCTCCCAAACGGGAAGATTTTGTTGCAGGAAAAACATCAGGAACTCCTTGGCTGTGATGGATGCTGACAAAGAGGCCTGGTTTTTCCAAAAGGGTTCAGGTTTTTCAAAAAATATCTTAACGGCCCTGGCTGCGGCACCGCTGGCTATCATGGGGCATGCATCTGTTGAGCAGGCTGATGAACCCAGGCAGCAAGTGGCCGCATGCGGCCGGCTGCGCGATGCTGGCGCTTCTGGCCAGCGCGGCCGCCATGGCACAGGCGCAGCCGGTGGCGCCGGGCCATCCAACGCTGCTGCGCGCGCTGAACGCCTTGCGCCAGCAGGGTTGCGCAAAAGGCAGCGGCCCTGCCGCCCCGCTGCGTGAAGACGCCGCGCTTTCGCGCGCCGCGGCGCTGCTCGCGAACGGAGCAAAGCTCGATGGCGCGCTCAAGGCTGTGGACTACCGCGCGCTGCGCGCCGTGCAAATCACGGTGCGGGGCGCCACCGGAACCGCAGCCCTGACGCCAAAGGCACTGGGCGGATCCTGCGGCGCGGCCATGCATGCCGAACTGCTGGAGGCAGGTTTCCACCAAAGCGGGATACGGACCTGGATCGTGCTGGCCGCGCCCTTTTTACCGCCCGCCACAGCGCAGGCCGATGAAGTTCAGGTGCGGGTGCTGGCGCTGGTCAACGAGGCCCGCTCCCGGCCGCAGCGCTGCGGCGACAAGAACTTCGCCGCCGCACCGCCGCTGCGGCTCAACACCACGCTCTACGAAATCGCCCATGCTCACGCCGCCGAGATGGCCCGCTACGACTACTTCAGCCATACCGGCCGCGACGGCAGCACGGTGGACGGCCGGGCCACCCGGGCCGGCTACCGCTGGCGCGCCGTCGGGGAAAACATCGCCGCCGGCCAGGTGAACGCCGACGCGGCCGTGCGCAGCTGGATGAGCAGCCCAGGCCACTGCGCCAACATCATGTCAACGGCTTTCAGCGAAATGGGCGCGGCCTTTGCGGTGAACGGCAAAAGCAGCCAGGGAATTTATTGGGCGCAGGTGTTTGGGGCGAGACTCTAGCAAAAGGCCGGGGAGCGACTACGCACGGACAAGTTCCAGCTTGATCCATGGCTGCCAGCCTTTCTTAGGCGCTTTCAGTTCCCAGAGTCCGGCCAGGCGATCCTTGCGGGAATTGAAGTTTCCGCTGAAGCGCATCGTCGCCCCCTGGATGTGCCAATGCAAGCTTCGAAGCTGAAGGACAAAAAGCTCAGACACGCCTTGATCATCGTACGACCTTGCGAAATGATTTTTCTTTGAAAGGTCGTAGCCAATGACTTCCATCGACCGGGTGGGTCTGCCGTCAAAGCGCGCATCGACCTCGTGCACTATGAAGTGTTGTCCTGGGAGCCAGCGATAGGTATCGGTTGCATCCAGCGTGCCGCCAGGCCCTGCGCTTGTCTGCAGCACTTCGCCGGTGGTGTTCCATACACCGATGAATATTTCGTACGGGGACATCTTGTTCGGGCGCATGAAAAGCCTTTCGCACTTCACAGCCACGGTATAAGCCGGCCCACCGAAAACCGCTGTAATTTCTTGTTTCTAAAAACGCCCAAGCGGGTTTCGCACATGCGGTCAACGAATCTAGATCAAGCGCTTGAGCAAGCCCATCACCTGCTCAAAGCGCTTGCCATAAGGCGGGTAAAACAAGTCCCCGCGCGCCCATTTCGATTGCAGCATCACCGGCTTTTGCTGCGAAAGGCGCAGGAAGCCGGCTTCGCCGTGGTAGGCGCCCCAGCCGCTTTCGCCAACGCCGCCAAAGGGCAGGTTTTCGTGGGCGATGTGCATCAGCGTGTCGTTTACGGTGACGCCGCCGCTCACGGTGCGCGCCAGCACGTGGTCGCGCGAGCCGGTGTCGTTCCCGAACCAGTAAAGCGCCAGCGGCCGCGGCCTGGCATTGACGTAGCGGATGGCTTCATCGATGGTGCCATAGGAGAGGATCGGCAGGATGGGGCCGAAGATTTCCTCGCTCAGCAGTTTTGACCCGGCGGGCGCATCGAAGACCAGCACCGGCGCCATCTGCCGCGACCCCGAGCCCGCAGCACCCGTGCCGGGGTCTATCACCTGCAGGCGGGCGCCCTCGCCTTCGGCCTGGGCCAGCAGGGCCTGCAGCCTTTCCAGGTGGCGCGGGCTGATGATGGCCGCATAGTCGGGGTTACCGCTGATGCTGGGAAACAAAGTGGCCACGGCGCGCGCAAAAGCTTCGCCAAAAGCTGTTTCACTCCCCCGAGGCAACAGCACATAGTCGGGGGCGATGCAGGTCTGGCCGGCGTTGAGCAGCTTGCCGTGCGCAATTTTGATGGCGGCTTTGTCGATGTTGCAGGACGCGTCGATGATGCAGGGCGACTTGCCGCCCAGCTCCAGCGTGGTCGGCGTGAGGTTGGCGGCGGCGGCTTCAGCCACCTTGCGGCCCACGGCGGTGGAACCGGTGAAGAACAGGTGGTCAAACGGCAGGCCGGCGAATTCCGCCGCGAGCTGGCCGTCGCCCTGCACCACGCAAATCTCGTCGGGCGTGAAAGACTGCCCTAGCAGCGTGGCCAGCAGTTCCGAAGTGCGCGGTGTGAGCTCGCTGGGCTTGAGCATCACCCGGTTGCCCGCGGCCAGCGCGGTAATGACCGGCCCCAGCGAGAGCTGCACCGGGTAATTCCAGGGCGATATCACGCCTACAACGCCCAGCGGCTGGCGTTGCAGGTAGGCCCGCGCAGGCTGCAGGTACAGCGGTGTGCTCACCTTGACGGGCTTCATCCACCGGGGCAAGTGCTTGAGCGTGCTGGACAGCAGCGAGCGCAGCACAAAGATATCGGCAATCTCGGTGAGCTGGGGCGATCGCACACCGAAGTCAGCGTTGACGGCCTGAGCCAGCTCGGCGCCGTGCCCATCCAGCAAGGCGCGTATGCGCAGCAGGCGGTCCCGGCGCAGCGCCAGCGGCACTTCGGCCTGCTCGCGGCTGGCGCGGTACTGGGTGTCAAACAGGGTACGAAGCGGGCTTCTGGGCGTGCTGTGGGGGATGCTGGAAGTCATCCGGCCATGATAGGGAGCGCCGGGGCCGCTCGGTAGGGGCGCAACTCCAGCCGCGCTGCGGGTTGACCCTGAGGCAGCCGCCCCCATCTATGAGCCAGTGCAACCGATATGTCTGGCCAGGGCTGCGCCAGCGCTCCCCTCCGCGCGGCACCAGGCCTCCAGAGAAAGGGACTCCATGGAATACAAGGACTACTACAAGGTCATGGGTGTGGCGCGGGATGCCACGCCTGACGAGATCAAAAAAGCCCACCGCAAGCTGGCGCGCAAATACCACCCCGACGTCAGCAAGGAAAAAAACGCCGAGCTGCGCTTCAAGGAAATCGCCGAAGCCTACGAGGTGCTGCGCGACCCCGAAAAGCGCGCCGCCTACGACAGGCTGGGCGCGAACTGGCAGGCCGGGCAGGAATTCCGGCCGCCGCCGGGATGGCAGGCCCGCGAGAAGGCCGCCGGCGCTCACGAATTCTTCGGCGGGGCTGGGGGCTTTGACCACAGCGATTTCTTCGATGCCATCTTTCGCGGCATGGGCGCCGACATGAGCAGCGGTAGCCGCAGCTTCGGCGGTTTCGACATGGCCGGCGAGGACCAGCACGCGAAGATCCAGATCGCCATCGAGGACGCCTACCAGGGCGCCACGCGCACCCTGCAGCTCAGCGAGCCGGGCAAGCGCGGCCGGACGCGCAGCATTGAATTCACCATTCCCAAGGGTATACGCGCCGGCCAGCAGATCCGCCTGGCTGGCCAGGGCGCGCCCGGCGCGGGCAAGAGCGGCGCCGGCGACCTGTACCTGGAGGTGGAGTTCCTGCCGCACAAGCTCTACCGCGCCGACGGCCGCGATGTCTACATGAACCTGCCCGTGGCACCCTGGGAGGCCGCCCTGGGCTCGCAGGTCGAGGCGCCCACGCCGACGGGCTGGGTCGAAGTCACCATCCCGCCGGCTTCATCCCCGGGAAGCAAGCTCAGGCTCAAGGGCCGCGGCCTGCCGGGCAAGCCGCCGGGCGACTTCTACTTCGTGCTGCAGCTGGCGCTACCGCCCGCCGGCGGCAAGGGGGCCAAGAAAGCCTACGAAGACATGGCGGAGGCCTTCAAGGCCTTTGACCCGCGAGCCTCCCTGGCATAGCGCCGGCTGGGCAGGAAGCAGCGCCCCTCCCGGGCTTGTACATTAGGCTTCCATACCAATGCACATACCAGGAGGAATCGCCATGACTGTTCAGTATCTCCGACGCCTGCGCCCCGCGTTCAGCATGCTCAGCCTGCTGCTGCTCCTGTCCGCCTGCGGCGGCGCGGGCGGCGAGGAAGTGGGCGCGGTGGACACTGTCTTCAAATTCATAGGGCCGGACCACAAGATCGTGGTCGATGCCTATGACGACCCCAAGGTCGCCGGCGTGACCTGCTATGTGTCGCGTGCCAAGACCGGCGGCCTCAAGGGCGCATTCGGCCTGGCTGAGGACAAGGCTGAAGCCTCCATCGCCTGCCGGCAGACCGGCGTGATCAGCTTTGGCGACAAGCCCCTGGACAAGCAGGAAGAAATGTTCAGCGAGCGCATCTCGCTGGTTTTCAAGAAACTGCGCGTGGTGCGCATGATTGATACCAAGCGCAACACGCTGGTCTACCTGACCTATTCGGACCGCGTCATTGAAGGCTCGCCGCAGAACAGCGTCACCGCCGTTCCGGTGCCGGCCGGCACCGTGATCCCGGTCAAGTAGTACAGGCGCTTACTTCGAAGCGTTGCGCTTGCGGGTGGCTGCGGCTTTTTTCGCCGATGCGGAACGTTCGGCCGCCGTGCGCGACGCGGCAGCCGCACCACCAAGGCGCCCGCCTTTGCGCGAGGATGCATGGCTTTCGGCCTTGCCCCGGCCTGAGCCGGATTTCTTTCCGCCACCGGTTTCCTTGTTCACCGTGGCCCAGGCGCGGCGTTCGGCTTCTTCCTTGCCGACGCCGCGCTTCTCATAGCCTTCCTCAATGTGCTCCGCCTTGCGCTGCTGCTTGCCGGTATAGGCTGATTTGTCACCTCTTGGCATGTCGGCTCCTTTCGTGTTTCCTTGCGCTTCCCTGCGCGTTGCCAAGGATCAAGATAGCGCGATGCCGCAGCGGGACTGGCGGATGGGCGCTGAAATTCTCGTCGGCGCCGTCCTACCATCCCGGCCGTGCCTTATGGGTGTATAACCGGAGACCCCCGGACTTTCGGGTGCGCTTCAAGCCGCCACGGGACCTCCATCACATACACACAAGCCAGGCGCCAGGCGCGACAACAGCAAGGAAGACAGACATGGGCGCGCAATGGAAAGCAAAAGGCAAGGAACTGGCCGCGAACGCCAGGGGCCGGTTGTTCGGCAAACTGGCCAAGGAAATCATGGTGGCGGCGCGCAACGGGGCCGACCCGGCGTCGAACGCGCGCCTGCGCCTGGTGGTGGAGCAGGCCCGCAAGGTCTCCATGCCCAAGGACACGCTGGAGCGGGCCATCAAGAAAGGCGCGGGGCTGACCGGTGACGCCGTGCATTTCGAGCACGTGATCTATGAAGGCTTCGCGCCGCACCGCGTGCCCCTCATGGTCGAATGCCTGACCGACAACCTCAACCGCACTGCTTCGGAAATCCGCGTGTTGTTCCGTAAGGGGCACCTGGGCACCTCGGGCTCTGTCTCCTGGGACTTCGACCACGTGGGCATGATTGAAGCCGAGCCGCAGGTGGCCGGCAGCGACCCCGAACTGGCCGCGATTGAAGCCGGCGCACAGGACTTCGAGCCCGGCCATGAGGAAGGCACGACGACCTTCCTGACCGACCATGCCGACCTGGACATCGTGAGCCGCGCCCTGCCCGCCCAAGGCTTTACCGTGCTGTCGGCCAAGCTGGGCTACAAGGCCAAAAACCCGGTCAGCCCGGCCAGCCTGAGCGCCGCCGAGCTGGAGGAAGTCGAGTCCTTCCTGGCCGCCATCGATGCGAACGACGATGTGCAGAATATTTTTGTGGGCTTGGGGGACTGAGCCCCAAGGCAAGCCCTACGGCGTTCGGGTCTCGTAGCGCGGCCGTATGCGCATTTTCTGCACGATGCCTGAAGGCGCAAAGAGGATGACGAACTCGGCACCGGGTGTTTCGCTTCTGGGCGGCTTTTCCCGGTAAGCCCAGACCTCGTAGCCGCTGTCAAAGCGGACCACGGTGGCTGGGCCCAGCGCGGCGCTCACCTCAGCCTTGGTGCTGGTGCCAGGGATGACCATCGCCTGCGCACCCTGCATGCCCAGATTGCTGTCGCGAAAAGGGGGCCGCGTTTCGTCAGGGGTCGCCGCGCAGCCCGCCAGCACGAGGCTGAGACCCCAAAGGAGTTTGCCCGGCGCCATCACCCGCCCTCCATGTATTCGAACTCGACCAGGGTGTCGTCGGGCCAGCTGCGGTCGCCCAACGGCAGGAAGTAGGTGCGGTCCACCAGCACCTCGCAGTCGCAGTCGGGCAGGTCCCTCTCCAGCTGGGGGTTGTCGCTGGCGGCGGCGTACAGCATGGCCAGGGGCAGGATTTCCCGGCGCTCGCCGGCAGTCAGCGTCACGCTGAACAGCGGGCGCTCCGAAAAGAACAGGTAGAGCGGCACGTTCTTGTCGCAATACGCTGGCGTGTCAAACACGGCGCCGGCAATTCTGTCGAAAACCCCACCGCTGCGCGACACCAGGCCGGCTTCCATACCCACCCTGCACTCCAGCCGCAGGTCGCCCAGGCGCCGCGTACCCGGCGGCAGGCCGGGCGAGCGTATCTCGGTGCGCCAGGTCATGCTTTGCGCCTTGCGGTTGGGAATGACCTGCGCGTCCTCGGCAAAGGCCTTGGGGTTGCGCGGCAGGCTGAAGGTGTGGTCGGATGCGATGGTGATGGGAAAGTCGATGCTTGTGCCTATCACTTCCATGGAGACCGCATCCATGTTGGTCTCGCGCCGGCGCGGCAGCAGCTTGAAGCGCAACGAGGCATTGGGCGCGAGGCTCTTTTCACGCTCGAAAAGATCCATGCCGCGAATCATTTTGCGATAGGACTTTTCGACCGGGTCGCTGTTGGCCTTGGCGCTGATCGTCACCGGTTTAAGGGTGTGCACGCCCTCGTCCTGCCGCGGAGTGCCTTGGGCCTGCGCATTGGCTTGCACGCCGGCAGCCAGCCCCGCCGCCAGGCAGGCGGTGCGCAACGCGGCGTGGGCAAAGCGGCTGGGCATGTCGTAAACCCGATGAATGGAAACCCATGGTAGGCCGCGCACCGCAGCACAGCTGTAGGACGACTCCAGTATTTCCAGTGGCAAAGCGCATAAAAAAACCCGCCCCGGCGCAAGCCGGAGCGGGTTGTGAGGCTCACCATGAAAACCGTGCTTAGTGAACCGTTGATTCAAACCTGAACACGCCCGGGTCGCGGATAGGATCCACGTCCACCGGTATCGTGCTCTTGGGCGGGAAGCGCCCTTCGAGCAGCAGCTTGCTGAGCGGGTTCTCGATGCGCTGCTGGATGGCGCGTTTGAGCGGTCTGGCGCCGAACACCGGGTCGAAGCCAACCTTGGCGAGTTCGGCAATCGCCGCCTCCGACACGTCCAGCGCGAGGTCCATCTTGCGCAAGCGAGCGATCAGCACCTGCAGCTGTATGCGGGCGATGGACTCGATGTTCTTCGCATCCAGGGCGTGGAACACCACGGTCTCGTCGATACGGTTCAGGAACTCGGGACGGAAATAGTTCTTGAGCTCTTCCGTCACCGCGTCCTTGATCTCTTCCGTCGGCTTGCCGACCATGGACTGGATGATGGGCGAGCCGATGTTGCTGGTCATGACGATCACGGTGTTCTTGAAGTCCACCGTGCGGCCCTGGCCGTCGGTCAGGCGGCCGTCGTCCAGCACCTGCAGCAGCACATTGAACACGTCGGGGTGGGCCTTTTCCACCTCGTCGAGCAGCAGCACACTGTAGGGCTTGCGGCGCACGGCCTCGGTCAGGTAGCCGCCCTCTTCATAGCCCACATAGCCCGGAGGCGCGCCGATCAGGCGGGCCACCGAATGCTTTTCCATGAACTCGCTCATGTCGACGCGTATCAGGTGGTCTTCGCTGTCAAACAGGAAGCCGGCCAGCGCCTTGCACAGCTCGGTCTTGCCCACGCCGGTGGGGCCCAGGAACAGGAAGGAGCCGGTCGGGCGGTTCGGGTCGGAGAGGCCCGAGCGGGAGCGGCGTATGGCGTTGGCCACTGCGCTGATGGCTTCGTCCTGGCCGACCACGCGCTCATGCAGCTTGCTTTCCATCTGCAGCAGCTTGTCGCGTTCGCCCTGCATGAGCTTGCTGACGGGAATGCCTGTGGCGCGCGCCACCACCTCGGCAATCTCTTCCGAACCGACCTGGGTGCGCAGCAGCGTGGGGGCATTGGACTTGCCCTTGCTGGCTTCGCTGTCCTGCGCCTCCTTCAGGCGCTTTTCAAGCTCGGGCAGCTTGCCGTATTGCAGCTCGGCGACCTTGTTGAAGTCGCCCTTGCGGGTGAATTCCTCGATCTGGAAGCGGATGCGGTCGATCTCTTCCATGACGTCCTTGGAGCCGAGCGCCTGGGCCTTTTCGGCCTGCCAGATTTCGTCGAGGTCGGAGATTTCCTTTTGCAGCTTGGCGATTTCCTCTTCGATCAGGTCGAAGCGTTTTTGCGAGGCTTCGTCTTTTTCGCGGCGCACGGCTTCACGCTCGATCTGCAGCTGGATGAGGCGGCGGTCCAGCCTGTCCATGACTTCGGGCTTGGAGTCCATCTCGATCTTGATCTTGGCCGCAGCCTCGTCGATCAGGTCGATGGCCTTGTCGGGCAGGAAGCGGTCGGTGATGTAGCGGTGGCTCAGTTCGGCTGCGGCCACGATGGCCGGGTCGGTGATCTGCACGCCGTGGTGGGCCTCGTATTTTTCCTGCAGGCCACGCAGGATGGCGATGGTGGCCTCCACGCTGGGCTCGCCCACCAGGATTTTCTGGAAGCGGCGCTCCAGCGCGGCGTCTTTTTCGATGTACTTGCGGTATTCGTCCAGCGTGGTGGCGCCCACGCAGTGCAGCTCACCGCGCGCCAGCGCAGGCTTGAGCATGTTGCCGGCGTCCATGGCGCCTTCGGCCTTGCCGGCGCCCACCATGGTGTGCAACTCGTCGATGAAAACGATGGTCTGGCCTTCGTCCTTGGCCAGTTCATTGAGCACGGTTTTCAGGCGCTCTTCAAACTCGCCGCGGAACTTGGCGCCTGCCAGCAGCGCGGCCATGTCGAGCGAGAGCACACGCTTGCCCTTGAGCGAATCGGGAACCTCACCGGCCACGATGCGCTGGGCCAGGCCTTCGACGATGGCGGTCTTGCCGACGCCGGGTTCGCCGATCAGCACAGGGTTGTTCTTGGTGCGGCGCTGCAGCACCTGGATGGCGCGGCGGATTTCGTCGTCGCGGCCGATGACCGGGTCCAGCTTGCCCAGGCGGGCGCGCTCGGTCAGGTCCATGCAATATTTCTTGAGGGCTTCGCGCTGGCCTTCAGCGTCGGCGCTGTTCACGCCCTGGCCGCCGCGTACGGCGTCAATCGCCGCTTCCAATGCCTTGCGGGTCAGGCCGTTTTCCTTGGCCAGCCTGCCCACGTCGCTTTTGCTGTCAGCCACGGCGAGCAGGAAGAGTTCACCGGCGATGAACTGGTCGTTGCGCTTGATGGCTTCTTTTTCGGTGGCCTGCAGCAGTTTGGCGAGCTCGGAGCTGACCTGGATCTGGTCCTGCCCCTGCACCTGGGGCAGCTTCTTCACGGCGGCGTCGGCCGCCTGCGTGAGCCCGCCCACATTGACACCGGCCCTTTCGAGCAGCGCGCGCGGGCCGTCGTCCTGGCGCAGCATGGCGGCCAGCAGGTGGATGGGTTCGATGTAGCCGTTGTCATTGCCCAGCGCGAGGGACTGCGCGTCGCTCAGGGCTTCCTGGAATTTTGTGGTCAGTTTGTCTTGTCGCATGGAGAGGACTCCCGATGGTTGATCCCTACAGACATAGGGGGCATGCCAGGGTTTTCAAGACCCGCCGGCGGCCCGTTGCAAGGCCTTGGCCCGTGACTCGACACCGCGCACGATCACATCGACCCAGGCCTCGAAACCGCTGTCCAGCGGCCGGCCGTCGCCGCTGGACCAACGCAGCACAAAGGCCCGGTTCTGCAAGGCATCCAGGTGCCGCGCAAGCGCGGGCTGGCGCGCGGCATCGACGCGGGCGATCTGGGCGCGGCAGGCGCTTTCCCATGCCTGGGCGTCTTCCGCCGGTGCGGTGGACAGCTCCATGGTCGCAAAGCCGCACATGGCGGCGAACACCACGTTGTAGGCATCGACCAGGTCGGCGCCGGCAAAACCGGCGTCTTCAAGCAGTTGCACCAGGTGGTCCAGCATGGTGGCGTCGAAGGTGGCGTTGTAGATCAGTTCGCTGGCCACCAGCGGGGCCAGCCTGGGGTGGCGCCTGAGCACTTCGCGGTAACGCCGCAGCAAGGCGGCCAGGCGATCCTGCCAGCGCCCCGTGACCAGGTCGTCGGCCACGCCGTTCATCGCCAGCGCCACCGCACCCGAAATCAGCTCATTGCGGCTGGGCACATGCCAGTAGATGGCCGAAGGGAATACCTGGAGCGCCTGCGCCAGTTCGCGGATGTTGAAGGCCTGCGGGCCGTTGCGGTCTATCAGCGCCAGCGCGGCCTCCAGGATGCGGTCGCGGCTCAGCGCCGCGCCGCCGGTTTCATCCCCGGTTTTACGAGGCCTCCCGGCGCGGCGTGGTGATGGCGGTTTGGTGGGCACGGAGGTTTCCAGAAGCAGAAATAATGCGCCATTTTATGGTTTATTGAATGACATTCAATTAATATTGAACTTCGTACAATTAATAGTCTTCTTGCAAGGAATCCGTCATGCGTGAGGTCAAAACCGGTGAATTCGAAGGCGGCTGCGCCTTCGTCGAGGGCGAATTCGTGCCCCTGTCCGAAGCCAAGATTTCCCTGTTTGACTGGGGCTTCACACGCTCTGACGTGACTTACGACGTGGCCAGTGTCTGGCGGGGCGCCTTCTTTCGGCTGGACGACCACATTGAGCGCTTTTACGCCAGCATGGCAAAAATGCACCTGGCCATTCCCTACAGCCGCGCCGAGTTGCGGGACATCCTGCATGCCTGCGTGCGCGCCGGCGGGCTGCAGGACTCCTATGTCGCGATGGTCTGCACCCGCGGCGTGCCGCCGCGCGGTGCGCGCGACCCGCGCCTGGCACAAAACCGCTTTTACGCCTACGCCCTGCCCTACGTCTGGATCGCTTCGCGTGAAAAGCAGTTGGCCGGGCTGGACCTGCACATCAGCGAGCGCCAGCGCATCCCGGCGGCCTCGGTGGACCCGACCGTCAAGAACTACCACTGGATGGACATGGTGCAGTCCATGTTCGACGCCTATGACCGCGGGCGCGACACCAGCTGCGTGGTGGACGCGGCCGACAACATCACCGAAGGGCCGGGCTTCAACGTGTTCATGGCCAAGGACGGCGTTGTCCACACAGCCGACCAGGGCGTGCTCGAAGGGATTTCGCGGCGCACCGCGATGGAGCTGTGCGCGCGCCTGGACATCCCGCTGAAGGCCGCACCCGTGCCCGCCGCGCTGCTGCGCAATGCCGACGAGGTGTTCCTGACCTCAACGGGCGGCGGCATCCTGCCAATTGCCAAGCTGGATGGCGTGGCGCTGCCGCAGTTCCCTGGGC
>Ga0102589_1004877_pt1 | contig 12181 bp, 15 predicted proteins | sample AraplaMF_Col_mLB_FD_76858 | JGI IMG/M metagenome (GOLD analysis project Ga0102589, IMG submission 76858) | Arabidopsis root microbial communities from the University of North Carolina, USA - plate scrape MF_Col_mLB | ecosystem: Host-associated > Plants > Roots > Endosphere | place: USA... | reverse complement strand
GCCGAAGCCACCAACTATAACTGAGATAGATGAAACAACTTCAGAAGTTGAAGGAATTACAGAAGCGAATGCATTAATAACAATCATTGCAGATCAAAATAGTGTTTCAAATTCGAATTTGTCTGTTAAATCTACTTTATCAATCCTACCAAGAAGTAGTACTAGTACTTCAGGTAAAACAACTTTTACGACTAAGGCCGGAAAAGATGGAAAATTCAAATTGTCTCTCAAAGGAATGAGTGGATTAGGATTCTTTAAAGCTACTTCAACTGATTTAGTTGGAAATAAAAGTAAACCCACACGTTCAAAATTGTTAGATACAAAAGCACCAACTGCTCCACGTGTATTTACATTTTGTGATATTTCTACATCAGTTAATGGTGTAGCTGAACCAAATGCAAAAATTCATGTAAGAAAAAACGGAAAGTTAATTAGTAATTCTACCGCATCAAAGAATGGTGCTTATTCAGTTAAAGTTCCAAAACAAGTAGCTGGTACACTTTTATCGGTTACTGCAACCGATGCTTCAAACAATATTAGTAAATCGACGACAGTTAAAACATTAAAAGCACCGAAATCACCTACTGTTAATAAAGTGACATATAAAAGTAAGACCGTAACAGGTAAAGCACAGCCATATACAACGATTACAGTTAAATACGGCTCAAAAGTACTTGGTACAAGTAAAGTGAATAGTAAAGGATTATATACAGTAAAAATTACTCCTCAGAAAAAAGGGAGCAAACTATCTGTATACTGTAAAAATGGTTTAGGAGCCACAAGTTTACCTGGCATAACTACAGTAAAATAATTAATAAACTCAAAAAAAAATCTACCTGATTAGGTAGATTTTTTTTGCTAATTAATATTCGGCGAACCAGACTGTACAGGATATAAACTCCCATTAAACGCAAATGAAATCTTCCCAGTCTCTTCAGATACAACCAATACTAGCGCATCACTTTCTTCAGATATCCCAATAGCTGCACGATGTCTCGTCCCTAGTTTCTTATTTTCATATGTAATTTTTGATAATGGTAGTACATTCCCAGCAGAGATAATTGTATTTTGTTCTACTAATACCGCTCCATCATGTAATGGGCTACCAGGATAAAAAATGGATTCTAATAGTGCAGATGATAGTGTAGCACCTACAGGTATTCCCGAACTCATCAGCTGCTCTAGTGAATCATCTCGCTTTACTACAATTAATCCACCATGCTTTCGCTCTGATAAATGCTGAACTGCAATCGTTAGTTCTTCAAAAATATCTGTATAAGGAGAAAGATATGAATTTAAATAGAAGGAAGATGCTTCTAATTGTAGCTTATTAAATACTCGATGGATATTTTCAAATTCTGTTAAAATACCGCACCCTTTATTTTCTATTTTTCCGATCATACCTTCAATTTTAGAATTGATTTGCGTAAGTGTACTCGTTAAATTTTTCTGTATTGTTGGTGTTAATAGAGATTCAATATCTTCCATTTTCAAATCATCAACTCTCTTTCAAACCTAGTTAGCTTATTTTACTTTACCCACCAGTCCAGGAACATATACCATTCTTTACCATATCAAATCATGCAAAAAACCTCAGAAGACGAATGCCTCCTGAGGTTTATATCCCATTTAATAACAATATATATTTTTATCTATTATCTTTTTATTTTAGTAATTCTATTACTTTAATCATCCCAGACGGTGTTATAGCAACATTATTAAAAGAAGGTATTTCATTTTGATCTACATCACTTTTAACCCATATTATACCGTTGATATAACCTTCTTGTTCTAGTTCGATTATTGCAGATGTAACGTATTCATTTGCAACTCCAACTTCATTGTGAATCCCTTTTTCAAAATTAGGCTCTTTTTCTTGAAGTTCTTTAAAGATTGCAAGTAACATCATCTCTGCATTAGATATCATCGTAGTCATAAAAACACCACCTTTCTGCATTATCATTAATCATTAATTCGACAAAAAGTTGGCATTTTCCTTTTTTTTCCTTAAGGTTCAAAATGATATTTTTTTAATACGCTATTTGTTTTATCAATCAACTCATCTGTACTATAATTTGGTACTGATTTATTGTCGATTTTATACTTTTGTTTTAATAAAATAATCCGCTTAACACTTTGGTTTATACGTTCCTCTGAAATCGAACCATTATTTACAGCTGTTTGAATTGCTTTAAATACTGCTTTTACTTTATTTGTATCATGAGCAACCATAATAATGTCGGTTCCAGCTTGAATAGATTTTACAGATGCATTAGCCAAGTTGAAATGTTTTCCAATCGCGTCCATTGTCATATCATCTGTCATGACGACCCCATTAAATTGCAAATCATTTCTTAAAATATTTGTAACCACTTTTTTAGACATTGAAGAAGGATTATTCGAATCAATTTTCGGTAATAAAATATGCGCAATCATTACAACGTCAGCGTTTTGCTTTATCGCATTTTTAAAAGGAACCAATTCAAAGTCTTTTAAATCATCATATGATTTATAAACGATTGGTAATGTTAAATGTGAATCAACACCTGTATCACCATGACCCGGAAAATGTTTGATAACAGGTATGATATTATCCGACTGAATTCCTTTCATTGTTTGAATACCGTGTTCACTCACAATTGAAGCGCTATCCCCAAATGATCGATCTCCAATGACTGGGTTGTTTGGATTACTATTAATATCAAGGACTGGTGCAAAATCAAGGTTAAAACCAAACGTTTTCACTTGTTTCCCTAAGATTTGACCAATTGCAAATGACAACTCAGGATTGTTTCGCTTCCCAATTGCTGCACTCGAAGGAATCGTTCCGATATTAGCTGGTATACGAGAAATCCTTCCACCCTCTTGATCTACCCCAAATAAAATTGGCAGAGGATTCAATTCATTGGCCTTCTTTAAAGAGTTTATTAATTTAACAGATTGCTGTTTACTTTTAATGTTGTCACTATAAAAAATAAATCCACCAATTTTATTTTGCTGCACTAAGTTTTTCATTTCTTCAGTATACTTAGTTCCATAAATTCCAGAAAAAATCATTTGACCTATTTTTTCATTTAAGCTCATGTTTTTAATCTGCTCATCAATATTCATAGATAAAAAATCTGAAGGTATGACTTCGTTCGTATTATTCATCATTGATACTGATATATGATGTACCGACGGATTTGGGTTCTCATCGGTTGGTCGTGGTAAGATAAACTTTAATTCATAATTATGAGCTAGTTTATAACCAAGAATAATTTGATCAACTTCTTGATCTTTATAATATTTAATTGTCGTCGGATTCTGCAATAACTCAATAATCGAATCATATTGAATTTCATGTAGATTCGATTTATAAGATCTCGCCTCAAAAACAAATCCATCCTGATCATATCCGACAGCGATTGCTGGGTCTTTAAACGTTATATACGTTCCTTTTTCGACCTCATCTTTTTGACTAATCGTTCCAAATCTTCCAATTACCTCGTTTATATCCGTTTTACCTACAAAAATACTTGCATCGGATATCTTACCTTGTTGAGCATTTGAAACAATTAATGCTAATAATTCTTGTTCATCTAACGATTCGCTTTCATCTTCAACTACTTGTTCATTTTGAAATAAAGGCTTACTTTGTTTTGAAGGATGTTCTTCTTTTGCATCACCCTTCACATAAAACACGCTAATCCCACATATTAGGATAATGCCAATCATCATCCAGAGAGCTCTTTTAATTGCTAACTCCTCCTAAAAATATTCTTATATGTCAATCTATGTATAACTCTTTAGAAATTGATTTTTGTTAATCATTTTTAATAATGTATTGGGCACCTTTCAATCTCATTATGCATAACATGGGAAAGATTAACAAGGAGGGACACCTTTTAATGACTACGAAAGAACACAGTGATGTAATGCATCAATATAACTATTATTTTAGACATATGAATCCTAATCAATCAACTCCATATTCTTATCAACCTTATCATTTCAATAACGAATATTACACAAATACAACTCAAAATGGATTGATAGATCAAAATGACTTATATTTTCGTCAACATATCCTAACATTTGTCTTAATTCACGGCTCTTGGGCTGATCCTACTTTTTGGAATGGAATAGCTGGAGAATTACGTAAAATGGGGCATATCGTCCATACACCTCAGTTACCAGGTCATGGAACAGATAAAAACAAAAATGTAACTCACGCAATGATTACACAGTCTGTTGTTGAATATATTACAACGCAAAATCTAAAGAACATCATTTTAGTTGGACACAGTTTTGGCGGTAGCGTCATTCAAAAAGTAGCTGAACAGCTTCCAGATCGAATTAAGCGATTAGTCTTTTGGAATGCTTTTATTTTAAAAGATGGTGAAAGCATGGCAGATCAATTTCCACCACAAGGACAGCAGTTTATATTAGGACTTGCACAGCAGTCGCCTGACCATTCAATTAAACTGCCTTTTTCTTATTTTAGGGAAGTTTTCGTTAACTTAGCAGACCTGCAAACAGCACAACAAATCTATAACTCTACTACCCCAGAACCTTCAGCACCACTGACTGAAAAGCTAGATTTAAAAGCATTTTATCAGTTAACTATTCCTAGAAGCTTTATCAACTTACTTGAAGATACAGCTATACCAGCTGGAGAAACGTATGGATGGTACCCACATATGGCTAGTAGATTAGGTATCTTTCGCTTCATTCAAGGACATGGAGATCATATGACAACTGCAAAATTACAACCGAGAAAAGTCGCTCATTTAATAGTAAATGCAGGTAGGGATTAATGATCGTTAATCTTACTAAAAAAACGCCCAGAAAATAGTTTCTGAGCGTTTTTAACATATAATTTAACAGGAAATTACCGATTGAGATCGATTGAATAAAGCAATAAACATACGAATACAATAACCATAATGATTTTTGAAGCTTTTAATAAAGGTTTACTTGAAACAGTTCTATTAAGTAGATAAAAAAATCCTACTACCCAAATACCATTTTGAAAAAATGTCACAATTATATTTCTAATCATATTTATTGTAAAATGGTAATCTTCCATTTTTCATTCCTCCTTTTTTGCACATTCCCCTGCTCTATACTTATTACCCTCCGTAACATTTATTCCTGCTACTTTTGAATCATTATTGCAAAATAAATTTAATGTATATTTAATTTTACTAATTTATATTTAATATTTTTAAAACTTATAATATACTAATATAGGGAAAAACACATTACATACAGAGGAGACCAACATGAAAAACTTTAAGAAAATTACATCATTCGTTACTGCAACAACAATAACAGCAGGAATTCTTTTAGGTTCAGTCCCAACATCTGCATCTGCAAGCACTACATCAAAATCTGCTCAAGCACAAACAGCATTTAAAAACCAGATCAGTGCATACAACAAAACGTTAAACAATTATAAAAGAGATATTAAAGATAATGATGAGTACATTTATGAACTTTACATGGATCTTCAAAGATACAATAAAGATTTCACAAAGTATGGATATACAGGTAAAGATGAACTAACGAAGAAGATTACAAGCTTCAGAGCAAAACTTGATAAAACTCGTAAAGATAACACAGCTGTAGACATGAAGAAAGTTTCTGCTACATTTAATGCTTACCTTAAAAAAGGTGATACAAAAAATGCAAAAACATATTATGTAAAACAAAAAGCAAAATTACTTGCGATCCTTATTTACCAAGAAGATCTAATGTATGATATTGAAGAATATGCTTATGAAATCGAAGAGCAAATGTATATAGAAAATGAAATTTACATTCACAATCAGTTACCAACTGAATTTGAAAACTATGATACTGAAATGGCAAAAATATTGAAAGGTTCAATTGAATTTATAACAATTGAACAAGAAGTTCAATCTTATGCGTATAAAGTCCTTAATATGGATTATCCTTTATACAAACAAATTCAAACTGACTTAGAGGCGATTCCTGAAAAATACATTAACGAAGATTCTGTGGAAGATTTAATGGATTTCATGATGAGTGAAGACTTATATACTGCAATTGAAAAAAGAGATGTATTAAAAGTAAAAATTGCTGTTATAAAAGCAACAAATGAAGCTAAATTATATAATGAATTAATTGTAAAAGTAAAAGCTGAAATCGATGCTTACAAAACAAATCTGCCAGTTAAATTTGCAGATAAAGCTAAAGAACAAACTACAGAACCAACAACTGAAACACCTGCTAACTAATTAAGAATCATAAAGAGGAGTAATGTATTACTCTTCTTTTTTTATGAAATGAAACAAAATAAAAAACAGTCCTTTGTTTGAAAGTCATCTCTTCCAAAGGACTGTTTTTTATGCTTCACTTGCTGTAATTTATCTTTTTTGGTTTTCGTCTTACGAGTATTTAAATCTAACATTGCAAATGGACTTCTACTTAATTCTGGGTTTCTGTTACCTTCTCTTGCTAATTTTTCTCTAAACTTCCTAGCTTTTGATTTACTCATTTTAGCACCTCTTTTATTATTTTCTCCTTCTATTATATACTTACCTTTGAAATTTTCCACTTACCTAAAGTAACTATTTCACATCTTTTTTCGAAATCGGAATAAATCGGTCAAACACACCAATAACTTTAATGTCTTGATCCAATACTTTTACCTCATAGAGTGAAAAAAAGACATAGTCATGCTTTGTCGTTACTGAACTAATTAATTTATCCCCGACTAGTTCAATCCCAAATTTAAGATATTTATTATTTGACTCTTCCACTAATTTATCTTTGGCCCATACGACAAACTGGTGTTTTGATGGGTTTGTTTTGGCTGAGATAAATAAAACGATTGCTAAAATGATAATGAATATGAATTTTTTCATTTTTAATCCTTCCATCCTTTATGTATGAATTAATCATTAAATGTACTTAAATGTAATCTCATTACATCTTTAGGATCACCCTTAATTTTCATCATTGGCATACTATTTAATTCCCTATTTATATCATATATGTAAACAGGATTTCCTTTTTCGGCTTCTTCATATAAGATATGTTGTGTTATTAAAATCGAATCGTTTATTTGAGAAATTATACTTCGATCACTGGTTGCAGTATATTGGATATCTCCAATTTGATCCAAATATTTGTTTATGTCATCTACTAAAAATTCATCGGCAAAAAAGTTAGTTATCATTTCATTTTTAATGATTTCCGATAAATTATTAAAATCCTTTTTTAATAAACCATAAATTATAAAATGATATCTAGATACATTGTTCATTATCATAACACATTTCGTTCTACCTATTTTAAATATATGCGCACTCCAAGAATGCAATAATCTTCCGTTCAATAAATCTGGTTTTTCAACTTTAATTTTCATTTCATCAGCTAATTTTTTGGTACATTGAATAATCATTTATAAATCTTCCTATCTTTTCTAAATGTTGATCAGTAATTTTCATTTAAATATTTAACTTAATGGGACTAGTAAGAATTATATCATTGTAAACTTTTAAATAAAATTATTATCTGAATCCTCATTTGCCTCCTTCAATACCATTAAAGCTTTATGACACTCACATCACGTATACGATAGTTTCACTTTCCCTATTTACTAAACTCCTTTTTCCTTGTACCATTATGAATAATTTAAAATATTCAAACATAAAAGGAGATTTCCGATGATTAAAGGAATTATTTTTGATTTGGATGACACATTGCTTTGGGATCAAAAAAGTGTGAAGGTTGCTTTTGAAAATACTTGTAAACTTGTTGAAAAGAAATATGGAATCGAGCCTGAAGCATTTGAAGAAGCAGTCAGAAATGCTGCTAGAGAACTTTATTCATCGTATGATACATATGAATTTACTCAGTTAATTGGTATTAATCCTTTTGAAGGACTTTGGGGTAATTTTTTGGAGGAACACGCTGAATTCCCTAAAATGCATGCAAACTCATCTTCATATCGCAAAAATGCATGGACATTAGGATTAAAAGCATTTGGCATTGATGACCCAGAGTTTGGACATGTTTTAGCTGAAACATTCCCGGAAGAACGAAAAGGAAATCCATATGTTTATGAAGAAACGTTCCAAGTATTAGATTCGTTAAAAGGTAAATATCAATTATTACTTTTGACAAATGGCTCACCTGATTTACAAAATACAAAGCTTTCCATTACACCAGAAATAAAAGATTACTTTGATCAAATTCTAATCTCAGGTGACTTTGGCAAGGGTAAACCAGACCCATCTATTTTCGAACACGCTTTATCACTAATGAATTTATCAAAAGATGAAGCATTGATGGTTGGCGATAATTTAATGACAGACATACTTGGTTCAAATCGAATCGGCATGAAAAACGTTTGGATTAATCGTCATCATAAAGAGAGAACTGAAGTTATACCTTCATATGAAATTAGTCATTTAGAAGAGTTATTTGGAATCATTGATTCTTTAAACGCTGAAAAATAGACGTAAAAATAAAAAGTACTTTCTTTATTGAAAGTACTTTCTGTTTGTAGACAAATTATAAAAAATAAGAGATCCTAGACTGATTGAAAACGCTTGTCTTTCGAGGCGCAAAGCCGGATGAGGAGCGGAGTTACCTTTGACGGTAATGAGCACCGCAAGCAGGCGAAGCAACGAAGAAAGCGAGCGTTTGTCAACAGTCTAGCATTATTCCTCTAACCATTTAAGTATCTCATCAATTCCTAATGCATCTTCAATTACTGGTAATTCATTTTTAAAATGTAAATCAACATCGTTTTTATTCACTTCTTCAAACTCGTTTGGGTCATTAACGTGCATTGATTACACCTCTTTTAAATGATTATTTATTGTAATTTTTGTATTATTAACAAGGTTGGCAAGAATGATACATTTTACTTAAAATAGTTTTTTAAAACATCTACTTATTAACAAGATCAATAAAGTTTTGATATCCATTCGTGTAAGTTGAATAGCCTTGTTCAAATAATAATAGATCTCTTTCGTCTACAGATTGCTCCATGTACGGAATACTCATTAGCATGATGTTTATATGATCGGCTGGTTCATCCTTATACAATTTTTCTAATTCGCTTAAATCCTCATTTAGCGTATTAAGAACTTTCGTAAGATGAACCTTTTTCATTTCAGTTTCTGCATCAAGTGTTTTGTCACGTCGATGTTTCTGATACAGTTTTTCTAGAATTTCAGTGTTTTTTATGATGCGATTCGTCAGTTTATCGGCTCTACTTTCTGTTACACAGCCTGTACTAAAAATGCATAATGCTAAAATTATAAATATTACTTTTTTCAAGAAATCTCCTCCGCTGCTTGTTCTTCGATGTAATCATATTTTTACATGTTTGAAGTATTTAATGCAATCATTTTTTAAATTTTTAGATAATTATTTACAAAATATTAAATAATCTAAATTTAATCTGTGAAAGAAGTATGTTGAATTCCACTACAGGATGCTCGCTTTCCAGCAGTCCCGCATTTCCCATAGGAGTCAAGCAACCTTCCGTTCCATTCAACTTCTAAATTTATTTGTAAAATATAATCTTTAATAAAAAATTAGTGCCTGGGAAATAGATTCTCACCTTTTAGAACTGTTAAACGTTTATAATCTAAAACTACTTTTCTCTAATAAACTTGAAAAGTGAACTTATTTACTATGATTCAATGCAATAAATTCTTCCTCTAGCAATGCCACACAAACATGGTCACACCATTCGTCTCCAAGTTTTAAGTTTTTTCTGAAGTAGCCTTCTTTTACAAATCCTAGTTTTTCAAGTACTCGTAAGGATGCTTTGTTTTCTGGATTTACTTCTGAGGTTACTCGATGAAATTTCAATTCTTGAAAAGCAATTTTTAATGCAAGTTCCAAGGCTTTTGTCATATAACCATGACCGTTAAATTTTTCTCCAATCTGATATCCTACCATGCTGGTTTGTTTCGGGCCTCGTTCTACAAAGACGAATTGAACTTCTCCAATTAATGTATGCGAGGAATCATCTATTAGAAAAATAGCGAAATCGTATCTTTTATCTTCTGAACTGTTTTTTATATACTCTTTTATGCTTTCTATTTGCCCTTGTAGTGTGAAAAACTCTTCTTTTCTTTTGACCGGAGACCACTTTTGGAAATGTTCTCTATTTTCTTGGTGTAATTGAAGTTTTTGTTCTGCATCTTCAAATGTATAGGGACGAACAATTAGTTGTGCCATTTTAACTCCTCCATTGCTGCATGATATACAAGTCTTTTTGTTCTATTTACATGTTCTTTTTTATTGGTTCATTATCCTTCTCATTACACCTATAATCTCATAAAAAATAGAGCTACTATTAGTAACTCCTTACCTTACAATTTAGTATCCTATGCATTATTTATTAATAATAATTGATAATTTATAATTAGCATGTTTGTTTAAGTCATTTAAGAATTGATTTAATATTTCATTAGATGGAAACTTACATTCAAGTAGATAACAACTATCTCCACTAATTTTATAGTTATTTATCACATATTTCTCTTGAGTTTTTATAAATGATAGGAATGGTTGATGATATGTATCTTTAGTAAAGATATTAATCAAGGCGTGTATATAACACCCTAATTTAACTTGATTAACCTTAATTGTATAGCCTTCAATTATTCCATTGTCCTCTAATTTAGCTACTCTAGATGCCGCTGCTTGCCCTGTTAAATGAACTTTCTCCCCTAATTCTTTCATAGTGATCCGACTATTTTTAGATAACTCCTCCACTATTCGCATGTCTGTATGATCTAACATGAAATCAACTCCTTTCAAAATTCAAGTAAAAGGATAAAAACACTTGATTTTATCTATGTAAATGGTAACTCCTCATAGATTAAACTTATCATATGTAATATACACTAACAAAAGAAAAGGAGTTATATAATATGAATATTAAACAAATTCGTAATGCAACACTAATCGTTCAATATGCAGGGAAAAAGTTTTTAATTGATCCAATGTTAGCTGATAAAGGCACTTATCCACCATTTCAAAATTCAATTAGGCAGGATCAATTTAATCCTTTAGTTAATTTACCGACATCAATTGAAGATATTTTGAATGAAATAGATGCTGTGATTGTAACCCACCTTCATTTAGATCATTTTGACGATGTTGCCAAGGATGTGTTACCAAAAGATATAAAAATGTTTGTTCAAAACGAAGAAGATGCGATTAATGTTAGGAAGGATGGTTTCCAAAATGTAGAGGTTTTGCATGAGGATACGGTCTATGAGGGTATTCAATTAATCAAAACGAAGGGCGAGCATGGTAGAGGAGAAATATTAAAACGTACTGGTTTAGTCTGTGGCGTTGTTTTCAAACACCAAAACGAAAAAACTTTATATGTGGCTGGAGATACAGTTTGGTATGATGCAATCCAAGAAGTGATTCATACAAATAATCCGGAAATTATTGCTGTAAATGGTGGAGATAATCAATTTTATGAAGGTGGTTCTCTTGTCATGGGGAAAGAGGATATCTATGAATTGTCCCAGGCAGCTCCAAATTCACAAATAATTGTTAGTCACATGGAAGCTGTAAACCATTGGACATTATCAAGAAAAGAATTAAGAAGATTTATTGATGAAAAAGGAATCTCTTCTTTTGTTTTAGTACCAGAAGATGGTGAATCATACTCATTTTAAGTGAAATTTTTCAAATGGTAATGTAAATTAATCACGAGACCCTTTATGGGTCTCTTTTTATCTATCTTTCTTATTCTTGAATAAGGAATTTAAATCATGCAAAAGTTAATGAATAAAGTAAAAAGTGGCCAAAATGATTCTATATATAGTATTGGCATGTAATCAAAAAATAATATGGTCTTGAGGAGGGTATTACTTGAAATCATTATTAAGAGAAATGAAAGACACGTTTGGTAAAAATGATGATTTCTTTATTATAAAAGAGCACTTTATTAATGCCCCTGTTGTGTTTTTGGGGTTTAAAAGTTTGATTGACTTACCGAAAACGCTAAATTCAATTCAAAAAAATATGGATTCAATTTTCCAGTCAGATAAGACCTTCGATCAACTAATGCACTGGATTGGTGAAGTAAAAGTGAACGATACGAAAGAGGCCCTTTCAGCAATCGTCGAAGGTAAATTAGTCATTCTCTTACAAGATGATAAGGATCAAAAGTACGTTATAG
>Ga0102589_1004875_pt1 | contig 12187 bp, 7 predicted proteins | sample AraplaMF_Col_mLB_FD_76858 | JGI IMG/M metagenome (GOLD analysis project Ga0102589, IMG submission 76858) | Arabidopsis root microbial communities from the University of North Carolina, USA - plate scrape MF_Col_mLB | ecosystem: Host-associated > Plants > Roots > Endosphere | place: USA... | reverse complement strand
TCGGCCTGATGCTGTCCGGCGACATCGAGCGCCCGATCCTGGAAGCCGACACGCTCGTCGCCATCGGCGGCCGGATCGCCGCGGTCGGCCGTTTCAAGGATCTCGATACAGAAGGGGCCGACACCGTCATCGACGCCAACGGCACAGTGCTCTCGCCGGGGCTGATCGACAGCCATGTCCACCCGGTCGCCGGCGACTGGACGCCGCGCCAGAACCAGCTCGGCTGGATCGATTCGACCATGCATGGCGGCGTCACCACCATGATCTCGGCCGGCGAAGTCCACACCCCCGGCCGGCCCAAGGACATCGTCGGCCTGAAGGCGATGGCGATCTATGCCCAGCGTGCCTTCACCGCCTTCCGCCCCGGCGGCGTCAAGATTCATGCCGGTGCGCCGGTGATCGAGCCCGGCATGGTCGAGCAGGACTTCAAGGACCTGGCCGATGCCGGAGTGAAGCTGCTCGGCGAGGTCGGTCTCGGCGGCGTCAAGGACGGCGCCCGTGCCAGGGAGATGGTGGCCTGGGCCCGCAAATACGGCATCCAGTCGACCATACACACCGGCGGCCCCTCGATCCCCGGCTCCGGGCTGATCGGCGCTGACGTGGTGCTGGAGGCCGATACCGACGTGGTCGGCCATATCAATGGCGGCCACACCGCTCTGCCGGACAAGGAAATCCGCTGCATCTGCGAGGGCTGCAAGCGCGGCCTCGAGTTGGTCCATAACGGCAATGAGCGCGCCGCGCTCTATACGCTGCGCGTCGCCCGCGAGATGGGTGATCTCAAGCGCGTCATCCTCGGCACCGACGGGCCGGCGGGATCGGGCGTGCAGCCGCTCGGCATCGTCCGCATGGTGTCGATGCTGTCCTCGCTCGGCGATGTCCCGGCCGAGGTCGCGTTCTGCTTCGCCACCGGCAACACCGCCCGGATGCGCAGCCTCGATTGCGGCCTGATCGAGGTCGGCCGCGCCGCTGATTTCGTCTTCATGGACAAGGCCCAGCATTCGGCTGGCAAGAACTTCCTCGACTCGATCCAGCTCGGCGACCTGCCTGGCATCGGCATGATCGTGATCGACGGCATCGTCCGCAGCGGCATCAGCCGCAACACCCCGCCGGCGGAGAAGATCCCGTCGGTGGGGCATTGAGTGTTCGGCAGACGGGACATCCGCGGGAACCCCTCTCCTGTAAGGAGAGGGGTAGGGGTGAGGTGTTCGGACTGCAAACGTTGGCCGTAACCTGATCGCGCGTTGAGCGCTCGCGTCACTGGTCCAACGGCCTACACCTCACCCTGCCCTCTCCTTACAGGAGAGGGTTCCCCGCGCCCCAGTCGTTCGGACCGGGCAGACCATGATGCGGTCCGAAATCCCGCTTGCAGCCCAGTTCGATTTGTCATTATTCTCATTCGTATACGAACGATCTCGGTGGCCGTGACGATCAGGACGATCAGGCGCGCCTCGCCCCGCCTGGGCGAGCCATGAGGACGACGAAGCGCTTCACGCTTCGCGTCAACGGCGCGAGCCATGAGGTTACGGGCGAGCCCCAGACGCCGCTGCTGTTCTTCCTGCGCAACGACCTCTGTCTCAACAGTCCGAAGTTCGGCTGCGGCCTCGGCGAATGCGGCGCCTGCACGGTGCTGGTCGATGGCCAGGCGGCGCGTGCCTGCGCCCTGCCGATCCGGTCGGTAGAGGGCCGCGAGGTCGTCACGCTCGAAGGGCTCGGCACCGTGGAGACGCCGCATCCGCTGCAGCAGGCATTCATCGACGCGCAGGCGGCGCAATGCGGCTACTGCATCTCCGGCATGGTGATGACGGCGAAGGCCTTTCTCGACGCGAAGCCCGATCCGAGCGAGGCGGAGGTGCGCGAGGCGCTGCGCCATAATCTTTGCCGCTGCGGCACCCATGTCGAGATCGTCAAAGCGGTGCTGCTCGCCGCCGAACGCGGCCGGCAGGATGTGGCGGCGCCATGAGCGAGCCTCTCTCCCGCAAGACGCTGCTGAAGCGCGCCGGCGTGATCGGCGTGGTCGCGCCGCGCAAGGGCGCAGCCGCCGACGTCGCGCCCGAGGACGGGCTCGATTTGCATGTCTGCCTAACGGCCGAAGGCCGCGTCCTCGCCTTCAACGGCCATGTCGATCTCGGCACTGGCATCCGCACCGCCCTCGCCCAGATGGTGGCGGAGGAACTCGATTTCCCCTTCGAAGCCGTCGAGATGGTGCTCGGCGACACCGCCGAGACGCCCGATCAAGGCCCGACCATCGCCAGCGAGACGATCCAGGTCACCTCGCTGGCGATACGGATCGCGGCGACGCAGATCCGGGCCAGGTTGATCGCCCTCGCAGCTGCCGCGCTCAGTTGCAGCGAGGACGAGATCGCGCTCGCCGACGGCGTGATCTCGCGCAATGGCGAGACGGCCCAAGCCATCGCCCTCGAGACGCTGCTCGCCAATGAGCGCATCCTGCTGCCTCTCGCCGAGAGCGCCGAGTTCAAGCAGGTCGACCAGCACAGACTGGTCGGCCGCTCGGTCGCCCGTGTCGACATCCCCGCCAAGGTCACCGGCAGCTTCGCTTACGTCCACGATGTCCGCATCGCCGGCATGCTGCATGGCCGGGTGGTGCGCCCGCCCTATGCCGGCATGGACGCCGGCGATTTCGTCGGCCGGAGCCTGATCGCCGTCGATCGCGACTCGATCGCCGATGTCCCCGGCATCCGCGCGGTGGTGGTCGAAGGTGATTTCATCGGCATCGTCGCCGAGCGCGAGGAATGGGCAGCGGAAGCCGCGCTGAAGCTGAAGACGCAATGGCGCGAGTTCACGCCGCCCGACCTCTCCGATCTCGGCCAGGCGCTGCGCGCCCATCCCTCGACGCCGCGGCTCCTCGCCGAAGAGGGCGATGTCGACGCTGCGCTGGAGAGCCTCGAGACGCGGCTCGACCGCACCTATGTCTGGCCCTACCACATGCATGGCTCGATCGGCCCGTCCTGCGCCGTCGCTGATGTGCGCGCGGACGGCATCACCGTCTGGACCGGCAGCCAGAACCCCTATCCGCTGCAGAACGATCTTGCCGTGCTGACCGGCCTGCCGAAGGAGCGGATCGACGTCATCCGCTTCGAGGCCGCCGGCTGCTATGGCCGCAACTGCGCCGACGATGTCGTTGCTGATGCAGTGCTGCTCTCGCGCGCAGTCGGTGCGCCGGTTCGGGTCCAGCTCACCCGCGAGCAGGAGCATCTCTGGGAGCCGAAGGGCGCCGCCCAGCTGATCGACATCAAGGGCGGGCTCGGGCCCGGCGGCTCGCTGAAGGCCTACGACTTCCACACCTGGTACCCGTCTAACGCCGCGCCGACCCTGGCGCTGCTGCTGACAGGGCGCATCCCGAACCAGCCGGCGACGCTGCGCATGGGCGATCGCACCGCAGTGCCGTCCTACAATTACGAAAACATGCGGCTGACGGCCTATGACATGCCGCCGATCGTCAGGGCGTCCTGGCTGCGCGGCGTTTCGGCGATGCCGAACGTCTTCGCTCATGAGAGCTATATCGACGAGCTGGCACATGAGGCCGGCGTCGATCCCGTCGCATTCCGCCTGCGCCACATCAATGACGAGCGCGCCGCCGAATTGACCCGCGCCACGGCCGAGCGGGCGAACTGGCAGCCACATGTCGGCCCGCGCATGGAGGCCGATGGCGAGGTGCTGCGCGGGCGCGGCTTCGCCCAGGCGCGCTATGTCCATGGCAACTGGCCAGGGGTCGGCGCGGCCTGGGCCGCCTGGGTCGCCGATGTCGCGGTCAACCGCACCACCGGCGAGGTCACGGTTTCTCGCGTCACCGTCGGCCAGGACACCGGCATGATGGTCAACCCAGCCGGGGTGACGCACCAGATCCATGGCAACGTCCTGCAATCGACCAGCCGGGTGCTGCGCGAGGAGGTGACGTTCTCGCAGACGACGGCCGTCGCCAGCCGCGACTGGGGCTCCTACCCGGTGCTGACCTTCCCGGAACTGCCGGCGATCGACGTCATGCTGATGGATCGCCAGCATCTGCCGCCGATGGGCGCGGGCGAGTCGGCTTCCGTCCCGAGCGCGGCGGCGATCGTCAACGCCGTCTATGACGCGACCGGCGTGCGCTTCCGCGAATTGCCGCTGACGCCGGAGCGCGTGCTCGCCGGGCTCAACGGCACATCATTGCTGAAGGCGCCGCCGCGCGAACCGGCCAGGCGCCTGCCCTGGTGGAGCAAGCTCGGCGCGGCCGTGGCGGGCGCCGCGAGCTTCGCGGCGGTCTCGCTCGCCTTCGCACCGTCGATCGCGCCGATCGCCCGGCCGGACCCGTCAACCTGGTCGGCGGCGACGATCGAGCGCGGCCGCCAGCTCGCGGCGCTCGGCGCCTGCGCCGTCTGCCATACGGCTAAGGACGGCGTGCCCTATGCGGGCGGCTTCGCGCTACCGACGCCCTTCGGTACGGTAGTGACCACCAACATCACACCCGATGTCGAGACCGGCATCGGCAACTGGTCCTATGCCGCCTTCGAGCGGGCGATGCGCGCCGGCATCCACCGAGACGGCCGCCAGCTCTACCCGGCCTTCCCCTATCCGAGCTTCGCGAAAGCGAGCGAAGCAGACCTCCAGGCGCTCTACGCTTTCCTGATGTCGCAGCCGGCGGTGCGGCAGGAGAACGAAACGAGCAAGCTCACCTTCCCGTTCAACCTGCGCCCGCTCATGGCCGGCTGGAACCTGCTGTTCAACCGGGGCGGCGAGCTGAAACCCGATCCCGTGCGTTCGGCCGAATGGAATCGCGGGCGCTATCTCGTCGACGGGCTCGGCCATTGCGGCGCCTGCCACACGCCGCGCAACGCGCTCGGCGCCGAGAAGGGCGGCAGCGCCTATCTCGCCGGCGGCGAGGCGGAAGGCTGGGTCGCGCCGGCGCTGACGAAGCTATCGGCCGGGCCGATTCCGTGGAGCGAAGCGCAGCTCTACGCCTATCTCAAGACCGGCACCTCGCAACATCACGGCGCGGCTGCCGGCCCGATGGCGCCGGTGATCGCCGAACTCAGGGAATTGCCCGATGCCGATATCCGGGCGATGGCGACCTATCTGGCCTCCTTGAACGAGCCTCTACCCGCAGCTGAAGCCGAGGCGCTGGCGGCGCGGGTCGGGCAGCAGACGGCGCGGGCCAACAATCCCGCGACCTCGCCGATCGCGCGCCTCTATGAGGGTGCCTGCGCTGCGTGCCACGAGACCGGCCGCGCCGCGGCGCTCGTCAACGCCGGCCCAGCGCTCGGCCTCTCGTCGAAGCTGCATGCGGGAACGCCAGCCAACCTCGTCAACATGCTGCTCGAAGGCGGCCAGCATGGCATCGGCTCGATGCCATCCTTCGCGACAGCGCTCGACGATCGGCAGCTTACGGAGTTGGCCGCCTATCTGCGCGGGCGGTTTGCACCCGGGAAGCCGGACTGGGAGGGGATCGAGGCGGCAGTCGCGAGGGCGCGGAAGGCGGGGAAGTAAAGCGCGGAAGCCGCAACGCAAAACCCCTCTCCTGGAAGGAGAGGGGTAGGGGTGAGGTGTGCGGGCTGCAAACGTTGGCTGAACCCATCCGCACAGCCGAACCTCGCGGAACTGGTCCAATGGCCTACACCTCACCCTGCCCTCTCCTTACAGGAGAGGGTTCCCCGCGCTTTCGTATCGCTATCGCGCAGATCGGACCTCTACCGCAGCCCGTCCTCGCCCTTGGCCTCGGCATGGGTGAGCCCGCCGACGCGCGGCAGCGGCCGGCCGCCGCTGGTCAGGGCGACCGCGACGACGATCTCGCCGGCGCGCGGCGCGTCGGGAATGCGGACCTCCATGCCGTCGAAATGGCTGCGGACATAGGCCGCGGCCTTGTGGCCGAGCGGCACGTCGAGGACGACGCCGAGCGAGCCGCGCTTCTTCGAGGACGGGATCAGCGCCGGCGCCTTGCCCAGCAGCTTGCGCAGGGGGGCGCCGAGCTTGGGATGCAGGATCGCGGCGGCATGCTCCAGCTCGCCATTCTCGCCGACGGCGGCGGCCTTGCCATAGCCCTGGACCGCCTCGCCCTCGATGCCGAGCGCAGCGAGCGCATGACGGCCGAGCAGGTCGCCCAGCTCCTCGCCGATGTCGATCAGCTCGGAGAGATCATCCTGATAGGTGCCGGCGAAGGGATTGGCGATCACGGCGACAGCCGCAGCGCGCTTGATCAGCGGCGAGACCGGCCGACCGAGCTCGCTATGGGTCTCGTCGAGGATCGTGACGATCTTGCGAATCTTCGCCTTCATCGCAGGCCGTCCTCGCCCTTGATCTCGCTGGCCTTGAGACCGCCGACGCGGGCATGGATTCGCGGCCCGGTGGTCATCACCAGCGCGAACAGCAATTCGTCGGCCTTGGGTGCATCGGTGATGCCGATCTCGAAGGCGTCGAAATGGCTGCGGACGTAAGATGCGTTGACATGGGTGACGGGGATGTCGAGCCGCGTGCCGGGGCCGCCGACCTTCTTGGTCGAGGGCACGATCGCCTTGGCGTCGCCCAGCAGTTCGCGCATGGCATAGCCGCCCGGCACATGCCAGAGCGCGCCATGCTCGAGCTCGCCGGCGGCGCCGACGATGGCGCCCTTGCCATAACCCTGGATCGCCTTGGCATCGCCGCCCATCGCCGCGAGCAGTCGCTGCGCCATGGCGAGGCCGAAGGGCTTGAGATCGTCCATGAAGCCCTGGATGTCCTCGACATAGCGGCCGGCATAGGGATTGGCGATCACCGCCAGCGCCGCGCCGCGCTTCAGCGGCACCGCAGCGGCCGGGCCGCCCTCGTGATGGATTTCCTCGACGGTCACGGCGTATTTTCGGACGGCGATCTCAGGCACGGGCCAGTCTCCTCTCAGGCTTTTCTTCAACGATCATAGGGCTGGCGAGCGTGCGGCTCACGCCCTGAAGATGCATGGCGGCCGAGACGATCAGGCCTGCCGCGTGCAGGCGCTCAGCCTCGGTAAGACCGGCAGCGAGCGCGGTTTCGATTTCCTCGACGGCCAGCGGGCCGACGTCGCGGGTCACGAGGCGCTCGCCGAGATCGCTGTCGCTCTGGATGGAGCTGGCCGGCAGGCGCTCGATCGCCGGATGGCCGGGCAGGTCGATCGCATTGGCGATCACGGTCGCGGCGGCGTCAGCCATGGCCGCGGTCGGGGCGAGCACCGTCACCGCCTCGGCGATCCCGAGCGAGAAGCTGCGGCCGGGATAACCGGAGGTCGCGATGCCGGCGACGCCATCCTCAGGCCTGATCGTCGCCGTGGCGAAGAACTCCGGTCGGTCGGGGCGCTTCACCAGCCCGATGCGGAACTGCTCGCTGGCTGCGAGATGCAGGGCGATGTCGCCGCCATTATTGACATAGGCGCGCTGGAGTGGCGCGGCCTGACACATCACGCCGAGGATTTCCTGAGCGACCGAGCCGGCGACGGCCGCCATCGGCGTGATGAAGCTGGTCTCAGCGAAGGGGCTGACCGCCGCATGCATGCGCCGGGCGATGGGCCCGAGTGGCAGCGGGCTCGTCTTGCTGACAGCCGTGCGCAGCAACTTCAATTCATCGCAGAGCTCGGCGAGCAGACCGTCGAAGCGAAGAACCGCCGCCTCATGCGCCGCCTTCACCGCAGCCGGCTCTCCGACGGCCTCGATGACGAGATCGATCGGCCCCTGCTGCAGGAGCAGGCGCCGGCCATCCGGCAGAATCCGCGCGGAGGGCTTCTCCCACATCGCCCTAGCCGAGCGAACGGCGCGGCTGTTCCGGCGCCAGCGGCCAGGGATTGTCCGGGCGCTGCGGCAGGCGCAGGCGGCTGCCGCCCTTGAGCGAAGCCAGCGGCTGGATCGCGTCCATATGGCCGCCGAGCGCCTCGTAGTCGCTCAGGCTCATGGTGAATTCGAGCGGCGCGACCAGAGCCGGCGTCGGCACATAGCCGAAGGCGTTCTCGGGCAGGCGGGTGACGTCGACCATGAAGGTGATGCCGCCGCCCGGCCAGATATAGACCGGTGCGCCGCCGCAGGTGACATAGGTCAGCGCATCCTTGACCGAGCGGGTCAACCGGACCGGGTTCTCGGTGACGCCGGCACGCAGCGAGCCACCGGCGCCGCCGATGAACAGCACGGTCGAGAGCGCAGGCTCGCAATTCTCGGCGATGCGCTCGACCGGCTCGACCAGCGGCTGCGGCATCTGCGCCTCGACCGGGACGAGGTTCTCGTCGAGCTCGTAATAGGCGGCGTGCTCGCCGGTGGTCGAGACCATCAGCAGGCGCAGGCCGGGATAGGCGACCTTGGGATCGAAGGGCCCGAGAATGGTCAGGGGGTCGCTGATATTGGTGCCGCCCCAACCGGTACCAGGCTGCGCCACCTGGAAATAGCGGCCGGGCGTCGAGCGCCGGCCCTTCATCTTGATGCCGGTGCCGGCCATGCCGAGCAGCTTGCCGGCCTGGTGCTCGGAAAGCACGCCGGTGATGTGATCGTCGACCACGACGACCTCGTCGACCTTGCCGTGCCATTGCTTGGCGAAGATGCCAATCGTCGCCGAGCCGCAGCCGACGCGCATCCGGCTCTCCTGGATGCCATTGACGATCGGCGGCTTGCCGGCCTGGACGATCACCGTCTCACCCTCATCGATGGTGAGCTCGACCGCCTTGCCGTTGCTGAGCTGGAGCAGCGCGTCGCAGGTGACGCGGCCCTCCTTCTTCGAGCCGCCGGTGAGATGGTGGACGCCGCCGAGCGAGAGCATCTGCGAACCGTATTCGCCGGTGGTGACGTGGCCGATGGCCTCACCCTCGACCCGCACCGTCGCCTGCTCGGGGCCGAGGAAGCGGTCGGTGTCGATCTTCACCTTGACGCCGCAATAGCTGAAGATGCCCTCGGTCACGACGGTGACCATGTCGACGCCGTCGACTTCAGAGGAGACGATGAACGGGGCCGGCTTGTAGTCGGGATAGGTGGTGCCGGCGCCGATCGCAGTGATGAAGGTGCCCTGCTGATGGACGATCTCGCCGTCCCATTCGCGCGATCCGGCAAAGGGAACGATCTCGCCACCGTGCTCCAGCGTGCGCTCGAGCACGATATGCGGCTCCATCCGCACCAGCTCGCCCTCGACATTGCCGTAGCGATCGCAGGCGCCGACGGCGCCCGGCTTGATGAAGCACATCACCGGGCAGGCATCGCAGCGGATCTTGTCGTCCGCGACCGGGCTCGCTTCGTCCAGCGCCATGCTTGATCCTCCCGCAGAGCGGGTCTCTCGATTTTGTTTGTGTACAAACGATACTGGCGCGCCTCTTAGACCAAGTCAAGACAGCGGCGAGGCGCAGGACGGCAGCTTATTCTACGCCCGATCCCGGGATTGGCCCACAGCGTCAGCCGCCACGGCCGAGCCCGCGCTGATTCGTCGATGAGAACGAGGCGCAGTCGCTAAATCTTGCATACAAGATTATTTATGGCGCTGATGGGTGAGGTTTGTAGCCGGCGGAGATGACCTCCGGATGACGCGATTAGCGGTTGCAAGCACGGCATCAATGACGCATTGACAGTCAAATTTCCCCGCTGCTATTGTTTGCATACAAACATGTTTGGAGCGGCATCGCCGCGGGAGAGAGGGCCCTTCCATGTATGACGTCTTCGCCACGGACCGCCTGATCGACCACTGGCTGGTCGAGGACATCGGCGCCTGCGACCTCACCGTCCAGGTGATGATCGAGCCCGGCGAGACCGGCAAGTTCCACATGAACGCCCGCGAGCCGATGATCGTCGCCGGCGTCGAGGTCGCGGCCCGGGTGTTCAAGCGCTACGACCCCGACCTCAAGGTGACCCTGCGCGTCAAGGACGGCGACAAGGTCGAGAAGGGCGCGATCCTGGTCGAGATCGAGGGCTCGGCCCGCAGCGTGCTCACCGCCGAACGCACCGCCCTCAACATCGCCCAGCGCCTTTCCGGCATCGCCAACGAGACCGCCCGCTACGCCGCCGCCATGGCCGGCAGCAAGGCGCGCCTGATCGACACCCGCAAGACCACGCCCGGCCTGCGCATGATGGAGAAGCACGCCGTGACCTGCGGCGGCGGCCTCAACCACCGCCTCGGCCTCGATAACGGCGTGATGATCAAGGACAACCACATCGCCGTCTGCGGCAGCATCACCGCCGCCGTCGAGCGCGCCCGCAAGAAGCTGCCGGTGCTGACCAAGCTCGAGGTCGAATGCGACCGACTCGAGCAGGTCGAGGAGGCCGCCAAGGCCGGCGCCGACGTGATCATGCTCGACAACATGTCGGTCGCCGACATGACCAAGGCGGTCGAGCTGATCGCCGGCCGCGCCAAGGTCGAGGCCTCCGGCGGCATCAACATCGACACGATCGGCCCAATCTCCAGGACCGGCGTCGATTACATCTCGACCAGCAAGATCACGCAGTCGGCGCCGGCGGTGGATATCGGCCTCGACGAAGCCTGAGCAAAGATGCGGCCAAGGGAATGCGGCAAGGTACCTTCTTCCTCGTCGTCGGCCCGAGCGGGGCCGGCAAGGATTCGCTGATCGACGGCGCCCGCGCCTTGCTGGAGCCGACGGGTCGCTATGTCTTCGCGCGGCGTGTCGTCACCCGTCCGGCCGGCTCGCCGGGCGAGGATCATGAGGCGGCGACGGACGATGCCTTCGACGCGCGCGAGGCCAGGGGCGACTTCCTGATCACCTGGGGCGCCCATGGCCTGCGCTACGGCCTGCCGGCCGAGCTGAAGCGGCTGGTCGAGGCCGGCCGCAACGTCATCGCCAATGGCTCGCGAGCGACGATCGCGGCGCTCGCCGCCCGTCTGCCGCGCTTCGTCGTGGTCGAGGTCACCGCGCCGCCGGACGTGCTCGCCGCCCGCATTGCCGGGCGCGGGCGCGAGAGCGGCGATGCCATCGAGAAGCGCCTGTCGCGCACGGTCGAGCCGCGTCCGGAAGGGATCCGGGCGGCGACGATCTGCAACGATCAGAGCGTCGAGATCGGCATCGAGCGCTTCGTCGCCGCAGTCGAGGCCGCCGCCAACACGATGCGCCTGCGCCGCCTGCCACTCTTCGCCGGCCGGGCACATTGCGCCTATCTCCCGGCCAAGGGCGAGATCGTCAACGGCTTCGACTATCTCGGGCCGGGCCGGATCGAGATCTCGGGTATCGGCGCCAGCATCCGCTCCGACGTGCAAGTGGTCGATTCACCCGCTTTGCTCGGCGGCGACGAGATCGGTCTCTCGGCCGAGGCCTTCGACGAGCTCAGCCTGCCGGAGGGCAGCGAAGTCACGATCCGGCGCACCCCCTCGCCGGAGAGCCGGGCGGCGCTGACCCGCAAGATCCAGGGCGGCGAGCTCACCGAAGAGCAGTACCACACGCTGATCCGCGACATCGTCGAAGCCCGCTATCCCGATGGCGAGGTCGCGGCCTTCCTGGTCGCGGCGACGCAGAAGCTCTCGGATGACGAGGTCATCGCGCTGGCGCGGGTGCGCACCCGCTTCGCGCAGACAATCACCTGGCCCGACAAGATCGTCGTCGACAAGCATTCGATGGGCGGCATTCCCGGCAGCCGGATCACGCTGATCGTCGTGCCGATCGTCGCGGCCCACGGCGCCTTCCTGATGCCCAAAACCTCGTCGCGCGCCATCACCTCGGCGGCGGGTACGGCCGATGCGATGGAGGCGCTCGCCCGCGTCGAGCTGAACCCGGCCGAACTGCGTGCCTGCGTGGAGAAGGCGCGCGGCTCGATCGCCTGGAACGGGCGGCTCAACCATTCCGTCGTCGACGACGTGATGAATGCGATCACAAGGCCGCTCGGCATCGATTCGAATCGCTGGTCGGTCGCCTCGATCCTGTCGAAGAAGCTCACGGCCGGCTCGACCCATGTCATCGTCGACCTGCCCTATGGCCCGCGCGCCAAGCTGAAGAGCGAAGCGGAGGCCGCTGAACTCGCGCAATTGTTCGAGACCGTCGGCGCCGGGCTCGGCCTCGTCGTCAACGCCTTCCCGACCGATGGCAGCCGCCCGATCGGGCGCGGCATCGGCCCGGCGCTGGAATGCCGCGATGTCGGCTGGGTGCTCGACAACGATCCGCAGGCACCGGCCGATCTGGTCGAGAAGGCGCTGTTCTTCGCCAGCCGCATCCTGACCTGGGATCCGGCGCTCGGCTCGGTCGCGGCCGGGCGGGCACGCGCCGAGGAGTTGCTGCGCTCCGGCG
>Ga0102589_1004871_pt1 | contig 12189 bp, 12 predicted proteins | sample AraplaMF_Col_mLB_FD_76858 | JGI IMG/M metagenome (GOLD analysis project Ga0102589, IMG submission 76858) | Arabidopsis root microbial communities from the University of North Carolina, USA - plate scrape MF_Col_mLB | ecosystem: Host-associated > Plants > Roots > Endosphere | place: USA... | reverse complement strand
CCAAAGGAATCGTAGTACGAGAAATTGACGCATTAGGTGGCGTCATGGGGAAAGTTATTGATAAAACGCATATTCAAATGCGTATGTTAAATACAGGGAAAGGTCCTGCTGTGCGTGCATTACGTGCGCAAGCGGACAAAGTTTTATACCAACAAGAAATGAAACGTGTGTTGGAGGAAACTGAAAACTTAACAATGCACCAAGGTATGGTGGAAGAGCTACTTATTGAAGACGGGGAAGTAAAAGGTGTTATTACACAAATTGGTGCTATTTACCGCGCTAAAACAGTTGTTATCACAACAGGTACATTCCTTCGCGGTGAAATCATTATTGGAGACATAAAGTATTCAAGTGGTCCTAATAACCAACAACCGTCTATTCGTTTAGCAGATAACTTAAAAGAGATTGGCTTTGACCTTGTGCGTTTTAAAACAGGTACACCACCACGAGTGAATAGCCGTACAATTGATTATGATAAAACAGAGATTCAACCAGGGGATGATGTTCCACGTGCATTTAGCTTTGAAACAACTGAATTCATCATGGATCAACTACCTTGCTGGCTTACGTATACAAGCCTAGAAACACATGAAATTATCGAGGCAAACCTACACCTTTCACCGATGTACTCAGGGATGATTAAAGGTACGGGTCCACGTTATTGTCCATCTATTGAAGACAAAGTTGTGCGATTTAACGATAAACCGCGCCACCAAATTTTCTTAGAGCCAGAAGGTCGCGATACACGTGAAGTGTATGTACAAGGTTTATCAACTAGCTTACCAGAGCATGTACAAACACGTTTACTAAAATCAATTCCAGGCTTAGAAAAAGCAGAAATGATGCGTGCTGGCTATGCTATTGAGTATGATGCAATTGTGCCAACACAATTATGGCCAACGTTAGAAACAAAACGTATTAAAGGCTTATATACTGCTGGTCAAATCAATGGTACATCAGGTTACGAGGAAGCGGCAGCTCAAGGCTTAATGGCTGGGATGAATGCTGCTGCTAATGCGCTTGGAAAAGAAGAATTAATCTTAGGGCGTTCAGATGCTTATATTGGCGTATTAATTGATGATTTAGTAACAAAGGGAACAAATGAACCGTATCGCTTACTAACATCTCGTGCGGAATATCGTTTACTACTTCGTCATGATAACGCTGATTTACGTTTGGTAGCGAAAGGGTTTAATATGGGAATGATTACTGAGGAAAGATATGCAAAATTCAATGAGAAAAAAGAGCTGATTGAAAACGAAATTGCACGTCTTCGTGAAGTTATTATTAAACCAAATGAAACAACACAAGCTGTTATTCGCTCTGTAGGTGGCAGTGAACTAAAAGATGGTATTCGTGGAGCAGACTTATTAAAGCGTACAGAAATGAATTATGGTTTAATTTCTTCATTAATTCCAGCAGATATAGAGTTTTCGGATGAAGTGAAGGAACAAATTGAAATTCAGCTTAAATATGAAGGCTATATTGAAAAAGCATTGCAACAAGTTGAAAAGCTTCATAAAATGGAGAATAAAAAAATCCCTGAAAATATTGATTATGATGCTATTTCAGGTCTAGCAACAGAAGCTCGACAAAAATTAAAACAAGTTACACCACTTTCCATTGCCCAAGCATCGCGAATCTCTGGTGTAAACCCAGCAGATATTTCAATATTACTTGTTTATATTGAGCAAGGTAAAATCGCACGCGTCAGCGGCGAATAATTAAGAACAGTAAAGTGAATATGAGGCGGGCATACCTTTGTGCCCGCTTCCTATTTTTAGCTTCTCTCAGCATTCATCTCCCATCTTCATAGGTGGTGAGATGAATGCAGTTTTAAATCACTTTTCAATGGATGTCCAAATATCCACAGAAATAGAGGAACTCAGTCTAAGAACGTCACGTCCTGTGGCATTACCGAAATGACCGACATCGTGTCGGCCATCGTGTTGTTGCTGTCGCTACGCTTTCGCACAGAAAAAAACATGTTGCTGTCGCTACGCTTTCGCACAAAAAACATCAGCAGGCCAAAGCACAAAGCCGATTCTGGACGCTATTATGCCGAGGTATAATTGATGGCTATCCTATTTTTAGATTGTTGATTTGGTAATGTACACGAATATATGCACAAATCAATACTAGAGATAGTAAGGCTATTTAGAAAAAGGAGACTTTACATGAACGAACAACAATTTATTGAGGCTTTAAAGAAAAAGGGCATCGAACTCTCTGAAAAGCAGATTGCTCAATTCAAAAAATATTTTGAGTTACTTGTTGAGTGGAATGAAAAGATGAACTTAACAGCTATTACCGATTTAGAAGGTGTTTATTTAAAACATTTTTATGATTCGATTAGTGCTTCTTTCTATTTTGATTTTTCAAAAGTAACAACAGTTTGTGATGTTGGAGCAGGTGCTGGTTTCCCAAGTATTCCAATTAAAATCTGTTTCCCACATTTACATGTAACAATTGTCGATTCTTTAAATAAAAGAATTACATTTTTAAATCATTTAAGTGATGAGTTACAATTAGAGAATATGAATTTTGTACATTCACGTGCAGAGGAATTTGCTCAAAATGCGAAATATCGTGAACAGTTTGATGTTGTAACAGCTCGTGCAGTAGCCCGCTTATCGGTCTTATCAGAGTTATGTGTACCACTAGCAAAACAAGGTGGCTATTTTGTTGCTTTAAAAGCCGCAGCTGGTGCGGAAGAATTAAAAGATGCCAAAAAAGCACTGACTACATTAGGGGTTGCACTAAAAGAAGAGTTTTCTTTCCAACTACCTGTTGAAGAAAGTGACCGCATGTTATATATCTTTGATAAAATAAAAGGAACACCAAAAAAATATCCGCGTAAACCAGGTGTACCAAATAAATCACCGATTCAATAATTAGTGTTCCATGTGAAACTTCTCAAAGTAGAAAATATTTTTTCTATTTTGAGCATACATACTAGTTATGGATGGTTCACGCAAATGACATCTACGAACTATATACATTTTAAGAAATATAATAAATAATAATAGAATAAAACAGAGCAAGATAGTTACTTAAAGGTGGTGCCACTTGGATGAAAAGTCCTTTTTCACGTTTTTTTGGAGGCGGAAATAAAACTGAGCCTATTGTGAAAAATGAAGTAGAACAAGCAGAGACGGTTCATGCAGCGGAAGAAGTTATAAAGCTGCCGATTGATCAAATTGTGCCTAACCGTTTTCAGCCACGTACTATTTTTGATGATGAAAAAATTGAAGAGTTATCAAGAACCATTCATACGCATGGTGTAATTCAGCCAATTGTTGTACGTAAAACAGCAGAAAAACAATATGAAATTATTGCTGGTGAGCGTCGTTATCGAGCAATGAAAAAGCTACAATGGACAGAAGTTCCGGCAATTATAAGAAATTTAACTGATAAGGAAACAGCCTCTATCGCGTTAATTGAGAACCTACAGCGTGAGGAGTTAACAGCAATTGAAGAAGCTGTTGCCTATCAAAAATTATTGGAGCTTCATGAGCTGACACAAGAAGCTCTAGCCCAACGACTTGGAAAAGGACAATCCACGGTAGCCAATAAATTGCGTTTATTAAAGCTTCCTGAAGAAGTACAGCAAGCTATTTTAAAACGTGAAATCTCTGAACGACATGCACGTGCATTAATTGCAATTAAAGATCAGCCACTACAGCTAGAAGTTTTACAACAAACGATTGAAAATGATTGGAATGTTCGTCAGTTAGAAGAGCAAATTTATTCTTTATTGCATCCAGAGATGGAAGTACAAGAAGAAGCAGAGCCGAAGAAAGTAAAGCCAAAGCGTAAGGCCATTAGTAAAGACGTACGTATTGCTTTAAACACGATTAAACAATCATTATCAATGGTAACAAAGAGCGGTATAACAGTTAAGACTGAAGAAGAGGATACAGAGGAATATTATCAAATTACAGTGAAAATACCTAAAAAGAAAAAGTCTTAAGTTGTGATTGAAGTTTTATTAGAAAAATAAAAAATTGACTTTTATGACATCATCAAAATTGAGGAAATCAACCCGACGTTATGATGGTAAGTCGCTTTTATATATCTGTACGAAGGAGACATCTTAGTAATATTTCTGAGATGTCTCCTTTTTTGTATATATTCTTAATATTTTATACAACTCTGTTCTGTTTTTTTGATAGAATGAAAGTAAGATAGACGTATTGAATAGTGATTCTTACAAATGATTTGTCAAAGTGAACTTTGATAGATGAAAGCAGGTGCTTTTAAATGGGTAGAATTATAGCAATCGCCAATCAAAAGGGTGGCGTAGGAAAAACAACGACATCGGTCAATTTGAGCGCTTGTCTAGCATATTTAGGAAAGAAAGTGCTCTTAATCGATACTGATCCACAAGGAAATACAACAAGTGGACTTGGTGTGAATAAGGGAGAACTTAATGGCTGTATTTATGATGTGTTAATTGATGATGAAAAAGTTGAAAATGTCATTCAACAAACAAATGTCGAAAACTTAGCAATCATTCCAGCAACCATTTCATTAGCAGGAGCAGAGATTGAATTAGTTTCGACCATTTCCAGAGAAGTACGTTTAAAGCATGCTCTTCAAGATGTAAAAGAAGACTATGATTATATTATTATTGATTGTCCGCCTTCGTTAGGGCTACTAACAATTAATGCTTTAACGGCTTCGGATGCACTCATTATTCCTGTACAATGCGAATATTACGCATTAGAGGGATTAAGCCAGCTGTTATCAACTGTCCGTTTAGTGCAAAAACATTTAAATCAGCAATTATACATTGACGGTGTATTATTGACGATGCTTGATGCACGAACAAACCTTGGCTTACAAGTTATCGATGAAGTAAAAAAATATTTCCAAGAAAAAGTATACAAAACAATTATTCCTCGTAATGTGCGATTAAGTGAGGCTCCAAGTCATGGGCAGCCAATTATCACTTATGATGCAAAATCAAGAGGTGCAGAAGTGTATTTAGAGATGGCGAGGGAAGTGATTAAAAATGGCTAAAGGTTTAGGAAGAGGCATAAGTGCATTATTTCCTGGGGAGTCTTTAGAACAAAGTGGGCAAGTGGAAGAAATACAATTAGAACTTATCGTCGCAAACCCATTTCAGCCACGTAAAATTTTTGATGAAGAAACTTTACAAGAATTAGCTGCCTCTATACAGGAACATGGCATTTTACAGCCTATTGCTGTCCGTAAAAAGGGACGTAAATATGAAATCGTAGCTGGAGAACGCCGTTTTAGAGCGACTCAATTAGCGGGGTTAGAGGTTATTCCTGCTATTATAAAAGAGCTAACAGATACGCAAATGATGGAGCTAGCTATTTTAGAAAATCTACAGCGTGAAGATCTAACAGTTATTGAAGAGGCTGAGGCATACCAAAGCTTAATGGAAAACTTACATTTAACACAAGAGGAGTTATCCAAACGATTAGGGAAGAGTAGACCACATATTGCCAATCACGTTCGTTTACTTGCATTACCAGAGGATGTCCGTGAGTTTATGAACGATGGAACATTATCGATGGGACAAGGACGAGCATTACTTGGATTGAAAAATAAAAGAAGAATATCAGAAGTAGCAAATAAGGTTATTAAACAAGGTTTAAATGTGCGACAAGTTGAAACGTTAGTACACAACTTAAATGAAGAAGTTTCACGTGAAACAACTCAACCAAAGAAAAAGGATATATTTGTTGCAGCTAAGGAATCACAGTTACGGGATTACTTTGGAACAAATGTACAAATTAGAAAAGCTAATAATAAAGGGAAAATCGAAATTGAATTTTACTCTGAAGATGATTTAGAGCGCATTTTAGAAATACTAAATTTACAAGAAGAGTAAGAGAAATATCGATAACGTAATCAGAGCGCCAAACTACAAGGCGCTCTCTATTTTTCTAGAGAGAAGGAAGGTAGAGACGTGGTATTACTAGGGGCATTCATTAACGCTCTGCTCATTATGGCAGGTGCATTGGTCGGACGCATTTTTAAAAATATACCTGAATCGATGAAGTCTACTGTATTATCGATTATCGGCTTAGCAGTTGCACTTTTAGGGATAAAAATGGGCTTTGAAAGTGATAATTTTATTATTTTAATGATAAGTTTAGTGGTCGGTACAGTAATTGGTGAGTGGTTAGATTTAGATAAGCAAATGAATAGACTTGGACAATGGGTAGAATCTTTATTCAGTAAAAAACGTACTGATAATAATCAAATTAGTATAGCAGAAGGCTTTGTAACGGCTTCTTTAATCTTTGTAGTTGGCTCTATGGGCGTCATTGGTGCACTCGATAGTGGTCTGCGTAATGATCATAATGTACTAATTACGAAAGGATTAATCGATGGATTTATATCGATCATCTTAACATCTACATTAGGTATTGGTGTGCTATTATCTGCATTACCTGTATTCGTCTATCAAGGATTAATTGCACTTTTTGCGGGTGTTATCAGCTCTTTTATACCAGAGGCTGCACTACAAATGTTTATTCATGAAATGACTGCTGTAGGCGGTGTAATGATTTTTGCCATTGGTTTAAATATAGCCGGTTTAACTAAAATCAAGGCTGCTAACTTGTTGCCAGGTATCGTTGTTGTCGGTATTGTGGTTGCTATCTTCTATATTTTTCAGTGAGTAACGATGGGCAGCGAGCAATAGAGCTCTTGAAAGCTTTTCAGCCATTGCATAGGAAATATGAAGTCTTGTATTTTGTAAAACAAGCATTTCCATAAAGCCTCCAACATTGACGATTCCCTTAATGGAAATGTCACCGATTGGAGGTAATTGTTTTTTTACAGCTTTTCCCGGAAAAATAGGTCCGTTCTGTACAGAAATGTGTCCAACATTTTGTTCACTTCCAAGACATGCATCAATCGCAATAATGAAAGGTTTTATAGTATGATTGTGTAGCTGTTGCATAGTAGTATCTAAATTAAGGGCATGCAAAGGATTGTCTAAAGAGCCTACAATTTCATAGGGGAAACTAACTGACTTTTTTAGGAAGCTACCTGTTAACGGCCCAAGCGTATCACCTGTACAACGGTCACTTCCAATACAACAGAAAATAAGGCGTTCATGATGAAAGGGTATATGTTCTAAAAATAATGTACTTAATTGCCAAACGATATTTTTACTTTCATGATGAAGAGAATAAGGGAGTAACAATTTTGGTATAGTATTCATAAAAAAACTCGCTTTCCTTTTTATTTGTAAGAAGTGCTCGATTTTTATGCAGTATACGCAAATTTTTAGCAAGTTATTCAAGAGGTGGTAATAATGGATTGGTTTAGTGAAAAGGTATTAAGTAACTTATGGGATAAGCTGATGTCAGAGAAGCTTTGGGAAACGATAATGACTGCTTCAATTAAGATAACGGTTATTTTGATCGCATCGTGGTTAGCTGTCCGATTAGGTAAAAAATTTATTAAAAAAGTGTTTTTAATGCGTATGCGTTCGCCTTTAGATCATTCAGAACGTCGCCAAACAACAATTTCAAGATTATTACAAAGTATCATTTCCTATGCAGTTTATTTTTCAGCAATTGTTGCTATTCTTGCTATTTTAGAAATTAGGATAGCAGGGTTATTGGCAGGGGCAGGGATTGTCGGTTTAGCCATTGGTTTTGGTGCGCAGAGCTTAGTAAAGGACGTCATTACTGGATTCTTTATTATTTTTGAAGATCAATTTGGTGTTGGCGATTATATAAAAATCAATGCAGCTGAAGGAACTGTTGTAGAGATAGGCTTACGTACGACAAAGATTAATGGTGCTACAGGGGAGCAGTTTATTATTCCGAATGGTTCGATTGGTGATGTTGTCAATTATTCTGTCAACAACTCTAAAATTTATATAGATTTACAAATGACGACAGATGCCAATTTTGAAAAAGCTGAATCTATTATTCAAAAGTATTTAAATACTTTACCTGAAATTCATAAGGAACTTGTAGCAGTACCTGTCTTTTTAGGTGTACAAAATGTTAAGGGTACAGAAGTAACAATTCGTATAGCCGCCGAAACATTACCACAGCAACAATATGGGGTGGCTCGTACTATTCGTCGTGATGTTACAAAACTCTTTGAAGAAAATAATATACCAATGGCTCATCCGAAAATGATGTTCTATGGTGTTAATGGAAATGAAGAGGGGGAGAAGTGAGTAATATGGACGCAAAGAAATTTGGTTTAAATGATATTGTTGAAATGAAAAAGCAGCATCCATGTGGCACAAATAAGTGGAAGATTATTCGGATGGGGGCGGATGTACGCATTAAATGTGAAGGCTGTCAGCATAGCGTCATGATTCCACGCCGCGAATTTGAGAAAAAGATGAAAAAGGTTTTAATTACCGCTAGTGAAGACTAGATCGATGTGTATTAGACTTTTTATGAGTGAATCAATATAATAGATAAGGTTATACAGTGATTCATCAGTGAGGACTTCTGTAACCTCACAGTATCCGTTAGTACGGGAAATAAGAACAAATTTGAACAGATCATAGAAAGGTTGTGTCCATTCATGGCATTAACAGCTGGAATCGTTGGTTTACCTAACGTTGGAAAATCAACATTATTTAACGCAATTACAAAAGCGGGCGCATTGGCTGCAAACTATCCATTCGCAACAATCGATCCGAACGTCGGTATTGTTGAAGTACCAGATGCACGTTTAGATAAATTAACAGAATTAGTAACACCTAAAAAAACAGTACCAACAGCATTTGAGTTCACAGATATTGCTGGGATCGTAAAAGGCGCATCAAAGGGTGAAGGATTAGGGAACAAATTCCTTGCTCATATTCGTGAAGTAGATGCAATTTGCCAAGTTGTACGTTGTTTTGTTGATGAAAATATTACGCACGTATCAGGTGGAGTAGATCCGATTGACGATATCGAGGTCATTAATTTAGAGCTTGCACTTGCTGATTTAGAATCTGTTGATAAGCGATTACAACGTGTTGGCAAAATGGCAAAGCAAAAAGACAAAGAAGCAATGATTGAAGAACCAATTCTTGTAAAAGTTAAAGAACAATTAGAAAACGGTCGACCAGCACGCGCTGCAGAGCTTTCAGAAGACGAGCTAAAGGTTATTAAAGGACTTCATCTTTTAACAATTAAACCTATGCTTTATGTCGCGAACGTTTCAGAAGATGAAGTTGCTGACGCAGATAATAACGAATATGTGCAAAAGGTACGTGAGTATGCAGCTGCTGAAGGAGCTCAAGTTATCACAATTTGTGCAAAAATCGAGGAAGAAATTTCTGAGCTTGATGATGAAGAAAAAGCAATGTTCTTAGAAGAACTAGGCATTAAAGAATCTGGTTTAGACCAGTTAATCCGTACGTCATATGATTTACTAGGTCTAGCAACTTATTTCACTGCTGGGGTACAAGAGGTACGTGCATGGACGTTCCGTAAAGGTATGAAGGCACCACAATGTGCTGGAGTTATTCATACAGACTTTGAACGTGGATTTATTCGTGCAGAAACAGTTGCTTTCGATGATTTAGTAGAAGCTGGTTCTCAACCTGCTGCTAAAGAAGCTGGTAAAGTACGTCTTGAAGGTAAAGAGTATGTTGTACAAGACGGCGATATTATGTTATTCCGTTTCAATGTGTAAAAAACGAACAGGGGCAATCTTTCAACAGATTGCCTTTTTTGTATATATTTTTATCTGAATTTTCAATCTGGAGGATTAGTATGAACATATTACAAATAAAAGATCGTGGTTTAGAAATTGAGGAGTTAGGTAGATTACCAAAAGATATAGTGGAGCTTATTTATGAGCAGCAATTGTTTAAGCTATTCACAGCAAAGGAATTAGGCGGTAAAGATTTAGAGCTACTAGAGGGCATTAAAGTATTCCAGCAGATGTCTGCACTGGATGGCAACTTTGGATGGCTTGTCACAATAGGGACAGGTGGTAACGCGTTTATTCCAACATTGAACAAAGAGGTTTGTGATAAAATATTTTCACCAAGAAATGCAGTCATAGCAGGCAGTGGCTATCCTACGGGCATAGCGGTAAAAATAGATGGAGGCTATCGTGTTACCGGTCAATGGAAGTATTGTAGTGGAGCAGATTATGCTACAACGTTTACGATGAATTGCTTTGTTGAGGATGGAGGTATTAGAACCGATAAAATAATTAGTTGCTCAGTAAATCGTGATCAAGTCAAGGTTCTTAATGATTGGCGAGCAATGGGCTTAAAAGCGACAGCTAGTCATACGATCCGTGTACAAGATGTTTGGGTGCCTGAAGAGGAAACATTTGAATTGGGCATAATTAAAAACAAGTATGGAAATGCGGTACATAGTTTTCCGTTTGGTGCATTTGCAGAAGCTTCATTTATAAGTGTTTGTCTTGGGATAACAGAAAATTTCTTAGAAGAGGCGTCTATTTTAGTAAAGCAAAGAAAGCATGATCCAAGCCGTACTGAACGTATGGGTGCAATACAATTTTTATTGATGCAGCAACAGAAGAACTTTAAACAGCTTGAAGAGCGATATTATTTAATGTTGAATGAATACTGGCAAAAACATAAAGAAGGTCATAAGTTGACTGAAGAAGAACTACAACAATTTTCACGAATAAGTAAAGATACTGCATCGGCTTGTGTAGACATTGCCAATAGCTTAATACGTAGACTTGGCATGGATGCAATTACGGAGACATCTTCGATTAATCGTATTTGGAGAAATTTATATACAGCTGCACAGCATAGTTTTTTAACGCCATAAATTTGAGTAAAAAAATTAGAATCTGCTTGGAGATAAGCAGATTCTATATGTAACGTGACTCTTAGCAAAGTTATTTCGTATTCTCGGGCATATATACATAAAGCTTAGGTAGATGAGGATCATCCTGAATTAACGCGTTCTTTGGATATTTGCGTAATTCTTTATACATGGAAAAATCACCTACTGCTCCAGCGATTAAAAAGGCTCCCACTAACACTAAAACAGTACTATTAAAATAGAAACCAGCAATTGTCGGGAGAACGCCAGTTGTCCAGAATGGGAGTAATAAAGCTTTCTTCATTGCATGATTCGGTAACGGTTGTTTAGTTGTTGCGTATGCTATACCAAGCTCTAAATTCAGGCCATACTTTAACGATTTAAAGGGTACGCCTCCAAAGAGCATAAAGCCAATTAAATGAAATGCTTCATGTAAGACAATGAAAAGAATATATAGAATAACGAAAAGGATAGATCCAAGTATCATATTCCAAAATGAAAAATCAAAATTTTTAAAGCAAATATATTGAATAGCTACAAATAATATGACAAGGCCACTTGTGACAACAATATTGTCCATCATTAGTTTTTTTATATCCAACTCTATTACGATTGGTTCTTTATCTGGTAGCATAGAGATCCTCCGTTCATTCATGAATTAAGTTCATTATATAGAAAGAATTGTTTAGTTGCGACTTGAAAGACATGTATCTATATGTTACAATTCATTGATGTGAGTAATAATTATTACTTGCTCCTTGCTCCCTGTGTACAGGAGAGCCTAAGTCCATAAGGAGGTGTAAACAGATGAGAAAATACGAATTAATGTACATCGTACGTCCGAACATTGAAGACGAAGCGAAGAAAGCTTTAGTTGAACGTTTCAACGAAATCTTAACTTCTAACGGTGCAGAAGTCATCGAATCAAAAGAGTGGGGCAAACGCCGCTTAGCTTATGAAATTCAAGACTTCCGCGAAGGTTTCTACCAAATCGTTAAAGTAAACGCTACTTCAGATGCAATTAACGAATACACACGTCTTGCTAACATTAGCGAAGATATCATTCGTCACATTGCTGTTCGCCAAGAAGCATAATCATTTAACAAAATGCTGAAAAAAGGAGGTTGCATTTCTGATGATAAACCGTGTCGTATTAGTTGGAAGACTAACAAAAGATCCTGAGCTACGCTATACGCCTAATGGTGTTGCGTCTACAAGATTTACAGTTGCTGTAAATCGAACATTCTCAAACCAACAAGGTGATCGCGAAGCTGATTTCATTAGCTGTGTTGCTTGGCGCAAACAGGCCGAAAACCTAGCGAACTTCATGCGAAAAGGAAGTTTAATTGGAGTGGAAGGTCGCATTCAAACAGGCAGTTATGAAGGACAAGATGGTAAGCGAGTATACACAACAGATGTAGTGGCT
>Ga0102589_1004864_pt1 | contig 12198 bp, 14 predicted proteins | sample AraplaMF_Col_mLB_FD_76858 | JGI IMG/M metagenome (GOLD analysis project Ga0102589, IMG submission 76858) | Arabidopsis root microbial communities from the University of North Carolina, USA - plate scrape MF_Col_mLB | ecosystem: Host-associated > Plants > Roots > Endosphere | place: USA... | reverse complement strand
GTCTTCCTACCCAAAAAAAGAAAAATGGAAAAAGGAAATAAAGTGAATACATTCCTAATAAAAGGTTGATGAGCATGTTATCTTGTAGATTAGTTTATTTACCTGGTATGTACAGAAGCCAAAAGTATTAAAGTTACAGCTGCTACACATTCATCTGTTCAAAAATCTTTAGTAAACACCCAAAAACGGTTAAAGGAATCCGAAAAACATTTAAATAAAGTTGCTAAAATAGTAAGTATAAGAAAACACTAATTCTTTGTTTTTCCTTACATGAATTCTTTATATCTTGAGCAAACTACTCAAGACGCTGTGAGGTATCATAATGCTAATTCTCCAGTTTCCTTACGAGAACAAAAAAAGCTACTGTCGAGGCCAGTAGCTTTTTTTGTTAACTAGATAAATTATCTTGGAGGATATAAATAATATATTTTACGGCCTCTTAGATCTAGATAACAAAATGTCCCTTGAATTGAGGTAATGATTGATAAAGACTAAGTTATTCCTCATAGTAGTATGCATGACAATTTTTATTAAATTAAGGGTTGTATTAATCAATTATTTAACTTCCCTTCTATATATTTTATAGTTTTTTTCAAAAGACAATGGACCTCCATGCACCTGTATAGAGGTAAAGTAATATCCTTGAACAAGATTAAGTGAGTTGTTTTTTCTTTTTTATATAATTTAGTACGACTTCACGTTCATCTTCAAATAATAGGTTTAAATGATTAATTTTAGATATAGGTTGCCAGAAATATGAGTCTACAATCGGGACTTTCTTTTCTCCAGCTACTATTTTAACTTCAAAATAGATCATGTGAACATCAACATTATAGGTAGTAGACCTATTCTCGTGTATTTTTTTTACTATCTCTACTTGATAACCGGTTTGATTCCATACTTCTCGAATACAACAATCTTCGAGCCTTTCATATCCTTCGATAGCACCAGAAGGAACAGACCAACGCTTGGGCATGTTGGGTTTCTCTTGGGAGACCATTAATAATTCATCTTTATCATTTAAACAAATTATTGCAAAACCACTACACGTATTCACTAAGATCTCCCCTTAACAAGACATTATAGGCGTACAGGTGTTTCTTATAAATAGAACTCAATCAAACTCGACTATATTCTTAAACAAGTCCTTTAAAAAAGTTACAGCGTGAGCTTAAACACAGACGATTTCTTTATTTGGTAAGTGTAACTTTAAATACCACTTCTGTGTCATCTGCTACTTCAGCTCCTTGATAAAATGTACTATGCGAAACACTATGAGCTATAAATCTTTCACTTGTTTCAGGCATTATGACAGTATAATGAGTATTCTCAAAAAAGGAATCGTATAATTGATAATCTTGTTTACCTAAGACAGAAAATGAAAACTTAATTTGATCTTTCCCCTTAGTCATTTTTCCATTATTATTAATAATTCTTTTTTCAAGTCCCACTTCTTCTTTGTTTACTGTAGACGTAGTAAGATATTTTACATCAAATACAACATCATTAATGACTAATTCTTTCACTATTAAGTCCTCCTTCTCTATTTGTTTCCTTTCCTTAATTCGCCAAAGCTTAATAGGTCACCTCTTTTCTAATATATATCTTTCTATAACCAAGCTTAAAAAAGAACTCTTGTCTTTGAACCTCAAATATTTTTGTAATGAGTCCATTAAATATCTAACTAACTGATTAACTAAATTGTTTTATCTGAGCATGCACAAAAGGTGAAAAAAGAAGGAATTATAGGAACAAAAATACAGTATGAAGGTCGTATAGACGAATTAAAGAATATTTTGGAAAATAGAAAGAAGAAAAGATATTTAGAAACAAAAAACTTAGTAAGAAACCGTCGGAGGTAAACACGATTTATTTTATTAGTAACCGATAGTAAACACTAATATCCAGATACCTAAAGTGGAATTAGATAAAGTAAATAGAAAAGGAAATGGGTTGGGATATAAATAAGGGATTGAAGGTACCATGGGAGAGGAACTAGATTGGCCAAATAGATATTTAAAGAAGATTCCCAAAGACTTTACATCTATATGATAGTAGCAAAATGAGAGGCAGTAAAAAGAAAGAGAATAAAACAACATTTGAAAGGTGAATTCCGTTGAAAGAACGAGAACTTCAAGAAGTAACTCAACATCTAGATGAATTATTTGAAGATTTGATAAACGAGGATATCACAGAAGAGGAATTTAACTATTTTTCTGATGAGCTTTACAAAAGACAAACCAGACTTAGATATGAGATTGAGATTGAAAATGGGATATATTACAGGAATTATTTCAGGTTTTAAAACTAGCTAACCAAAAGGACAAGGGTATCTTTTTTTAAGAGCTAGAAAATCATATATTTCATATATACAAAAAAATAGTTAGTTATAACATAAATTGAGAAATCGATAAGCTATTTAACTATTTAAAATAAGAGTAACCTTAAGCAAGAAAAGAGGTTGTTTCTTAGGGAAAGTAATTAAACTTAATAATTGAATCAAACATCTTATTGGTTACATAGATTGTTTAAAAATGACTTGCTATTATTTTAATTAAGGTTTTTGAGGTGTTTTTAAATTAAATAGCCTAAGGCTTTTTTGAGAAGAAAGGGGCTTTAACAATGACCGATCCAAAACTATTATTTAAAAATGTTACATTAGGCAATATAACATTAAATAACCGAATAGGGGTTGCTCCAATGGCACGCGTAAGCGCAACTTTTGAAGGGTTGGCAACCACTCAGATGGTATCATACTACACATCATTTGCCCGTGGAGGATTTGGACTTATTATTACGGAAGCAATTTATACTGATGACAAGTATAGTCAAGGATATCTTAATAATCCAGGTCTTATTAATGAAGAACAAACACAAGCATGGAAGAAGGTCGTCGATTCTGTCCATCAAGCAGGTGCTAAGATATTTGCACAAATCATGCATGCGGGAGCCCTTTCGCAAGGGAATCGTTTTATTCACGAAACAATTGGACCATCTACTGTCCAGCCAAAAGGGAAGCAAATGGAATTTTATGAAGGAAAAGGTCTGTACCGGATTCCAAAAGAAGCAACACAACAAGAGCTCTCAGAAGTGATAAACGGGTTTGTTAATACGGCTAAACGTGCTAAAACTGCTGGATTTGATGGAGTTGAAATTCATGGAGCCAATGGCTATCTACTTGACCAATTTCTTACTGATTATACCAATAGACGTACAGATGAATACGGTGGTTCTACTGAAAATCGAGTCCGGTTATTGGTTGAAGTTTCAAAAGCAGTTCGAGAAGCCGTTGGACAGGACTTTACCCTTGGTATTCGTATTTCACAAGGAAAGGTAAATGATTATAACTACAAGTGGGCAGGAAAAGAAAAAGATGCTGAAATCATCTTTAGTCAGTTAGGGAGCGCTGGTCTTGATTTTATTCACGTTACAGAGTATAAAGCATGGCAACCTGCATTTCCAAAGGATGAAGAAACTATTATAACCAATTCAGGTTTGGACAACAGCGATTTGTCGCTTGCGGCTCTGGCAAAAAAATATGGGAAAGTTTGTGTAATAGCAAATGGACATCTAGAGGATCCTGTCAAAGCAAAAGAAATCATTGAAAAGGGAGAAGCCGATATAATTACCTTAGGTAAAGGAGCCCTTGCTAACCATGATTGGGTCAACAAAGTCAAAAATGGGGAACCATTAACAAAATTTGATGAAGAAAAAGTGCTAAGGCCCGATGTTAAAATTAAGGATTTTGAAGTTTGAAGGGGCATACTTAGGAATAAAATAAAAATTTCATAGGATAGATATTATTGAACGTACTACAATGAATCCCAAGACTAAAAACAATTACGAAAAGGAGCGAATTTATTATGAACAAGCTGTTGACTTTGACGATAGCTTCGGAAATGTTTCTTTTGCTGCCCTTTCTGATTATTTTCTTCATAAACAGAAAAACGAAAAAAAATATTCTTCTACCCTTTCTTATTATTGGAGGCGCCCCACTTCTTTATCTAGTCATAGATGATTTAAACAGTAACTATCTTGATGCTAATATCGGATTAGGTCTTTCCTTTATGTTTACCTGGATGTATAGTCTAATTGCTTTAATCATTGCTATCATTCTCCTAGTAAGAAAGAGAAGAAAGAATAATATATGAAAAGAATAGTAATTATGTTGTGAATGCAAATATCTATTCTTAGAATCATGAAGAAAAGTATTTTATTCGTCAGAACCCTTTGCTCAGATAGAGAAAAAGTCCATAAAAAACCACTATCTTCTCACTTCTTCTAAATGAATGAGAGAATAGTGGTTTTACGACTCCTTTATTGGATCGCTCATAATCTCTTGTTTATTTTATCTCAATTGCTGAGGCTTTATTATCCCAATCCGAAGCCATATTAGCAGTTTTACCATACCAATCGGAGTGTCTAAAAGAGACTCCTTTGCCATACCCTTGAGATGAAGTATGCTCCCAGAGAGTGGTTGAATAGCTTGAAGAAGGTGATGCCGTGCTTAAGGACGAAATTCTGTCATTCCAGCTGGAAGGCAAGTTTTTAAAACCATCTCTCCAATAAATGTACTGGCCTCCTTTGTTTTTAGACTCGTAGAAATCAGTACAACAAGCACCACTGCCCATCATGGTGACTTTGTTTTGAAGTCTCTGTTTATCTTTCTCAATAAATGCATTCAAAGCTTCCCTGCTCGTAAACCCATATGCCAACCAATCGCCCTCTTTATTCTGTTTAGGCAGAACCATGGTTACTTTTATATCTTTGTTAGAAATGCTATTCATTTTGACCTGAGAATCTACATCTTTTCCATCGACAGTTACATAATCGAATTTTTTAATTGTATACTCTTTTTCTGCATACGCCCCGTTCGTAGGTACTGCTATAAATCCCATCATAACAAAAAGAAAACATAGTGCGGAAAGGCGACGTTTTACTTGCAAGTCCTTCACTCCCTTATTATTTACATTTTGGTAATATGGTTGAAAAAGCGAACCGGTGTTAATACCCATGTGTAAAATCCAGATGGAGTAACAATTTTTCGGTTAAATATTATAGCTAGTTATCCTAAATCCCCTATACCATAAATATAATAAATATTTAAAATGTAATAAAATGCTAAAATGACCAAATTTAATTTTAGTTAAAAGTGAGTATTTTTAACATTAAATGTAAATTAATCGTGAAACAAATAGTGTTTAATTCATTTTTATAAACGTTTATTATTCCTAATAGAATAGTTCCAGTTACCATAATTTAATTTGTAAGAACTTTAGGCATTTGAAATAAGTTTAGTTCAACTCTCATGGGGTAGTTTTATCTATTCTTACGCTGTATGTGATATAGAACCTTAGTCAACATAACGCCTCTTTCCGGTAAACATACCAAAAGAGAACCCCTGTGAGAGTAAGGGTACCTGGCGAGGATATTTTTTCGTTTATGCGGCTTTTTATACATCCTTGATATGACTATGTTTACTGGATAACCAAGTGGGAAGAGGATGTATAAAAAGCGCACATTATATATACTGTAACCTACCTGACATAGTATTGTTATAAAAAAAAACGCTACTGCCTCTTTCTTGTTATAAAGATATGGTACGATTTATTAGGTCGGTATGGCATGTTTCATCATGCATTTCAGCTCGTAAAAAGATTCTTCTCTCCTTGTCAGGAGGAGAGATATCTTTTTACATTTATCAAATTTACCCACTATCTATCCATACCAATCTACATGCAAACATAACGTAGAGGTTTACTTTCATACATGTTAGAATCTATCTTTTGTTTGCGCATATTTTTATATGTGTCTTTTTCTTTCTCTTATCTGATTTCTTATTCCATTTGCTCAAAATTAGCTAGGAGCTTTTTTTGTATGCTGAATGTTTAGCACGCTAGGTTAAGTTGATTTTAATTCCACCAGAAGAGGACTGTGTTATCGGTTTTGCTTCCCTCTGCTGTTTAGTAGAACTCTTATATTTCTCCATAAGTTCATGAATACTTGCTACCTGAATAATCCGTATATGCTCTGAAGACACTGCATAACGAACAGGTGTAATCAAAATGACAGAAGGGAAGATAGGTGCCCGTTCTTCAGGCTGCCAGTGCAACGATTTCCACTCATCTGAAAAGAAAAACTCCTCATAGAGATTGATCTTCGCTTGCATTTTCTGCTCCGAATATTGATTTCGTTGAATTTCAATCCAAAAAGGGGAACCTTTAAAAATACAAAACAGATCCGGTTCAATTCCTCCTTTTCGCCCGGTGGGCTTATCTTCGACAATGACCTGTTTAGGTGTGCTATACGTATACATTTGTTTATAGACATCCAAGATCGAAAGGAAATGTAATATTTTTTGAGAGTTCTTTTTAATTTTGGCATCTACAGGTAAGTAGACCGTAGGAGAATACTGCTGCGTGCGTTCAATGAGTGCTAATCGATATAAACGTACCATCACACTATTGCATGCATTTACGGGCGATTTAAGCTGTTTAAAGAAGAGGCCAACTAATGAGTCCCGATCCACGGCTCTAAATTGATTAATAAACGCTATGATGTCTTTATCACGTTGAGATAAACGGAAACTCATCGCTGCTCCTCCTTCTCCAATAACCCAAAAATAGACTGTGATACCACTTCTAGTTCTGGTTCAGGATCTTTCACACGTGTTTTATAAGGTGAAAGTATTTCCTTACAAGCTCCTTCATCTAAGAAGTAGGCTTGAAACTCTTTCACTTCATCAATTTTAATTTTCATACGCCCCCTGGCTGCAGCATCAATTTCTTCTGCTCCTAGCACTCCTGCAACCTTTGCATTCGTGGCATCGGCTTGCCTTCCAGAGATCCGAACCCGTAAGTTTGCTTTGAGTGCTGAATTCAACAAATCGGCATCGGGACGCTGCATGGCAATAATCGTATGAACACCTAACGCACGGCCTTGACTGGCGAACTGTTGAATCATCTCTACAAGATTTGTTTCTCTCTTCACTATAGACATTTCATCAATGACTACAACAATTCGAGGCAGCTTAAAAGGAAGCCTCCTAATATGTGTGACCCCATGCTCTAACAATAAATCGCCTCTTCGATACATTTCAGCTCGTAATAAAGCAAAAGGCTTTCTCATATCCTTTGCCTCAAAACAAAGCGCATCTACATGCTCAATCCCATAAAATAGCCCTAAATCGGCTCGTTTGAGATCGACTAATACTAACCGAAGATCATCAGGCGATGTATATTTCACCCATGTTGTGAGGATTACACGCATGAGACTGCTTTTTCCGGCTCCAATTTCACCAGAAATCAGTAACGTTTCTAAATCCGCAAAATCCCATGAGACAGGGCTTCCATAGATATCTTGCCCAATGCATACCGGAAGCTCCATTTTCTCTATATGGGGATGAATGACCTCATATTTATAATTGAGCATCTTAGGTAGGCTTTTGTGATGAACGGTAATACTAAAGTTCTTTAAGCTGCCGTTTATTTCAATATTGCTGCCTAATACTTGTCGTAAGGCCCATCTTTTTTTATTTAGAAGTTCAGGATCAATGCCATTTAGTAAGGAAAAGACGTACCGAGTGTACGTATCATGATGATCGATCTGATGGATCTTCGGAAATTGATAGGAGGTACGATCCCCACGCTTTATGACCCGATAAATCTCTGCGGTACGAAATGCTTTAATAAGCTTTCCACGCAATTTTAGTTTCTCAAACATTTAAAACCCTCCTCAAAACATAAATGTCGCAAAGAAGTAAAATAAGGCTCCATAAAAGGTAACAGGCAAGATAACCCGCATCACCTTTGCGAACTGATCAACAAGATCGATGACACCCCATCGCTCTAATATTCGTTCGATGATAGCAATCCCTAAGACAATGCCTCCTATGGTCAAGATAGTGGGGTCAAGCATGGCTAGTGGACTAAAAGGGACAAAGGAATAAGCCTTGAAGGGACGAGGGTTTGTTGAGGAGGTTAAAGAAGGTTTTTGAAAGAAGCTTCGAAAGTTAATATAATGAGTTTTTCTCATGTTGGTACCTTCTTTCACTCGTTTAATTTTTTGCTTTTTACATACTTGTTTTTTCAGCTCACCGCATCCGGTCGCCCCTTTCGCCTCTTCGGCTCAGCTCCCTTACAGATTTCACGAAGGGCTTCATGATGCATATAAAGCTTGTATTAACGCGGTAGCGATACTGAACTAGCTACTGATTACGCAAAGAAGTCGTCATTCTTTAGATACTATGTAGCTACTGCGGTAAGGTTGCCTGTCCAATCGAAAAATAAAAAAGAACCCTTACCGCAGTAGGTAAGGGGTAGCTGATTATGTAAGAATTAATGGGTATTTATATGCTGGGGACGGGCTTAGTCGCTTATCTTTTTCATCAAATGGACAAGAAATCCAATGATATGCCAACGACTAAAGTAGAACGTAATAAGGATGAGTGGGAACATGACAAATTGTATGTTCCAGATTGATTCTACAAAAAGAATAGCGTTTTTTATGTTTTGAGGACAGGATTTTTCCTTGTCTTGATGTGCATGGGAAGGTATTCTAATTAGAAAGAAAATAAGCTCCTTTTTCACTAATCCCTTTAAAATCTTCTTTAGTAAAGCCGTAAATCCCTCATGGGATAACGGCTGTTTGACATATGTCTTCTTAACATTATTAAGATAAAATGTGACCGCCTTCCACATGAAGAACGGTTCCAGTCACAAAACTATTTTGGAGCAAGTATAGTACGCTTTGTGCAACGTCTTCAGCTCTTCCTATTCGTTTCACAGGCAGTTTGTTTCCCACCGTAGCATAGAAATGGTTACGGGGTTCTTCTGGCATTTTGCTGCGGGAAGGTGTATCAATAATACCGGGTGAAATGATGTTCACTCGGATCGGAGCAAGTTCTAATGCCAAGGTCTGACCTAAATTCGAAACGGCGGCATTGACTGCACCTAGAATTGACGAACCAACCATCGATTTGTAGGCTACCACCCCAGAGAATAAAGTAATCGAACCGTGTGGTAAAATTTTTGGAGCACCATATTTAGCTGCGTAGTATTGACCCCAAAATTTGTTTTCAAACAATTGCCGGGCTTGGGCTGTATTTGTGTGTAGGAATGACCCACCGGATGTTTCTGCCGCGCTCACCACAAGGTGGTCGAACTGGCCGACTTTTTCAAAGAAAGATTGAACTTGCTGTTCTTGAGTTGTATCTAGTATAAAAGCCGTGGCCCTAGCTCCTAGTTGCTCTTTTGCATTCTGTAATTTATTTTTGGAACGGCTAGCAATAATTACTTCTGCTCCTTGAGCTATTACTTGTTTAGCTGTTTCAAAACCAATCCCTGAGCTTCCACCGATAATCACAATTTTTTTACCTTTTAACATGTTTTTACCTCCTCATGATTTTACTTAATAGATTAAAAATCCAATACTTCTTTCAGATGTATATCAAGTTCGAATACAAATTTTTCAATATTCGGATTTTTAATTACATCATAACAAGTGAAACTCTTTAAAGGTTTCATTCCGAGGAATTTCTGTACACGATGTAAATGACTTAATGTATCTTCTAAGCTGTTCCCTTCAAAAAATTGAGTTGGATCGTTAAATACTTGTTCGGGAGCATTCCAGGTAGTCGAAAACATATATTTCTTTTCGGTCAATAACCCACCTCTTCCATATTGATCAGCACCCTTAAAAAATAAACCATAAGCATAAACTTCATCCATATACGTCTTCAATAAGCCTGGGACACTGAACCAATAAATAGGTGTTTGGTAAATTATAATATCAGCCCATAAAAACTTTTGGTGTTCTTCTTCGACTTTATATCCATTTTGAATATTTGTTGTTTTAATATTGTTCTTTTCACTTAACAAACTGATCATTTTGTTCATCAATGTTTGGTTCAAAGTCCCTTTCGCTGAACCATATTTCTGATGGCCGTTAATAACAAGTATATTTTTTAACTTTTTTCCGTCCCCTTTAATTCTGTAATCTTTAAAAAATCCGTTGATCTTTAATTTTCAGATACTACTCCGAGCTGTTGCATTAATGTAAGATTATCCTCTAAGTGCCAATCCTCAACGATTTTTCCATTCCTGATATGCAAAATATCAATGGCAAAGAAATGAACCGGCTTCCCTGTTGGCGTTTTCCCCATAAACTCACCCTTGTATGTCCCGGTGAACGAGAGACGGGCTGTAGCCTTGTTATCAGATATCACTAAGTCCTCAATAGTACAGCGTAAATCAGGAACAGCTTTACGAAAGTTGCGAGAAGCGAAGGCCAATCCCTCCGGACCTTGAGGTCTTCCCTTCGGCAATGTGTTATCAAAGAAGCTAGAGGCAACGGCTTGTGAAATAAGATCCTCATTGCCAGTATTCCAGAACCCGTAAAAACGCTGGGCGGTTTGAACCATGGCCGTAGCTTCTTTTGATTTCAATGACGGATCGACTGTCATCGATTTTGGTTGAGGTAAATCCTTTAATAGTTGAATGTCTGCATGAGCTGTTTTAGCAGGTTTATAGTCAGTATTGGTCTTGGCACATGCGGCGCTCATGAGTGTTACCCCAAGAGCCATGATAATACTAACTATCGATCGAATCGTTCTTTTTTGTAACCTCATCATATTTTCTCCTCAAATGTTTTGATATAGGCTGCGAATCTTGCTCCCTAAGTGTGGACTTGCAATGAAAGTCCCAAGGGAATGAGATATTGTGCTTTTTTCTAAAGTGCCTCTCCATCAATAAACGTTTATACATAATTTGCAGTTACGCAGATTTATTCAAGCTCAGCTAATGCAGGATACGTTTCCTCTCCTCGATTCAGGGACCAGCTGAACGACGTAACCAATAACCTTGCTGCGCTAAGGTAACATTCAAATCTTCTGCTACATTTGGAAGAATATCAATGATGACAAAATATGTAGTACCAATAGCAAAAGTACTGATTAAGAGAGTAATGAGCAATAAGGGCAGTGTGATTGGTTGATTGCTCGCACTAACTTTGATCACCTCCTCAATGTAGTGTTAGAATAATAGGCTCACCGATATTATATGTATAGTAAGTTTCTTTAGGGAAGTAGTGATATTTATTTCATAAAGTTTCTGAAAGTATACTATTGTGATATGATAATGAAAATTAGCCAAAAAAAATTTTTAGGAAGGATGTGTCAGATGAGTGCTATTGAGCCGGTTGTACTAACCAAAGGAACATCAGGGGAGCCTTGCCCCATTGCTAAAACGCTTGACGTGATCGGTACTAAATGGACCTTTTTAATTATTCGGGATCTGCTTATCGAAGGAACGATGCGATTCCGTGATTTGTTGAAATCAATGGATGGAATTAGTCCAAAAACACTTTCATTACGCCTTAAGGAACTGGAGAATCATGGGATAGTGGAAAGAAAGGTATTTCCAGAGGTCCCTCCTCGTGTGGAATATACGTTAACGGAAAAAGGGAAACGATTGGAAAGTATCTTCATTGAATTAAAGAGATTTGGATTAAATTTATAGGAGATTAAATATAGATCATTCTTTAAATTTGAGTGCGTCAATTATGAACGATATTAGATATGATTTGATTTATGGAGAACAACCGAACCAGCTATGCGTAGTTAATAACATAACAGTAGACGAGTTTAATGACTTGGCCAGGTGTGGAAGTTCAAGATTAAATGAGGTTCCCATTTAATCCTTGGAGAAATATAAATAAGAAAAAAGTAAACAGGTCACTTAGTGATACTTATCACCATCAAATGACCTGTTTTTATAATATTGGCTGCTATGCGATAGGTCCCCTTAAATGCTCTTCTTCATTCCACACTCCCGGCATTCACGTAAGAAAATCCCACCTTTTACAGAACTTTTGAAGTAAGCTGAGTTGCAGTGGTCGCATCTGCCACTAACCTTATCCGGAAATTCATCGTATTCATACACTTATGATTGTTAACAGGTGTAAATACCCTTTATAATGTTAAAGATTCTGAATCACTGAGAATAAAGGATAATGAAACCATTTAGAACGTTCCTAGGGGACAGAGTCATATATACCTCAATATGGATGAGGTCCAAAGAGGTTCCGATGACTAAAGGAGAATCAGTGGGAGCTTGGTGAATCAAATCATACGAAAACAATAAAAAAGAACCGACAATTGATTGCCAGTTCCTTTTTATTTATAAGTGTAGTCATTCTTCA
>Ga0102589_1004861_pt1 | contig 12209 bp, 10 predicted proteins | sample AraplaMF_Col_mLB_FD_76858 | JGI IMG/M metagenome (GOLD analysis project Ga0102589, IMG submission 76858) | Arabidopsis root microbial communities from the University of North Carolina, USA - plate scrape MF_Col_mLB | ecosystem: Host-associated > Plants > Roots > Endosphere | place: USA... | reverse complement strand
GGATGCTGTGGCCGCGCCCGCGCAGCGCATCGACCACACCGAGCGCCATGATGTCGTTGCTGCAGACGAAAGCCGTTGCCTTCTCGAAGCGGCCCTTCTGCATGGATTCGATCAGCGCCTTGGAGGTGTCCGGCTCGAGAATGCCGGCCGCCGTCAGGTCGAACAGATGCCGTTCGGGATCGATCGCAATGCCCGCTTCCTGCATGGCATCGCGAAAGCCGTCGAAGCGCTCCTTGAGCGAGGTCCTGAACAGACGGCTGACATGAACGATCTCGGTATGCCCTTCCGACAGGAGCCGCGTCGTCGCCAGCCATCCGGCCGAACGGTTATCCGGCAAGACGCAGGAGATCCGCATCGTCCGGTCGATACCATTGACGATGACAGCCGGTGCCCTGCTTCTGACGACCTGCTCGATGAGGACGGGATGATCGAGCCCGACGAGCAGAAGGGAAGCGCCTTCGGCCGCAAGCAGGTTCTCGACATTGACGCTTCCGGTCTCGATATCGGGCGTCAGCAGATTGACCTTGGCATCGATGCCAGCCTCGCGCGCCGCATCGAGCGCGCCCTGAATGACGCCTTCGTAGAATTTCGAATTGAGATAGAGCGCCGCCGTCGTCACCACGGCAAGCCCCGAAGGAAAGGCCTCGGCCAGATCGTTGTTCCTGTGCCGGTAGTCGAGACGCGCGGCCGCTTCGAGGATGCGCTCGCGGCTTTCGTTGCCGACGCCGGAGCGGTTGTTGAGCGCCTTGGAGACCGACGCAATCGAAACGCCTGCGGCTTCGGCAATATCGGCGATTCTCGATCTGCGTGACATCGGGCTCTCCTCGCATTCCATCTAGCACGAGAAAAGCGCCCTTCACCAGATGAGGAAGAAATTTTCGTTGAGTACGAAATTTTTCTTTCCTGCATCACATTTTCGTTTATCGTTGCCCTGTCGCCGCATCAAGCGGGCGGCATTGACCTGGGAGGGGAAGATGCTGAGACGAAGGGAATTTATCGCAAGCGCACTCGCGGCAGCGGTCATCGACATTCCTCGCGCCATGGCGGCGGAAGAATCGCTGCGGGTCTTCTGGTGGGGAAACCCCGATCGCGCGAAACGGACCGGCGAAGTCATCAAGCAGTTCGAAGCCGCCACTCCTGACGCGAAATTCGTCGGGCAGGTCGCCACGTCGGACTATTGGGTGAAGCTCGCGACGATGGTTGCCGGCCGCAACGTGCCCGATGTCTTCGCCCTGGAGCCGGTGACCTTTGCCGATTATTCGCGCCGCGGCGCGACGCTCGATCTTTCACCGTTCCGCGACAGCATCATCGCCTCAAAGGATTTCTCGCCCGGCGCCCTCGATCTCGGAACGGTCGATGGCAAGCTGACGGGCATACCGACATCGCTGAACGCCGCCGCGCTCATCGTCGACAAGACTGCCTTGGAGAAGGCGGGCGTTCCCGCGCCCACGGCGGCCACCACCTGGGAGCAATTCAAGACGATCTGCACCGATTTCAAGAAGGCGGCGGGTTCCGGAAATCTCTTCGCCGTCGGCAACGGCGCGCGCTACAGCTTCGTCTTCGAGGTCTGGCTGCGCCAGCGCGGCAAGACGCTGTTCACGCAGGACGGACATCTCGGCTTCGAAGAGGCGGATGCGATCGAATGGTTCGACTATTGGGACCAGATGGCCAAGGCGGGCGCTTGCGTCACCGCCGACATCCAGGCGCTCGACAAGGGCAATATCGAGACGAACCCAATCGCGAGCGGCAATGCCGTCATGGCTTTTGCCTATTCCAACCAGCTTGCCGGCTACGGCGCGCTTGCGAAATCCGAGATGTCGATCGGTTCGCTTCCGGTACAGGATGCCGGCGGCCCTTCGGGGTTGTTTTACCGCCCCTCGACGCTATGGTCGATCTCACCCCGGTCGAAATCGCCAGAGACGGCGGCCAAGTTCATCAACTTCTTCGTCAATGACACCAATGCCGGACATGCGCTCGGAACCGAGCGCGGCGTGCCCGTAAATACCAAGATCCAGGGTGACGTGGCGGCGACCGGCGACAAGATCTCGAAGCAGACGATCGACTATATCGCCTCGCTGAAGGACCGGGTCGGGCCATATCCGCCTGCCATCCCGATCGGGGCAGCGGAATTTTCGCAGCAGGTTTTGACGGCTACGGCTGACAGCCTGGCCTTCGAGCAGATCTCGCCGTCCGACGCCGGCAAGCAGCTGATGTCGGAAGGCAAGCGCATACTGGGCGGCTAGACCGCAACGGGACGATCATGGATCAGCGAAACAATCCGAACCCGGCCGTGGATAAAGAGGATGAAGCCCGCCGGCTGCAGTTCCTTCCCTGGGAACATGTGGCCGGCGACCTGCTTCATCCGGCGCACCTGGCACGCAAGGCGGCACTCCAGAAGGCATGCGGAGCTGAGCTGGCGGAGACGGCCTACATTGCCGAGCATGCCGCCATCTTCACCGAAAGGCTCAAGATGGGCGAGCGGTCCTGGATTGCCGGCCATGCGCTGGTCAGGGGCGACATCACGTTCGGCGACGATTGCACCGTCAACCCCTATGCCTGCATCTCCGGAAAAGTCGCCTGTGGCAACGGTGTCAGGATCGCATCGCATGCCTCGATCGTCGGCTTCAACCATGGCTTCGATGACACCAGCCTGCCGATCCACCGCCAGAAAGTGACGACCACGGGCATCACGATTGGCGACGATGTGTGGATCGGCGCCAATGCCGTCATTCTTGACGGCGCAATCATCGGCAGCGGCGCGGTAATCGCGGCGGGCGCCGTCGTCGCCGGCGAGATCCCGCCGATGTCGATTGCCGGCGGCGTACCGGCGCGCGTCATCCGCAAGCGCGGCGCCCCCTCCCGCCTCTCCGCTTCCGGCGGCATCGAGGACCGGCTTCAGACGCTCGGCAGCAAGGCGCAGGCGCAATGGCCCGAAATTCTCGGGCGATGGAAAACCGCCGAAGCCTATGAATCTCTGGAAGCCGACGGCATCAGCCGCCCTGCCGCCCGGCATCTCAACGATGCGATCGAGATTGCCGCAGGTTTCGGGGCATTTCCGCCGGGCCTCGATACGACGGCGACGATCGAGCTTCTGCAGGACCTGCAGGACGAGGAGACCGGTCTTTTCCCTGACAAGAATACGCCGCGGGATCGCCCGCTCCGGCAAGACCCAAAGGCGCTTTATAACGTCCTCTCGGTCGGCTACGCGCTCGAAGTGCTCGGATCGCGTCCGCGCCAGCCTATCCAGGCGGTGCAGATCGATGAGACCGAGCTCGACCGGTGGCTTTCAGCTCTGCCCTGGAAGACATCGGCCTGGAGCGCCGGCAGCGTCGTCGATGCCATCGGAACGGCGATGTATTTCAACGCCCGCTATTTCAACGTCGAGCAACCGCGCCAGGCGCTCTTCGATTGGCTCACCCGCCATATCAACAAGGCGACCGGCCTTTGGGGCGAGCCCACAGCGCTCGAAGGCTGGCTGCAGCCGGTCAACGGCTTCTACCGCCTGACCCGCGGCACCTATGCGCAATTCGGGGTTCCACTTCCGAACCCGCAGGCATCCTTCGAAACGGTGCTGCTGAACTACCGCAATCACGAGGGTTTCACCGGCGCCAAATACACCGCCTGCAATCTCCTCGACACGATCCACCCGTTGCTGCTGATCGCGCGGCAGACCGATTACCGGCGCGGCGATGGCGAAGAGATTGCGCGGAAGATCATCACGAGAGCGCTTGATCGATGGCAGGATGGCGAGGGTTTTCCCTTTGCCGACGGTAGCCCGGCTAGCCTTCAGGGCACCGAGATGTGGCTCTCGGTCGTTCATCTCGCCGCCGACTATCTCGGGCTTGCTGACGCCTTTGCCTTCGTTCCCAAAGGTGTCCATCGCACCGAAACCGTCGGCCTCGGGCTTTAGGCGCTACTTACCGGCCACCGGGAGGGAAACGCCCACCGGTACGCGCGTGTGCTCGCCCTGCAGGAAGGCAATCCGGCAGCGGACGCCCGCGGGATCGAAAATATGCTCCAGCGTGCCGCGAAGCTGGCGCTCGACGAGGCGGGCGAGCAGGCCCGATCCCTCCCCGGTCCGGCCGATATTTCCAACGCGCGGTCCATTCGTCTCGATCCACGAGAGAGAAATGGCCTCGCCATTCCGCGACCATGTGATTTCGACCGTGCCCGATTCGATCGACAGCGCGCCGTGCTTCAGCGCGTTCGTTGCAAGTTCGTTGATCGAGAGCCCCAAGGGCACGGCCCGGGTACTGTCGATCTCCATCGAGGGACCGCTGAGCACGATCCGTCCAGGCGCCGTGTTCCTGTAGGGCTCGACCTCGATTTCGATAAGATCGCGGATATCGATGCTCGCATCCCGCGACATGCGCTCGTCGAGCAGCGAATGGGCGCGCGAAAGCGCCTGGATACGCCCGACGAGATCGTCGGCGGCTTCGCCCTTTATCGAGAGCTTCGCCAGGCTTTGCGCACCCATATAGGCATTCTTGACCCGGTGGCGCAGTTCATCGCGTGCGAGTTCCGCTTCCTCCAGCGCGCCTGACAGCGCGACGATCAGCCGGACGTTTTCGATCGCCGTCGCAGCCGCACTTGCCAGCGCTTCGAGGATCTCGATCTCCATCCTCGTCGGCTGATAGGGCGCCGCCCAATAGGCGCCGATCGCACCGATCGGATCCTGCGGCCGAACCGGCGTCATGGCGATCGCTCGGACGAACGTGTCCTGATAGAGCTCCCGCGGAACCCTGTCCTCGTGGTCGATATCGGGAATGACGATCGTCTTGCGCTCGGCCATCGCCCAGCCGCTGACGCAGGCCGATGCCGGGAATTTCTGTCCCTTCCAGAGCGCGCCGATCGCATCCTCTTCGATATAGTGGCAAAGGTCGTCCTCTTTCCGGATCACGGCGATGCCCTGGCAGCCGATCATGCTGCGCGCGGTGGCGCGGATGATCTCGACGACATGGCTGGCGTCGCGCGCGCCGGCAAGCTGCGCAATCGCGTGCGTCAGGACTGCGAGCGGCGTCGCTTGCTGATCTGTGTAATCCAGGGGTGTCATAGCGGCCTCCTTCCGGGGCCGGCGGCCATTTCTCGACCACTCAAGGTGGCATCCTACAGGTTTTGATGGGATACGTCTAACAACCGGATCGATTTATATTTTCAAAGATATCGCCCTCCAAAATTGCCGCAACCGGCGCATGCGACGCAACGAAAGTCCGGCCACGGCGTTGGAAAGCTGATTGTGTATGGACCGTCTCGAAGCTTTGCACATCAGGCGTTTGCCGATATCAATCATATCGCCGCAAGGCAGCAGCCATTGCTTCGCTGACACGAAGCTCGAAACAGGACCCCTTCGTTGACATTCCCGCAATTGCGATCCGAAGATCCCGAGCTGGGGCACGAGACCCGAAATGGTCTGCCTGCGCTCGTTCTGGCAGCCTTGGGCGTTGTCTATGGCGATATCGGCACCAGTCCGCTCTATGCTTTCAGAGAGGCGCTGCATGCGACGGCGGGATCGGGATCGCATCGCGATAATGTGCTGGGCATTCTCTCGCTGATCGTCTGGGCGCTAACGATCGTCGTCACCGTCAAATACGTGACCTTCGTTCTGAAGGCGGATAACCGCGGCGAAGGCGGCACGCTGTCCCTCATGACGCTCGCGCGCCAGAGCCTCGTGGGGCGCCCGGTCTGGGTGCTCGTGCTTGGCGTCGCCGGCGCCTCGCTGTTCCTGGGTGACGCGATCATCACGCCGGCGATTTCCGTGCTGTCGGCGGTCGAAGGCATTCAGGTGGTCGCACCGGCGCTGTCCGACTGGATCGTGCCGATCACCCTGACGATCATCGCCGTCCTGTTCTTCGTCCAGCGTTTCGGCACCGGCGGCGTGGCGTCCGTTTTCGGCCCGGTCATGGCGCTCTGGTTCGCCGTGCTCGGCATCAGCGGCGGCATTCATATCCTCGACGATCCGGCCGTCCTCGGCGCGATCAACCCCGTTCACGCGGTCACCTATGCCGCAAGCAATGTCGGGCTGACGATTACCGTTCTCGGCGCTGTCTTCCTCGCCGTCACCGGCGCCGAGGCGCTCTATGTCGATCTCGGCCATTTCGGCCGCAAGCCGATCGTCATGGCATGGTTCTGCCTCGTCTTTCCGTGCCTGTTGCTCAACTATTTCGGACAGGGCGCCTTTGTTCTCGCCAATCCTGAGATGGCCGCGCACCCGTTCTTCGGCATGCATCCGCCATGGGCCCGCGTGCCGATGGTCTGCCTTGCGACCGCCGCAACGGTCATTGCCAGCCAGGCGGTGATTTCGGGCGCCTATTCGCTGGTGCGCCAGGCGATGCACCTCAATCTGCTGCCGCGCCTGCAGATCCTGCACACCTCGGAGACCCATTCCGGGCAGATCTTCATGCCGCAGGTGAACTCGTTCCTGTTCATCTTCGTCGTCGCGCTCGTCCTCTATTTCAAGAATTCGAGCGGACTGTCGGCTGCTTACGGCATTGCCGTGACCGGCGAGATGGTGATCACCAGTGTCCTGCTCTTCGTGGTCATGCGCCGCATCTGGAACTGGAAACCGATAACCGCCGCTGCCGTCGTCGTGCCGCTGTTCCTGATCGACAGCGGCTTCTTCATCGCCAATGTCGCCAAGTTCGCCGATGGCGGCTGGGTGCCGGTGGCCGTCGCCTCGACGATGGGGCTGATCATGTACACCTGGATGGCGGGGCGCCGTCTGCTGATTGCCCGCACCAGGGCAGACGAGATCCCGCTCGCCTCGATCATCGATCGTCTCGCGCAGAAGCGGCCACCGACCGTTCCCGGCACGGCGATCTTCTTGACCAGCGATGTCGAGGGCGCGCCGACGGCGCTGCTGCACAGCCTCAAGCACTACAAGGTGATCCACGAACAGAACGTCATTCTCAGCGTCATCACCGCGACAACGCCGTTCGTGCCTGATGACGAGAAGATCTTTCTCGAGAGCTTCAATCCGCTGTTCAGCCGGCTGATTATCACCTTCGGCTATATGGAGACGCCGAACATCCCGCGCGCGCTCGTGCTTGTGCGCCAGCTCGGCCTGAAGTTCGACATCATGTCGACATCCTTCTTCCTGTCGCGGCGGACGCTCCTGCCGTCGAAGAAGGGCGGCATGCCCTTCTGGCAGGACCGCCTCTTCATCGTTCTCGCCCAGAATGCCGGGAATGCGACCGACTATTTCGGCCTGCCATCCGGCCGCGTCGTCGAACTCGGACTGCAGACGACGATCTGACATCTTCTTAAAATGAAAGAGGCGGAGCTCGTGCCCCGCCTCTTGCTCACCGGCAGCCTGGAGCTGTCAGATGTCCGCCCTGACGGCCTGGCGCTGGTTGCCGAGCTTTTCGATGCCGAGTTCGACGACGTCGCCTGCCTTGAGATAGCGCGGCGGCTTCATGCCCATGCCGACGCCGGGCGGCGTGCCCGTCGAGATAATGTCGCCCGGGTGCAGCGACATGAACTGGCTGAGATAGGAGACGAGATAGGCGACGCCATAGACCATGGTCTTGCTGGAGCCGTTCTGCATCGTCTCGCCATTGACCTTCAGCCACATGCCGAGGTTCTGCGGATCGGGAACCTCGTCCTTGGTGACCAGCCACGGACCGGTCGGACCGAACGTGTCGCAGGACTTGCCCTTGGTCCACTGGCCGGAGCGCTCGATCTGGAAGGCGCGTTCGGAGACGTCGTGGATCGTGCAATAGCCGGCGACATAGTCGAGCGCGTCTGCTTCGCTGACATATTTCGCGGTCTTGCCGATGACGATGCCGAGCTCGACTTCCCAGTCGGTCTTTTCGGAGCCGCGCGGGATCAGCAGGTCGTCATTGGGGCCGACGATCGCGGAGATCGCCTTCATGAAGATGATTGGCTCCGGCGGCACGGTGGCGCCGGTTTCGGCGGCGTGGTCGGAATAGTTGAGACCGATGCAGATGAACTTGCCGGTTCCGGCAACGCAGGCGCCGAGCCGCGGATTACCCTCGACGGCAGGCAGCGTGTTCGCATCGATATGCGACAGCTCGGCGAGGCGATCGGGGTTCAGCGCTGCGCCGGAGAGATCGGTCAGATGGCCCGAGAGATCGCGGATCGTGCCACCGGCATCGAGAAGGCCGGGCTTTTCCTGGCCGGCTTCACCGTAACGAAGAAATTTCATGATGCTTCCATTCTGTTGTCTTCCGGAAATCAGATCGTCCAGCCGCCATCGATGGCGTAGGCCTGGCCGGACGTGTAGGTGGCGCCGGCGAGATAGACGGCGAGTTCGGCGATCTCTTCCGGCGAGCCGAGGCGGCCCATCGGCTGGCGGGAAATGAAGGCGGCGCGCGCCGTCTCATAGTCACCCTGCGCCTTCATGCGATCCTGCAGCGACGGGCTCTCGACGGTGCCGGGGCAAATGGCGTTGCAGCGGATGCCCTGGGCGACATAATCGGCCGCGACCGACTTGGTGAGGCCGATGACGGCAGCCTTGGTGACGCCGTAGGCGAAGCGGTTCGGCACGCCCTTGATGCTGGAGGCGACCGAAGCCATGTTGATGATCGAGCCATCCTTGCGCTCCAGCATGCCGGGCAGCACCGCACGGATGGTGCGGATCATTGCCTTGACGTTGAGGTCGAGCGCGAACTCCAGGTCGCTGTCCTTCATTTCGAGGATCGATCCTGCATGGACGAAGCCGGCGCAATTGAACAGCACGTCGACCCGGCCGATCTCGGAGACCAACGCATTGACTGCCGCTTCGTCGAGGACGTTGAGCTTGTGGGTCGCAATCCCGGTCTCCGCAGCAAGCGTCGCCAGCGTCTCGGTGTTGATATCGGTCGCGTGCACTTTGGCACCGGCCTGATGGAAGGCGATCGCCGAGGCCCGGCCGATCCCCTGCCCTGCGGCGGTGATCAGAACGGTCTTGCCGGCCAAATCCTGTGTCATGGTTCTATCCCTGTTTCTGTTTGCGCTCGACGAGCAGGATGTGGTCTGCGGCGAGCACGACTTCATTGCGCTGGTTCAGCACTTCGCAACGCTCGACGACGCGGCCCATATCCGGCCGCTTCGGATCGTCTTCCTTCGAGGAGATCGTCACGCGGGTGCGGATCGTATCGCCGATATGAACGGGGCGGACGAAGCGCAGGCGGTCATAGCCGTAGGAGAAGGCGACCGGATTGATCAGCGTCGCCGTCAGCCCGACGCCGATCGAGAACACCATGGTGCCATGGGCGATGCGCTGGCCGCCGGGCAGCGTCTTGGCGAATTCGGCATCCATGTGATGCGGAAAGAAATCGCCGGTATGCCCAGCATGGACCACGAAGTCGGTTTCGGTGATCGTGCGTCCCGTCGTCGTGCGAACGGCATTCAGCGCGTAGTCTTCATAATGGATGGTCTGTTCGGACACGGGATCACTCCTTCGGCAGCGGGCTCAACGGCGTCGCCGGGCTCGCGCTCGATTGATAGGCGGCTTCGACGAGCGCCATCGTCTGCCATCCGTCCTCGACGGATCCGATGAGCACATCGTCTTCGCCGGATGCAAAGCGCTGCAGGTTTGCCATGCGGTTGGCAAAAGCATCCGGGAACCAGGTTCCCTCGAGCGGCACCGAGACCCAATCGGCGGCGCCATCGGCCTTGATCCAGAGTTCGTCGGGCTCGCCGCGCGGATAGTCGAGATTGACGCCGAGCTTCAGATAGGCGGCACCCTTCGTTCCGCAGATGCGAAATTCGCAGGCCTGGAAGCGGCGGCCGAAGTCGTGGTCGTGGTTGATCGACAGCGCGCAACGGATCCTGTCGCCATAGTCGAGGATCGCGGCAGTGCGCGTCTGAGCCACCTCATGGTTGGGATGGCCGATGGTCTTGGCGTGGACGCCGAGCGGATTGCCGAGCAAGTCCCTGACGACATCGAGATAATGGATCGAGTGCATGGCGATCTCGATGCGCGGCAGGCCCTTCAGGAACGGCCAGAGGCCCCATGGCGTCGCCAGCGCCAGCCATGCGTCGAAATCGACGACCTCGCCGAGATGTCCCCCAGCGATCGCATCCTTCAGCGCCAGCATCATCGGCGCGAAGCGCAGCTGGAAATTCACGGCGGCCTTTATCCCGCGGGAACGGCAAAGCGACAGAATCTCCGTCGCTTCCTGCAGATTGCTGCCCATCGGCTTTTGGATCAGCGCGAAGGCGTCGAGCGGCAATTCGGCGATGATCTTGGCATGAGCGGCTGGAGGGGTCGCCAGGTCGAAGATCGCACCTTCAACAGCGGTCGCCTCTGCCAGCGATGCAAAGGCCTTGATGCCCCATTGCTGCGCAAGGGCTTGGGCTTTCTCCGTATCCGGATCGAAGATCCCGGCCACCGGGAAACCCGCTTTCCTGTAGGCCGGGAGATGCGCGTCGCCGACGATGCTGCCTGCGCCAAAGATCACGATCGGGCGCGGCTTGGCGGCGCGCGGCCATGATTGCTGCAGACGGCTTGGATCGAAGGCCTCAGTCATGGTGGAAGACCTCCTCCATCATTGCCCACCATTCGCCGGGCTTGCGGGTTTCGAGCGGCCGCTGCTGCGGCATGCAGACGGCCCACCACTCCTTGTTCTTCGGATGTGCCGCCATCTTCGCCATGTCGGCGTCGAAGTCGTCGCCGGTATATTCCCAATAGCCGAAGAGCAGGTTCTCCGGCTCCTTGAGGAAGATGGAATAGTTGGTGATGTTGCATTCGGAGATCAGCGCCAGGATCTCCGGCCAGACGGCCGCATGCAGGGCCTTGTACTCGGCGATCTTCTCAGGCTTCAGCCCGACAACCATTCCCATGCGCTGCATGGCCACTCTCCTCAGCCGCGAAACTCTCGGGTGAATTCCTTGATCGAGCGAGCCTCGACCGCCTGCCAATCCCAGCTGATGCCGAGCCCCGGTTCGGACGGCGCGATCGCCCGGCCGTCACGGATCTCCATGCCCTTGGTGGTCAGCTGATCGAGCTGCGGAATGTATTCGACATATTTGCCGTTCTGCACCGCGCAGACCAGGCTGACATGCAGTTCCATCAGGAAGTGCGGGCAGACCGGGATGTCGAAGGCCTCGGCAGCGTGCGCCACCTTGAGCCAGGGCGTGATGCCGCCGATGCGGGCAACATCGACCTGGACGATCGAGCAGGCGCCCTTCTGCATATATTCGCGGAAGTGGCGGATCGAATAGATCGACTCGCCGACCGCAATCGGGGTCGCGGTCGAGCGCGACAGGCGGATATGCCCATCGAGATCGTCGGCCGGCAGCGGCTCCTCGATCCAGGCAAGGTCGAGCTCCTTGAGGCGCGCGGCGCGGCGGATCACTTCATCGACCATGAAGCCCTGATTGCAATCCGTCATGATCTCGAAGCCGTCGCCGACAGCGGCGCGCACGGCCGAAAGGCGCGCGTAGTCTTCAGCGCCATGCGGCTTGCCGATCTTCACCTTGGAGCCGGAAAAGCCCTTCGACTTCGCCAGCAGCGCGTCTTCGACCAGCGCTTCCTTCTCGATATGCAGCCAGCCGCCCTCGGTGGTGTAGAGCGGGCAGCTATCCTTGGCGCCGCCCGCGAGCTTCCAGAGCGGCAGGCCCTGCTTCTTGGCCCGGAGATCCCAGAGGGCGGTATCGACGGCGGCGAGCGCCAAGGCGGTGATCGCGCCGATCGTCGTCGCGTGCGTGGCAAATTCCATCTTGTGCCAGATCGCCTCGATGCAATCGGCATCCTCGCCGATCAGCAGCGGGACGAGGTGATCAGACAGCAGCCGCATGATCGACGAGCCGCCGGTGCCGATCGTGTAGCTGTAACCAATGCCGGTCGCACCGTCGGAATCGGTGATCACGACGATCGGGGTTTCCTGGCTGACGAAGCTCTGGATGGCATCCGTGCGCTTGACCTTGGGAGCAAGGTCGACCATGCGGATTTCAATCTTCTCGATGCGGGCCATGTCTCTCTCCTCCCCCTCAGATTGCCAGGCTTTTGCCGGTATCGGCTGCAAACAGATGCGCCTGTGACAGGTCGAAGCTCATCTTGATTTGTTCGCCTGTCGTCAGCGCCCGCGGGTTGAGCATGCGCGCCACCCATTCGCGGCCGGCGAATTCGACGAAGACGAGCGTTTCGTTGCCGAGCGGCTCGGTGATGCTCACCGGCAGGCTCGCCTCGTGAACCTCCGATGCACTTCCCGTGACCAGGCCGTGACCGGTCGGGAAGATATCATCGGGGCGCAAGCCGAAGGTAA
>Ga0102589_1004860_pt1 | contig 12210 bp, 15 predicted proteins | sample AraplaMF_Col_mLB_FD_76858 | JGI IMG/M metagenome (GOLD analysis project Ga0102589, IMG submission 76858) | Arabidopsis root microbial communities from the University of North Carolina, USA - plate scrape MF_Col_mLB | ecosystem: Host-associated > Plants > Roots > Endosphere | place: USA... | reverse complement strand
AATAAAATATGGATTCCACTTTCATGAAGTTTTATTCCACCATCACTAAGTAATACTCCTGTAAAAAAACCTAAAATAATTGCAGTCATAACATCAAGAAATTTCAATTGAACCCCACCTTTAGTGAAATTTAGATTAATCAATAAAAGCATCGCTATTGAATTTATTAACGGAACAGCTTGCTATTTCTTTTCATATTGTTTACTATCCCATGCCCAATTTGCAAAAGCATAAACGATTGCTAACCATAAGGCAAAGAAAAAATTGTCAAGTAAAGCCCAATTACCTTTTCTGAAATAATCCCAAATCGATTTAAATAAAAACGTTGCTACAAAATAAATAACATATATGTATTTTCTTACAAATGGAATTTAAATCACCTCTATATACAGTATATGTAAATGATAACATAAAAAAGCGTAGTGTTTTTCTATAGTTAAATGAATCGAAAGAAGGGTACAAAAATGGCCACTCATTTAAGAGTGACCTTCTTTTTTGATTTTCCTAGTACATTTTATACTGTTAAATTTTATTCCAGATAACCATAAATTGTGCTGCTTCAGATTCAAGGGCAATTAGATGATCTTCAGTAGAGGGCTCCTCTGAAATTAATCGACCTTTTTGGACGTTTAAAATTGCAGGTTTTATCTCAGGAGAATGTTCAATGGTGAAATCAGATTGATTTAATAATGTCAAAGATGAACGGCATTTATTTTTATCAATTCGTTCGTCTTTTCCTTTGAAATATAACTTGATTAAGTGAGGAACACCATCAATCTTTAATCCAAGTTCTGGTGATGAGCGAACAGTTAAATATTCGCTATACCAATTGGATTTACCTGGTTCAAACCATTCAATTTCTTTATTTTTAATAAATTTTAAATGTGCTTTGACTGCTTCTAGGTAATTTTTTTGTTTTGTTTGAGAAGCATTGTTAGCAAGATCAAGCAAGTAATCGTTACTAAATTCTTTCTCATGAAATTTTCGAATACCATCCCGTAAAGGTTTCCAGTAATCAAAAGCTGGATTGTATTCATCTTGATATTTTATTTGTCTAACCATTGAGGTTTTACCAGTAACGCCTTTGAAAGTAAAGTCTGTAAATTGTGTAAGACCGATAGATACTTTTTTTGAAGACATTCATAACAGCTCCTTTTACAAATTAACGTCTATGAAAACCACTGAATTCACAACAATTCAAAGCCATTTATTAAGATGATATGCAGCTGTTTTATTTCTCTGGACTGAAAAAGGGATGTGGTTACATGTAAAATTGCGAAACACGATTACGTAGCGGCTGTATGGAATGGGATTTTAAATGGTGGATTTCATGAAAATAATTGATCATAGAAGATTATAGTAGCAATTGAACGAGTATATGACAGGATTCGTAGTTTAGAAGTATGTATGTTAGAAAATTGATGACTTGGAAGCGGGATAGGGTCATTAATGGCCTGCAACAGTAAAAGGTGATGGAAAGAGTGATCGGTAATGATAGGTATAAGTAATGGATTCAGAGGTCGGCCGATATCGAAATTATTAAGTGATATGTAGATTAATAATATACCATGCCGGGAATAAAAAAACTGCCTAACAGTTACCTGTTAAACAGCACATGGATATTGTAAATATAAAACAAAAAACGGGAAAAATCAACAATTTCTTAGCGTTTAATTTTGCTGTTGTTAACGGACATGCAGAGCTTGACTGGGAATGGAAATTCTTAGCGGTAGTAATGTCGTCACTCCGTCAACATGCATAGCAATCAACGATCTCGAGAACAATGTAAGCAAATAAAGTCGAGGAGGACGTCGAAATTTGGCGTGAATAAATGATTGAAGTTCCATTTTTAGGAATGATAGAATAAGTGATATAGATAGAATAAACAAATGAGTGTGTAAGTAACATAACTATAAAAATATTTGAAGAGACTAGGTACTTCCATACAGTCACTAACTTTTATTTTGACAAAAGTACCAGACACTAAGTGAGCAAAGAATGGAAAAAATCTATTAAACTGGAGGTTAGTTCTATGCCCTTATTCAAGTATGGAGTGTTAAAAGGTAAAGTTGTTGATGTGAGACCTGTGGATTCATTTGACAAAACCCCTCATTACGAAGTGCATATTCGGGCAACAAAGAAGGATAAAAGCGAGGAGAATTATAGGATTGCGATCAATGTTGCCTCTAAGGTAAAGCCATCAGAAGTCCTGTATTTTGTGAGCGAAGATTTTAACTCGAGTCAAATAACAATTATTCCTAATTTCGAAGAAGGATTTACAGAGGTTACGAACGAAAATCGTGAAATTGCATTAGATTATATTCGTGGTGGCTTATTTGATCCATCAAAAATGATTCCTCTACCTGCTACAGAAAATGGACCAGACAATGACTTAAATGAGAAAGTAAATAAGTATATGCAAGAGGCTATGACTAAAAAAGCTACAGTTTACGCTTACGGAGAAAAATTTAAAAATGAAGATAAAGTAGATAAATATTTTGGATTTTCTCCGGGCAGAGGCATTCACGATATTCATATGAATCAAGGGAATAGTAGGGACTTTAGGAAAGACGACGGGATATGGCAAGATGGTGGTGTACTCATTCATTTTGAGAACGAAAACAGATGGGTTGGTATATTCCTTGCTTTCCAATCTCAGTCTTGGTGTACAGATGACCAAGGACATGCTACGAAGCCAGTTAGTGTATGTAACCATACGAATCGAAAATCAGCAATAGAAATTTAGTAGTTAGAAAGCGGATGTTTAGCTAATAAGTATTTTGTAACAGATAATGAACAAAATTCATAGCATTCTTTTCGTAAGCCCAGAAACTCAATTAAATTTTGAGCCTGGGCTCTTTATATTTGCACAACATACGAAAACAAGTAAACGCGGCATAAGCTAGCGTTATTTTTTATGCCTTCCACAGATAATTGTGGAGGGATTTTATATTGAAAATAATAAAATAAAGTATGAGGATGATTGAATGGTTACAACGTTTTTTAGAATCAGGTTGTTCAAAGTTAATAGATGTATTTTAGCGATAATTTTATGTGTCCGTATAATTGATTAAAAAGATAAAGTTTAGAATTCCTGTAGCACTTCTGTTGCCACAACCGCTAGGGAATAGCGGATTGTATGGTAAGCGACTAAAGATGATAAGAAGATAGAATCAGGTATGATTTTTTCAAAGATTTAATCCAACGAGAGGAGAAATGAGAAAATGACTTATATTATAGAAAAACGCTTAATGTCCGGATTGCCGAACTTAGCTTTAACTGCAGTTAAATATGTTATTGCTCATGAATCTGGCAATCTTAATAATAATGGACCGAATGCTTTGGAAAATGAATTAGCTTTTATGAATCAAAATAAAGCCAATGCTTTTACTTCTCACTGGGTAGGCGGTGGTGGACGGATCGTGCAAGTCGCACCAGTTAATCGTGTGCAATATGGCTGCGGTCCTAAAGGAAATCCGCTTAGCTATGCACAAGTAGAGTTGGCTCGAACAAATGACAAGGCACAATTTAAAAAGGATTACGCTGCTTATATTTGGTTACTAAGAGAACTTGCAAAAGAGGCTGGTTTACCTATTGTACTTGATAGTAGTGGCAACGGCATTAAGTCGCATCGTTGGGTCACAGATACTTTAGGCGGTACAACGCATAGAGATCCATTTCCGTATTTACAAACCATGGGAATCACAGATGAACAATTCAAACTAGATATTAAAAATGGTTTGGATCAACAACAAACAGATAAGGATGATGACATAATGCGATTTACAAACGAAACTACAAAAGCAGCAGTTCGTGATTATATTAAACAATCTGTAGATAAAAAGCTGATTGATAAGTCATGGTTAGATAAATTTGACCAAGGAACTTTGACAGGCGGCGATTTTGAAGGACTAAAAATCATCATTAAACAGCGTGGAGGCTAACAGCAATGCCCAGGTACTTAATAATTTTGTGCCTGGGCTTTTTATTTTTCATCCTTTTCAGTTCTTTGACTCCACGTGTTTATTTCTATTTCTTTGAAAACAAAAAAGGAAATAGACATATTCGTCTATTTCCTGTTCCATAGCTTTTAATTTAGCTTTATGTTTAGCTTTTGGAATCGAGTGAAACTGCTCGTATCGACACATTCTACATGAGCAATGAATTTTACCTTTGCTCAATCTGCCGCGTTCAGGCATGTATTCACTTTCTCTAAACATAACGTCTTTTAAAATAGTCCATTTCTTTCGAATAATTCGCTCTCTCTGATGGCGAATATAAGCTTTTGAACGATTTTTCATAAATATCAGCTCCCTTGAGAAACCCAAGCTTGCATGGAGGTCAAGGGATGTAACGGCACTCCCTACAAGCTTGGCATGTAGCTGATAGATTGGATAAATTGATTCATAGGTTCATTCCTTTTTAAGAAAAGCCACAGCGTCATCACACGCTACAGCTTCGAATTGCTTATGCCCTTTGATGGTGTTCACGACAGTATTATAGCACACCGCGGGAGGGAAACGTATGTTGAAAGGGCAAAAAAGGTAACGAAAGAAAAGTTGTTGCAGTGAACCTTTTTATTTCCTTCCATTGTAAGGGAATAACCTGTTTGGGGGAATGCTGCGTTCACTTTAAAATTAAATACTTTGTAGATAGTCAAAAACTTGTTAAAGGTAATTCTCTCCTTTTGTCGAATTGAGTAGATGAAAGGAGAGGATTCCTGTGCAAGAAGTAAAAAGTAGTCAACAAACCATCATTGCAGAAATCAGAGCGTACCAAGAATTTATCGATGAATGGGAACAAGAATTATTGAAGGTACAAGCTGATTTGAATAAAGGTAAAGAAAGAGTTTTGCTATTAAATGAATTAAAACAACGTGTTACACCAGGCTCAAGAACTGAAATCGTAAAGGCAAATATTGATATGGCTGTGGATGAAGTAGTAGAGCTTACTAAAAAAGAGTCTCACTTAAGTGGGAATATTAAAACTTATCAAGAGTTTGTAAATGAGTTAAATAAAATGCTTTAATATCAGGCCTTCCACAGATAATTGTGGAGGGCTTTTATTAAAGGAGTATAATATAGAAGTCATGAATTCATTGTAGTGATGGTCTTAATTTTAAAACTGCATCTATTAATCGTCTATCTGATTTATATTTTGCTCTGTTTGGCTGACCTTCAGCTCTACGTATATCTAATGTGTTTAAGTTAGCTATAACAGAGAAAAGAGTACCAAAATGATGTTCTTTTAGATTTAAACAAACATGACCCTTGGTTTCCGACATAATTGATTGTGCAATAGTGAGATCCATATTATGTACGTTGTGTTTAAGGCGAGTATCTAATGTTTCAAAGCGTTCTTTTGATTTGCTCCAATTCCAACTCTCAGATAATGATGTACTTTCGTGATGATTTGTACAATGAATGTAATTATTAGTAGGAAGGCGTACTTGATAACTATTAGGAGTAACCTCTACAACTGCCATTTTCCCTAAGCGATCTGCTAACAAATAGTTATTAGAAACCGAACTCGGGAATCTTTTTAACACATCTATTCCTTCATCTACCGTGCAACAATTTTCTAAAATATATTTCACAGCAAAATAAAAATTCAGTCCTGGTTTAATTCCATCATGAGGAACGGATGAAATCCCTACAAATAAGCCGTGTTCGTTTATCCCATCAACTTTTCCAATAAAGCAATCAGAATGACTGACGTATTTATTTTTATCATCAAAACAAACAAGTGAGGACTCTGTAATATTTTTAAGATTAAAGAGCATATCATAATTTCGGCCAATAAACATTTCTTTTCCATTAAAGGCGGAGAAAATACTACATTGACCTGCCAATTCGAATACGCCAATACTTAAGAGAAACGAACTTACTTCTTCAAATGAAGAATGACAACCTTCAGCAAATCCTTGTATCTCTTTCACAATATGGGGATCAAAATCTGTAAGAATTTGTTTGCACGACTCCCCAAATTTTAATTTTTCTTCTGTTACTTTCGGAAACCTAAAACCATTTTTATAAAGAATTTCTGCATAATGTTTTCCTGCTTCATAAGAATTTCCTTTTAATCTCGGATGATACATCGTAATTCCCTCCATTTATTATATGTATGTAAAAAGAATAAACTCTCCAGTAGGGGGAGAGTGTACCCTGTTTATAATTTTTAAATAACTTTAAACATACAGGCCCAGGCGCTCATAAAAATGTGAGTGCCTGGGTCTTTTATGTTTATTGGTCATACGGTCAGTATTTTGTTTGAAGCGATTTACAAGTTTCGTTTAATCCGAAATATTAACAACATCAGAAGTATTAAATTGCAAATGACACACCATATCCGTTATTTTTAATAATGAGATGAAGTCATTTGTGACGTTTTCCTATGTGATATGGGTGTTACTTTTACGTGAAGAAAATAAAGAAGTAGAAAAAATGATTCAGGGGTAATTGTATAAGTTAACTTAAAAAATAAAGTACTTTTTCACAAGATTCACGATAAAATAAATAGTAAATTAAGTAAATGTTTATTTGTTCAGGAATTTTCATTTGAGAAATATAGGAGTGGTTAAATTGAACAAGCGATTTACATTTACAGTGATACTAGCAATTGTATTTGCTCTTACATCATTATTATTATATGCACATGTTAAAACCCAGAATGAAGAAATCAGTTACTATAAACACTTCTTTTTTTTAGGGACGCAAGATTTAATAGATAATTATCAATTTATTTTAGATTTTGAGAAGAGCTATATAACAGAAAAGGATGTTGATAAAAAGGAGCAATTGATGGAGAATCATGCTAATCTTCTGTACTTATTAGATAATCATGCAAATACTGAGAGTGCTCTATTATATAAACAAGTAAATGGAGATGTATTTATAGAGTTAAATTCAAATATATTAATGGAGGCTTTAGCATTTCAAAGTTCATCATCCGATCATGAAAGACAGACTCATGTCGAAAAGTTGGAAGTAGCGATAACAAAATTTAAAAAATTTATTGATGATGGCATGAAAGCGGAGAATGTATGTATTTCCGAGTCCTGTATGGAATGAAGTATTATTAGGAACGTTCAAATAAAGTAAAACACTTTAATTGGATTTCACCGGAGTTATGGTGAAAATTTTGTCGGGGAAAATAGGGTGATAGGAAGGACCAGGCGCCACCGTATTCATGAAATGTATAAGGAGTTGAACAAGGCATGACACTTTCAGTCGAGAAGGAAGTGAATACGCATTTCGAAGATTTCCTTTTCGACTGGCGTTGTGCTATTAAAAAGCAACCAAAGCAACAAAAACGCAACCAAAATTCCGAATGCAAGTGAATATCGGTGAAATCGAATCATTATACAATGACGAAAAACCTTGCTATAATAACCATTGCGAATACATATGAGAGAGGGTTATAGCATGAACGCTTACGATGAATATATGAAACAGGTAGTGAAGCCGATGCGCGAGGAGTTAGTGGAGGCTGGATTTACGGAGCTTACGACGGCTGATGCGGTGAATGAGTTTATGGCGGAGGCGAAGGGGACTTCGTTAGTTGTGATTAACTCGGTTTGTGGATGTGCGGCTGGGTTGGCACGTCCGGCTGCTCGTGAGGCAGTGGAGGCGGTTAAGCCTGATCATCTTGTGACTGTTTTTGCGGGTCAGGATCCTGAAGCGACTGTTGCAATGCGCGGCTTTTTTGAGGATGTACCACCAAGTTCACCTTCGATGGCGATTTTAAAGGATGGAGAATTGGCATACTTTATTCCACGTGAACAGATTGAAGGGTTCCCTGTGGAGCAAATTGTAACACATTTAACAGGTGTATTAGAGCAAACATGCGAGAAATAAAAACCATTGTTACGACAGCGGGCAGACCAGACGATTTATCGTTGGCGCTCGCTGCTTTTGCGTGTGAACAATTAGAAGCTTCGTTTGAGCCAAGAAAAAAGCGTTCTGTTCGGAAAATTTCACAGGAATTGCATGCACATGTAATCGTTGCTGGAAAAAATCGTTTTGAGTATTATGCTTTTGGTGCCAAGGAGCCGTTTTTCTTCCATCCGAATTCAGCGGCGTTTCGATTAAAACGTGTTGCCCGTGGGGAAGCGGAGCCGTTTTTAGAAGCGACACAGCTTGAAAAAGGAGATTCGGTGCTTGATTGTACATTGGGACTTGCTGCGGATGCTATGTTGGCGGCTTATACAGTTGGCGAAGCGGGGCGAGTTGTTGGGCTAGAAGCGAATCCGAATGTGGCATTTATTGTTGAGCAGGGGATGAAAACCTACGATACGACAGAACTTCCGTTAACTGGATGTATGCGCCAAATTGAAGTGGTGCAGGCTGAGGCCATTAGTTATTTAAAAACGTTGCCTGACAATTCGTTTGATGTCGTCTATATGGATCCGATGTTTGAAGAAATTATTGAAGAAGCCAATAATTTTGAAGCACTACGTGTAGCTGGGGAACATATGACATTAACGGATGAATGGGTAAGAGAGGCGAATCGAGTAGCGAGAAAACGGGTAGTGTTAAAGGCTCATTTCCGCTCAGAATGGTTTGCTAAATACCAATTTCAGCAAATTACAAGATCTACTGCGAAGTTTCATTATGGGGTTCTGGATGTTGCCGGAAGTAAATATTGAGTTTTCAAGAGGTTCGTTCATTGTGAACGGGCCTCTATTTTTTTCTTCTAAAACTCAAAATATGGTAAAATAAAGCAGTGTTAGTTTGTTTCTTTAATGGAGTGTTTTAGTACCTTTTATTAGTATTGGGAAGTGAAAATCTCTTAGCGATAAAAATCAAAATTTGGGGGTATGTGTATGAATCAAATAGAGGAGAAAATCGAGCTATTTTTGAAAAATCCATTAGCGGAACAAGAAAGTTTTTGGGATAGTGAAGCACTAGTTTGGGTGGATTGGAAAGATTTTGACGAATCTATCGCGGAATATTTTAACGAATACTTACTTGAAGAAGATAAAATAAATGTTGAATTAGTTGAAAATGATAAGCCAAGGTGTGTTGATATTTTCTTAATAAAAGATGAAGTGAAGAAAGCAATCCCTTATGAAGAAGAAAGAACGGATAGGGATACAACTTTGAAAGCTGTACAAGACTTTATTGCTCCAAAATATCAAATCCGTTGGTACATGGATTCGCTTGGTGGAGATACGTTGGCTTTTTGTTTGCTGCCAACTGAAAAGTGGTTGCGGTTAGAGAAAGAATATGGGGAAGAAAAAGTTACCTATTATTTTGCACCTCTATCTCATGACTCGGTTATGTTTGAAATGGATATAGACGAAATGTCGGATTTACTGGAAAAAAGAATGCAGAATCCAAATTAAGGAAAGGTGATTTACACATGACAGCGGACAAAACTCCTCGTTAAGCACGTGGTCCGCCATGGCCAATTATATAGCTCCATTAAATATTTCATTTACAAAGAGAGATAAATAGGATTGGTCCGAAAAAAGGAACGAGAGAAGAAAGTATGGAAATTGTTTATTCCATTGCGATACCTTGGTAGCTGAAAATGAAATCTTTACTTTTTAAAAACTATATGCTATAATATTAATCGTGCTATTTTAGGTGGCATATTTACGTAATCTGGAATTCTACTTTTTGTTTTTGAAGATACTTATTCACACTGGCGCATGCTTTGGGGCTGCAAGGACGCAAAAGAAGGTTGGGTTTGCGTTGCTTAAGTTAGAAGGCACACAGTGGAATTTTACCGCGGTGAAGAAACATCTACGTTTCAATATAATATTCCCCAGATGATTGGGTTGAGACTTTACAATTTACGAAACATGTTACCTATTAAATACTAAAGGGGTGGCTTCGCAATAGCGAGGCTGCCCCTTGTCCAATTTATTGGGAAGATCAAATATTTCTGAAGTGGCGGATAGAAATGCCGAAGTCGTGGATAGAACAGCCAAAGTGATGGATAGAAATGCCGAAATCGTGGATAGAACAGCTAAAGTGGTGGATAGAATCATCGAAGAAACATATTGAAAAGCCTTCAGAAGTAGACAGACATTGTCTGCTTTTTTGGTGCAATAAAATCCCAGACGTCGCTATAGTTATAGTGCTTTCTGATTATTTCTCTCAAGAATTGTTTCAATATATTTGAACTTATGTGACAATGTTTATTAATATTTTTAATCTAGTGAAAATGTTTCAACAAAATGTTATCATGTACTTTCGTATGTTTTGAATTCAGAATATTTACACTTTTAATGATGTGCAATCTTCAGGATGCAGCTAGGTTTTCCGGAAACGATGAATGTAGGTTTTTGAATAAAATATACGGTTCAATGATACATCTTCAAACTTTAGGAGTGACTTCAAATGAATAAAATTGGTTTTTTGACAATCGGACAATCACCTCGTTCCGACATTACACCAACATTTACAGAAATATTTAATAAAGAGATAGAAATCGTGGAAAGAGGAGCGTTGGATTCCTTAAACGAAGCGCAATTACTAACAGTTTTAGCGAGAAATGAAAAGGTCACATCTATTTCGCGATTGAGGGATGGTAGATCCATCATAATTGATAGAAGAAAGCTACTACTACCATTGTTACAAAGAGAATTATCCAAGTTAGAACAAGAGGTGGATATGGTTGTCGTATTAAGCACCGATGATTTTCCGAACTTAACATGTGGAAAGCCCATTTTTTATCCGAATCGAATCGTCACACAAATAATTAGTGCCATGGCCGATCAACCGAAGATAGGTTTAATTATTCCGCTAGAAGAACAGAGAGAAATTATGCTTAAAAAGTGGGAAGGTATATCAGATGAAATCACGATTGCAGTTTCTTCACCATATGATTATGGAAATTTTGAAGAAGCAGCTCATTATCTTCGAGATTACCGAGTGGATCTGATTGTTATGGATTGTATGGGATACAATGAAGAACATAGGGAGGTAGTACGAAAAGCGAGTGGTATATTAACAATTTTACCGCGTACATTAGTGGCGGAAATCGTACTTGAATACTTATAAAGTCATAACAATTAGAAAAGTCCGCATCTCGCGGACTTTCTTCGTAAAAAGGAAATGTATTAGTCCGTGAAGCATAAAGATGATAAGTAACCTAACATTAATAAAAGACCAATGCCCATTGCGATTTCCATGTTTTGTACCTCCTTTTAAAAAAACGACACATTTATCCTGCAAGTAGTCGCCCAATTAGTTTGGGACAACAGGATGATGGTCATACAAGTGTTTTCCCTGGATGTGTAGTTTTTACTTTATACATAAATATTGTACAATGAATTATAAAATTATGAAACCTTTTATAGGGCTTATGCGTATATATTAGAAATAGATTTACCAATTTGTACATAAAGAGAAGGTGTAAATTAATGAAGAAATGGGTTCAAAAAAGTATCGTTATTATGGTTGCGTTTTTAACATTTGGATTAATTACGCCAACACATGAGATATGGGAAGCATTTGATCATAATCCATCAAATCGTGCTTCTATCGGACCGGCAACTGGGACAAGTACCGCAGAAGCGGCTGCTCTTCCGATAGAACAAACAGAAATACAGGAAGACCCGATTGACTACAGTGCATTGCTCGTTGATGCGGCGAAAGAGCAATCCTATATGAAATTCGGCACAAAAATTGGCCCGAAAATTAGCAATGAATTTGACGCTATTATCTTCCCTAAAATGGAGGAAGCCATTGCGATGACAGTAGAAAGCTTAGACGATGAATCATTAGCATCGTTAACAATTTCAGAAAAGCCGAGTGGAAACTATGGCGAAAAAATTTTTAATATTACAAGCAATGAAACAGGCATGGACTTAATTCGCTTCCATGTCCGCACGGAAAAAAGACCGCAGGACGGCTATTATTACAACTTCCACTACCACAGTGCCGAGGACGACTTTATGGCACACAATAATTTAGGGGATATTTATTGGGAGAAAAACACACCTCCGAAGTGGTTATCCTAAAAATTATAAAACACTCGCTTATAATGCGAGTGTTTTTTTGTTTGAAAACATTGATATATCAACGTTTGTAGTGGATTGCTAAATCGTTGTATTTAGATGCCATTCAAATAGGGCAGGGGAGAATAAAGCATGTGCCCCAAAATCACCATTTTCGATTTCCTCAGATTCTTTAAATGAACTCAGATTGAAGATCTCATTTATCAGATTAGATGCGTGTACTTCATCTTTTTCAAATG
>Ga0102589_1004859_pt1 | contig 12224 bp, 15 predicted proteins | sample AraplaMF_Col_mLB_FD_76858 | JGI IMG/M metagenome (GOLD analysis project Ga0102589, IMG submission 76858) | Arabidopsis root microbial communities from the University of North Carolina, USA - plate scrape MF_Col_mLB | ecosystem: Host-associated > Plants > Roots > Endosphere | place: USA... | reverse complement strand
TCCAGAGAGTCTTATTTGAGTATGTCCAAAACGGCACTCTTCTACTCCCTATTGTAAAAAAAATGAGTCCAATGCCAAAAGGCATCGGACTCATTTTTTTAAACTTGATGGCTATGGCCGATATAGACAGCTTATTTACATCATTATCAGGAGTGTGCAAACAACTCACTTCCATGTCATCTTAATTCGAGTTTTTTTAACTCTTCTTCAGGAATATCCCTATGTTTGTAATGAATCGTTTTTACATCATTTCCTTTTATACGAAAAATAATTGTGTCCTCTCCATAAGGTGGATTGTGCGCACCCTCAAAAGTTTGAATTTGAACAGTTACATAGAAAATAGAGTTTACTTCGTCTTTTTTTATTTCAAGTATTTTTTCAGAACCTCGATCCCATAGTTTTGGTTCCTTATAATAGTTTTCAACTTCTTTACTTATTGGCTCTAATAAGAGATTCATGACTACTTCTTTTAAAAACTGTTTTGGTACAGGTATTCTGTTGATTTTCTTTCTTTTCACATCTATAATTCCCCAAAAGTCATCGCTCTTTTCAACGGTATAAAGAACATTCGTACCGTCCTTTTTCCAAAGATGAAAATAACCTTTATTTCCCTTAATATATAATCGTGGTTCATCAATCCACTCACCTTCTGTTTGAACTATCCCTAGAAACAATTGAGTAAGTGGCGTTATCTTATAACCTAATTGATTAAAATCACCAAACGAATAAAGTTCATAACCGGTTAAATCTATGTCAAAGCTTTCATTTCTATTATTTTCTTTTTTTACAATTGCTTGAGCGGAAATACAGGGTAATAAAAAACTCAGAAAACATATGATGCTAATTATTTTCATTTTCATACCATCAATCACCTCTTTTATTAAAATGCAACAAAAGAGATGATATTATTGCACAATCCGCCCTATTAAAAGTAACTAATGTACGCTTTAAAATCCCCCATTAACTAGCTCTTTTATCGAGTTCAGTTTTGCAGAAAGCTCAATAAACCATTCTTCATCTCCTGTTAATAACGCAAGGTCTATAAGATAAAGGATTTGCTCCTTATTGATTACCTTTGATTCAGGGAGTTTGTTAACGTGTTTACTAAAGAGTAAAATCGCTTCGTTTTTTGTGTACTTATTGTCACGTTTCACAATACTAACTGTAACTATATCTTCTACGTCATCAAGTGATGCAATGTAACCAAGTATAAATTCACCTTCATTTGATATTCCACGAACCCAATCTCCCACTTTTAAAACATGATTATTATTTGACATCATACTTTTTCACCTTCTTATAAATATTTTTTGTGATGATAAAAAAGATATAAAAACTAACTTAAACTGTAATGTTTTTCATTACATTTAATTTTTAAGAACTCACGGTTATATAATAATTAAGCCGCTTAACGTTCTTGATTAATAAGATCAACAACTTCTTTCATTGTATAATTCTTTAAATATTCACCTAGATGTTCTTCCGCACCTAAGAAAATAGCAAAAAGAACTTTCCGCATGTTCGAACCTACAATACACTGATCATTTGATTCTGGACATTTAGGCTGCAATGCACCTTCAGAAGTTATTTGATACATATTCCAAAGATTAATTTCACTTAAATCACGTGCAAAAATAAAGCCTCCACCAGTTCCCTCTTTTGATTGTATAAACTTATGTTTTTTTAACAAACTTAACACTTTGCGAATGCGCACGGGATGAACACCTGCACTTTCGGAAATAGCATTACTTGTTGACATCCGATCTGGTTGTAAAGCTAAATAAGTTAAACTGTGAATGGCCAAGGTAAAGTCGCTATTCATTGTTGTCCTCCTACGATAAAAAATATGATTTTTCGCTTAGTAACTTACTGTAGCCATAAATATTACAGATAGGTTAGTCAAACGTAAAATATAAGAAGCATGCTTAGCATGAAAAATTAAATCTCTTTATATTCTATCAGAACTTCCCTATATCTCCTAACTTCCATTAACTTTTCAAGTTACAAATTAATTTAAACAGTCCACTGTTTCTTAACTTGTTCTTCTGCCAATTGTTTAATTTTTGTCCAAATCGTATCTTTATTCACAATAACATTTGTGTGATAATTTCTATCTTTATAATTAACTGTAACACGTACTTCAATCACTTCTGTTTCCTCCTTTCAAAATATTACTTATTAATTAGCCATTTTTTGCAATTCAATATTCAAAAATGTTCGAACGCTACGCGGTAAAAATTTCCTAATTTCTTCCTCGTTAAAACCAACCTGTAATCTTTTTTCATCCAGCATAATTGGACGACGTAACATTTGAGGATACTCAATTATTAATTGATAAAACTCATTAAGCGAAAGCGCCTCAATGTTTATATTTAATTCCTGAAAAGTTTTAGATCTAGTTGAAATAATTTCAGTAGCACCATCTTCAGTTAAACGAAGAATGGATTTCAGTTCATCGACTGTAAGCGAATTTGATACGATATTTTTTTCGGTATAATCAATTTGATGTTCTTCAAGCCACGCTTTTGCTTTTCGGCATGAACTACAGCTTGCTGTCGTATATAAAGTCACCATATTTTACACACACTCCTTTACATTTTAAAATTATTATATAGATTATTAAAATGTATTAAAAAAAATTAAAGTTTAAAGTGAAATACACATTATATTATTTATTCGAGAATATTTAATTTATCTGTTTTTTTACAAACGATGACAACTCACTTCTAAAAACTATACTGTAATTTTAAACTTTACAGTTCAATTAATCAACTGTTAAGTCTTGGATGTATTCCATTAGCACAGTAAATCATTTTCTTTTGTACGAATGTCTCATAGTATTACGGCTAACCACTTCTTTAAAGTACATTTTATCCCGCTATTTAAGTGCAACTCCTCAACATTTGATAAGAGCAAAAAAGTTAGGTCGAAGTCGGGCTCCCCCTAATAATCCGATTAATAAGGTCTAATTATATTTCACTTTATTCATTTCTTTCCTACATGTGCTACTGTGAAATATATTTTGCTACTGCATTGTAGGAGGAAGTACGCGAACAAAAAAGCAAAGTGCGCACACTTTGCTTCTTACAAAATCCCTTTTAACTTTTTACCAATTAACTCCGCTACATACTCATAACCTTGTCGACCAAAATGTAAACCGTTTTTTCATCAGCTTTAATACTATCACCGAAGCATACTAACGTTTTCATAGAGCTAATTCTCCTTTTACGTATGAAACAGCTTTCCTTCTACCGCCTTAATATATCTTTCAGCAGAACGTTCTACCGCCTCATTTGCATTCTCTTTCACTACTCGGTGAAAAGCATTATATAAACGATTAAATTGTAACGGCTTCACTCGATTCGCCATTTCCTCTACTTTTCTCGCTGGTAATGGAATTAAGTTTGGATAACTGTACATGAAGCTCACCCACTGCCTATCCGCTACGACTTGAATAATATCACCTGTCAATAAAATACCTTTCCCATCATTTCCTTCTTCCCAATGTAATACAGAACCGCCGCTAAAATGTCCTCCGAGACGATGCATAGTAATTCCGTCCACTAATTGTAAAGACTCGCCAGACCAGTAAATAATACGACTACTCGGGCGTACTACCCACTCTTTATCGTCTTCATGTATATAAATTGGTACATCAAACGTTTCTGCCCATTCTACTTGCGTTGAATAGTAATGAGGATGAGACAATGCAATTGCATCTAATCCACCAAGCTCTTTTATTTTCTCAATTGTCGTTTCATCTAAATAAGTAATACAGTCCCACAGTAAACGATATGACTCTGTTTTCACTACATATCCCGTTTGACCAATCGCAAATTCTGGTTTTGTCGTAATACTATAAAGCCCATTTTCTTCTTCTATTATTTCATTTTTATATGTACCACTCGATTGCAAGTTTTCTAAAGTCGTCCAAGACTGCCCTTTCGGATTTACATATTGTCTCTCCTCATCACAAATAACACAACTTACCGGTTCTTCCACACTCGCTGCATACTGTACGCCGCACGTTGTACAAACAAAATTTTTCATAATAATTCCCCTTATCCCTATATTTTTATTAAGCTGATTTTTTTTGATAGTGATCTACTTTTTTATTTTCGATTAATAAACCTATTAGAGTCAGTAAATAGATAGCTGTAACTGACAATGGAATGACAGTAAATCCATTGTCTGCAAAAAGAATCCCGCAAACTGACGTTACGAATACAGTCCCTACTGCCAATAAACCATAACTTTTACTTTCATAAATCCATACATACGGTACGAAATGAACACCTATTAACATCGCTACTACAAAAGGTAACCACTCTGGAAATTGAAAATAGGCAAGTAATACAAACGGAATATTTAATACATTTATCCCGCCAATTAATCCAGCTAAAGTCCCTAGCGGATTTCCTTTCGCAAACATATCAATTTTCAATATAGCAGCAATCATTAAGCCAAAAGGAAACACACAGCCCATACCAATTAAATACACCCACACAACTTGCTTTTCTGAAAGAAGGATACCAGTTACACTCGCTACAATCCAAAATAAAATACCAGCTATTATTACGGGAAATCCCCTTTTCGTTCTTTGTGCTAAATCTCTTTTTGCTTCTGCTATGTTCATTTCACTATCTCCCCCAAACTATTGGTACTGTAAAACCGGCTCAATTTCGTCCATCCAATACCGCCAAGCTACTAAGTAATCTTTTAAATCTTTCGGGTGGTGTCTTAAACATGTATCTATACGCAAATATAATCCTATGACTATTTCCTCGTACAAATCTCGTTCTTTTTTATGAAATATACATTGCTTCATCGCATAAGCAATCGTTTCTTTTGTAAGATCTTCAGGAGTTGAACAAAACGCGTAAATTAAATCATATAAAGGTTCTCCTAAAACAGGTAACGGATCAATTACGCCATGTAACCTATTCTCTCGAAATATAAAATTATGAAATCCGCAATCACCATGTAATAAAAATGGATGATTTACTTTGGCATCCCTATTCGCTAGTTTAAGAACTGTTCTATACTCTTCCTCACTTATGTAACGTTTTACATTTTCATAAGCTGTCTTCACATTTCCCGTTAAAAATTCATTCCAAGATTGAACCGGGTTTTCTTTCCATCCCCAGCCATCTGCCTCTGGAACAATTTTATACTTATTAATAACTTCTTTTACAAGTGTACGAAGCGTACTTCGTTTATATCCTTGTTCGCACGACGTACTGCCTTCAAGGAAAGAATACACGAAATATGTATGGAAAGGTTCCTTATATAAAAGCTTTGACAATAAAGTATTCCCCTCATAAAACGAAAGAAAATGAGATTCTTCACGTATTACTTCCGCTTCATTCAGCTTTACAACATATTTTTCGTCCAACAAATATACTGTGCTTGTCGTTCCTCCGTTCAGTACTTTTACGCTATTTGGATCATGTGAAATAACTTTCTCCTTAACGAGTTGTGCAGCAATTATTGAAATGTCCATTTCCTCACCCTTTAATTCCGAAGATTCCCTTAATTTAAAAGACAACTTTACTATTATTTGACAAACAAATAGGAAACTCCTTCCAAAATCTTAATATAACAAAAATTCATTTACTTTTACATTTCAAAAATGGGGAAATACTAACAACAACGTTACATACATATAGGAGGACACTATGAAACCTGAATTTTTAAAAGCGGTACATGATGCCATCGGAAATGTCGAACACATTCATATAGAAGAAAGTGGTGCCGACAGCTTACTTATCCATCATGATGATGCACAACAATTACAACAAGTTGCTAAAACGTTAGAAAACAACAATTTCCGCTCTGCTTTAAGAACAACTGGAGATGCTTCGTATATTGAAGTATTGAACAGATAATGAAAGTCCGGATGTATTCCGGGCTTTCTTTTTTATCCCGCTTTAACGGGCAGTAAGACCCCCACCTCAAAATTCAGCGGAAGCAAAGAAGTTAGGCGAGGGATCAACTGCCCGTAAAAGCCCGATTGGTGAGGGCTGATAATCAGTGGGGGATGAACAAAACCCCCACTGATTAAAGTTTCACTTTATATCGAAACTTCAAACTCTTTCACATACACCGCTGTTCCCGCAATATCTATTTGTAACTTTTCATTCTCTATATCTTTCGTTACATATACCGTTACACGACCATCTTTATTCATTTCCTGTCCTTGTTCAACGACTAATTCCATTTCATGATCAAAATCTTTCTCCAAATACGTCGCATAGTACGCACCCATTACACCTGAAGCTGTTCCTGTCACTGGATCTTCAATCGTTCCCGCATAAGCCGATGAGAAATGACGCCCGTGCATTTGTGCCTGCTCATCATAAGTTTCTAAACAAACTGGATGAATAGAAGCGTTAGGTATTTCTCTTAATACGGATGGAAACACCTTATTGTTAGGTTTCATTCTCTCACATACATCTAGATTTTTAACCGGTACAATTACAGTCCAGTTCCCCGTACTTCCATATACAATCGGCACACTTACATCTACATCATTTACTTCTAAACCGATACTATGAGCTAATTCTTCTTTTGAACCGGTAAATTCTTTAAACTGAGGTGTTGCCTGCCTCATTTTAATAAAGGTTTCTCCATTTTCATTTACACCTATTTGTATCGGCAAAATCCCAGCCTTCGTTTCAATCGTAAGGTTACTTTTCTCTTCTAATAAACCTCTTTCATGCAAGGCAAATATTGTCCCAACTGTCCCATGACCACATAAATCCATTTCAAAACGAGGTGTAAAAAAGCGCATTCTTATATCTGCTACTTCTGAAGAAAGAACGAAAGACGTTTCGTTAAACCTAACTTTTTCAGCAATACGCTGCATCTCCCCTTCTATTAATCCATCCGCTTCTAATACAACACCTGCTGGATTCCCCATATTTGGTTGATTCGTAAATGCATCGTAATGAAATACGTTTATAGTCTTCATTTTCTTTTCTCCTAACCTTCTTTAAAAATTTTATAATAAATCTCTATCTCCGTTTTCATCGAACAATTATTTCTCCAAAATATCCTCTGCATCTTTTCATTTGAAGTATGTGTGCTTCCGATGTAATAAGTAGCGCCCATTTCCTTTAACATATGTAAAGATTGAAGATGCAGTTGGGAAGAGATTCCTTTCCCGCGATAATGAGGCATTACCCCAAAGTAAAATAATCGTCCTTCACTTTCTGTTCCAGTCTCTATATGCGGTATAGACAAACCAACCGGCTCATTTTTATCATAAAAAACAATGCATGACTTCTCCCAACCTTTACCTAACTCTGTTTGCACTGAATGAAAATGCTCATCTATATTTAAAATGGAAGTTTGATTTCCTGAATTCAACATACATTGCTCCCAAATGCATTTAAAATCTTTCTCCGATAACGTTTCTTCTATTGAACGGTATGTAAATTGTTTTTCAAGCGCCTCTACATCGTCTAACTCTCTACACACTTCTATCTTTGCTGCATGTAAAGAAAAACCAGCATTAAGTAACACTCTCGCACTTGAGTTATAACTACTAAACATTTTATTTAATACAATACTCGCTCTTTTCAATTCCCAGTTAAAACAAATTTCTTCAAATCTACTTATCTTTTCTTTATAAGTTTGTACGTTATAAAAGGCATCTTCTTCTATCTCTTCAATCGTTACTGCATTTGGTAAACCATTTAATACTTTATTCGAAGGACCAAATAAACTTTGAACAACTGTAAGATCGTACTTCACCACATTAATTCTCCTATCCCAGGCTCAATAAACTTCCCTGAAACATCCTCATTTGAATCGATTACCCAATCATATATATTTTGTGCTCCTTCAGCCGGAGTCATATTCGCATCAAAGGCACCAATGTCAGTCTTTAATTTTCCAGGATGAATTGCCGTAACACCAATTCCTTTACTTTCAAACTCTTGTTGTAAGCAGAGTGTTAACATATTTTGTGCTGCTTTAGCAATTCGATAGGAATAGGAGAACTGACCTTGCGGAAACTCTTTGTTCGCCATTTTGTGTAATGATCCTAATCGAGAGGACACATTTATTATTCTCGGATGATCCGATTTAACTAAAGCTACATATGTACCTTTTACAGCTCGAATTACACCTAAGCAATGAATATTAAATAAGTCCGTTAACTCTTCTGAATTCGTACGTAAAACCTCAGTCTCTTTCCCAGTAATTCCAGCGCTATTTATAACTAGATCCATATAATCTGTATATTCTTCGAGCTGGTTCTTAATTTGCTCTGTACTCTCATCAATCGATAAGTCTGCCAGTATAGGAAAACATCTACAACTAAACATTTGCTTCAATTGTGTTACCGCAACCTCAGTTCTAACTAACGGGTAAACAATATGCCCATTTTTATGAAATACTTTCACTAACTGTAACCCTAATCCGCGATTTCCACCTGTAATAAACACTCTCATATATTCATCTCCTTATTTTTATAATAAATAAGAAAATCCATCCACTTCCCATTCTCTAAAGAAAACGCCTCTCTCTTGCATTCAAAAGAAAAACCCGCTCTTTCCGCGAGACGAACGGATGGCTCATTATCAACATGTATATGTAATTCAATTCTATGAAAATGAAGACTATTAAAAAATAATGATAGCGCAGCTTTCACACTTTCAATACCATACCCATTTTTCCAGTATTGATTATGTATGGAATACCCCATCATCGCCCATTGATAGTCCATACGTAAAATTTTTATAAGCTCTAGCTTTCCAATGTTAGCCCCGTCTTCTTTACGAAAAATACCTAATACATACATCTCATCTCGATGTGCTGCTTCATCAAACCCTCTTATCCATTCCGTGAACCATTCTTTTGTTGATGATGCCATAACTTGATAGCCATCGTCATATTTGTACTGCGATGGTAACCTCTTATGAAATCCATCGAACCAACTTTCATAATCATCATTTTGGAACGGACGAATCATAAGTCTCTCTGTCTCTATTTGTAATGGCGGCAGCTTCATTTATATCTCTTCCTTTAATTATTGATTGAATATTCTTTATTATATTACAAGAAATACAAAATCTAGTAAATTATTATGTTTTTGATAAACAGAGCTCTGTTAAACTACAATGTCGATTTTTGAGACATACAAAAAGGAAACCCCGTTCTGAAGGGTTTCCTTTTGCCATTACACTACCAATGTTATCTATGATTTAAAACGGTATATTCTGTCTTTAATATCCCATAAACATCAACATCTTCATATGTATTTAATAAAAGTCTATTCTGTCTCAATGTGCCTTCTTTACGCAAACCCGACTTTTCTAACACCTTAATCGATGATCTGTTTCTGGAAATAGCAGATGCCCAAATTTTGTTTAGACCTAATTCAATAAAGCCAAAATGAATCATTCTATTTACAGCCTCGGTTGCAAAACCTTTCCCCCAATAATTCTTACCAATCCAATAACCAAGCTCACCTCTATTGTTACCTTTGTCAATTCTTAATGTAATTGTACCTACAATTTCTCTTGATTCTTTAGAAATGATTCCTAAAGGATATTCGATTCCTTGCCTTATAAGTTCTGGTTGCATATCAACCCAATCTTGCGCGAACTCCAATTTATATGGGTGTGGAAGCCCAAGAATATTGGCTAATTCCTTGTCATTAGCTAATTCTTTAATTCTACATACATCATCATTGGTAAAAGGTTCTATACATAAATGCTCAGATTCTAATTTTATAGCCACATTTTCTCCCCCTTGTACTGAAATTAATTAACTTCCTTTATTTTCAATATTACACTAAAAACAAACAAAAAGTTTCAAATATTAACAATATCCACTAACAGAATCATAAACAAAAGATCCAGTTATGCTTTGTACATAACTGGATTCCTCATCATCTAATCACTTTTTATTTTACAAGTACACCTTCTCTTAATTCCCTCTTCAACACTTTCCCTAAAGCATTTTTCGGTAATTCTTCCATAAATACAACTTCGGGTATTTTATAGCTTGCTAGTTTTTCTTTACAATGCTGTATAATCTCTTCTTCTGTTAAAGACGTTTGCATATCTTTTACAATATACGCTGTCGGAACCTCACCCCAAAAGTCATCCGGAACCCCAACTACTGCAACTTCTAAAACACCATTTATTTCATGAATAACATCTTCTACTTGATCTGGATATACGTTGTCACCACCGCGTATGATAACGTCTTTATATCTTCCCATAATATGCAGGAATCCGTCATCATCTATCATGCCAGCATCGCCCATGTTAAACCAACTATCTTTTACTACCTTCTTTGTTGCCTTTTCATTATTCCAATACCCTTTAAACATATATGGACTTTTCACATGAATTTCTCCGACTTCATTTGTTGTTAGTTCATCACCTGTTTCTGGGTGAACAATTTTCAGCTCTACATGTTTAAGAGTTTTTCCTACAGAAGACATCTTTTCTTTTCCCATCATTGGATGCCATGAAGTGACCACCCAACCTTCTGTACTCCCATAGCCTTGCACCATATATATTCCTTTTTCCATATATTTGTAAATAAGTGTTTCTGGCACTTTTGTACCACCGCTTTGTGCTACTTTAAAAGTTGAAATGTTTCGTTCCTTTTTATTTAGCTCATCAAGCATGTAGCTATAAACTGCTGGGAACGCAAGCATTGTCGTAATTTTCTCTTCTTCAATCTTATCCCAAATGAGAGTAGGGTTTGAATCAGCTAAGAAAATCATCGTAACGCCATGATAAATACAATTTAAAATAGAAAGCACGCCACTCATATGGAACAATGGATGCACAGATAAAAAGCGTTCACCTGCTGGAATTTCTCTTTGTCCTGCAATTTCAGCAAAATAATGATGTAAGTTTTTATGACCAATTACACATGCCTTCGCCTGTCCAGTCGTTCCTGAAGTAAATAAGTAAATCGCATCATCCTCTTCATGAACTTCTACGTTCGGCTCTGTACTTGGCTGTTCTTGTAATGTTAATTCAAATGAACCAAAGCCTTCTTTTGTTGTTTTCATTACATAAGGAATTTCTTTAACAGCATCAATCTTTAAAGCTTCATGGAACTCTTCATCAATAACTAACACTTTTAATTTTGCTTCTTTTACAATCGTTTCTAATTCATACGCAGTAAGCTGATGATTTAGTGGAATACATACCGCTCCAATTTTTAAACTTGCCATCATAACGCTTGGAAACTGATGATTATTTTTGCATAGTATTCCAATACGATCTCCTCTTTGTACACCGCTTTGTAACAAATAGTGTGCAAGCTGATTTACTCGTTCATTGTACTGCTGAAACGAATACCTTTTCTCTCCCCCCACAAGCGCTTCCAAATTTGGTGATTGCATTGCTCTTTTTTGTAATAGTTTTTGCATCGTTCTCAAGTAAAACTCCCCTTTATATATGTTAGGTTTTTTATTTTACCAGATTAACTATTAATTTACTAAAGATTACACTTAGTGAATATAAATTTTATAAAGTGAAACTTTAATCAGTGGGGGGTTTTGTTCATTCCCCACTGATTATTAGCCCTCACCAATCGGACTTTAATGGGCAGCCCGACCCCCACCTAACTTCTTTGCTTTCGCTGAATTTTGAGGTGGGGGTCCTACTGCCCATTAAAGCGGGATAAATTCAATAAAAATAGCCATCTACTTAACAAGTAAATGGCTATTCCCTCTTATATGTTAGAATACTCCTTATTCATCACATATCGTACATACTCCGGTGCGCTTTTATCAATCTCTTCATCACTTAATTTATATTCAGCACCGTATAAATAAAATGAAGGTATAAATTTCATGTCTGTATATAAACACGTAGCTTGAAATGGTTTTGTTAACTCATCCATCGTGATTCCGCTATTATCATAGTCTTTTTCTAATCCACCTATAGAAATAGCTACCCCAAACTCTTTCCCCTTCACTTTATCTCCTTTTGATCCGTAAGCAAATCCATATGTTAATACATCGTCAAACCATTTTTTTAATAATGGTGGTGAGCTGTACCAGTATAGCGGAAATTGAAATATATATCGGTCGTGTTCTACTAATAGCTTTTGTTCCTCTTCCACATTAAACTCCCAATTCGGTGCCACTTTATATAATTCATGCACCGTAATTTCATCCGAATATTTCTCAAGTTCTTCAATCCATCTTTTATTAATTTTTGATTTTTCAATATCAGGATGTG
>Ga0102589_1004858_pt1 | contig 12224 bp, 9 predicted proteins | sample AraplaMF_Col_mLB_FD_76858 | JGI IMG/M metagenome (GOLD analysis project Ga0102589, IMG submission 76858) | Arabidopsis root microbial communities from the University of North Carolina, USA - plate scrape MF_Col_mLB | ecosystem: Host-associated > Plants > Roots > Endosphere | place: USA... | reverse complement strand
GGTCCAGGCTGCCCGACACGGTGGCCACGCCCTTCTGCACGGCGGCGTCGCTGATGTCGACCATCACCACGTTCAGTCCCACTACCGCGCAGGCCTGGGCGATGCCATTGCCCATGGTGCCGGCACCGACGATGCCTACTGTCCTGATTGCCATCTTCTCTTCCTCTGTCTGCTGGTTGCTTGCTGGATGCTTATGGATGTCTGGTTTCAGTCCGCCTGCTTGCCCAGCGCGGCGATGATGCGTTCGGCATGCCCCTTGAGCACTTCCGGCTCCTGCATGTCGCGCGCGTGGCCGCGCAGCGCCTGGTCGTTGTAGCGCGGCACGATGTGGAAATGGATGTGCGGCACGGTCTGGCCCGCCGCTGCGCCGTTGAACTGGCCGATCGAGATGCCGTCGGGGCTGAAGGCGGCGCGCACCGCGCGCGCCACGCGCTGGGTAGCCACGATGGCCGCCTGTGCGCCTTGCTCCGACAGGTCGAAGAGATTGACCGCGGCTTCCTTGGGCACCACCAGCGTATGGCCATCGGCCTGCGGCATGATGTCCATGAAAGCGATGGTGTCGTCGTCCTCGTACACCTTGATGCACGGCATCTCGCCACGCAGGATCTTCGCAAAGATATTGTTCGGGTTGTACTGGCTGTCCATGGTCTTGTCTTGCGGTTGTCTCGGGATTTGTTGCCGCCAGGCGCTATGTTGCGCTTGCTGCGCAGTTACGGTGCGGCGCAGCATTCGAGTGTAACGCAGGGCGGCCCTTCACTGCGGCCGCCCTGCGCGATTACCGGTCAGCGCGTGAATCCGGGTCTACATATTGCGCCGGTACTGCCCGCCCACCTCGAACAGGGCGTGCGTGATCTGCCCCAGCGAGCAGACCCGCACCGCGTCCATCAGCACCGCAAACACGTTCTGGTTGTCGATCACGGCCTGGCGCAGCCGCTGCAGCATCGCCGGGGCTTCGTCGGCATGGGCTTGCTGGAAGGACTGCAAGCGGTCGAGCTGGCTCTGCTTCTCGGCCTCGCTGGAGCGCGCCAGCTCCAGCTTCTGCGGGACCGGGTCGCCATCCGGATTGCGGAAGGTGTTCACGCCGATGAGCGGCAGCGTGCCGTCGTGCTTGAGCTGCTCGTAGTAGAGCGACTCTTCCTGGATCTTGCCGCGCTGGTAGCCGGTCTCCATTGCGCCCAGCACGCCGCCGCGCTCGGCGATGCGCTCGAACTCCTGCAGCACCGCTTCTTCCACCAGGTCGGTCAGTTCCTCGATCAGGAAACTGCCCTGGTTGGGGTTCTCGCACTTCGCCACGCCCCACTCGCGATTGATGATCAGCTGGATCGCCAATGCGCGGCGCACCGATTCGCCCGTAGGCGTGGTGATGGCCTCGTCGTAGGCATTGGTGTGCAGCGAATTGCAGTTGTCGTAGATCGCGATCAGCGCCTGCAGCGTGGTGCGGATATCGTTGAAATCGATCTCCTGCGCGTGCAGCGAGCGCCCCGAGGTCTGGATGTGGTACTTGAGCTTCTGGCTGCGTTCGTTGGCGCCGTACTTGTCGCGCATCGTCACCGCCCAGATGCGGCGCGCGACACGGCCGAGCACGCTGTACTCGGGATCCATGCCGTTGGAGAAGAAGAACGACAGGTTGGGCGCGAAGTCGTCGATATGCATGCCGCGCGCCAGGTAGGCTTCGACGTAAGTGAAGCCGTTGGAGAGCGTGAAGGCGAGCTGCGAGATCGGGTTCGCGCCGGCCTCGGCGATGTGGTAGCCGGAGATCGACACCGAGTAGAAGTTGCGCACCTGGTGGTGCACGAAGTACTCCTGGATATCGCCCATCACCTTGAGCGAGAACTCGGTGGAAAAGATGCAGGTGTTCTGGCCCTGGTCTTCCTTGAGGATATCGGCCTGCACCGTGCCGCGCACGTTCTGCAGCACCCAGGCGCGGATCTTGGCCTCTTCGTCGGCGGTGGGATCGCGCTGGTTGTCGGCGCGGAACTTGTCGAGCTGCTGGTCGATGGCGGTGTTCATGAACATCGCCAGGATGGTCGGCGCGGGGCCGTTGATGGTCATCGACACCGACGTCGACGGACTGGTCAGGTCGAAGCCGTCGTACAGCACCTTCATGTCGTCGAGCGTGGCGATCGACACGCCCGAGTTGCCGACCTTCCCGTAGATGTCGGGCCGCACGTGCGGGTCTTCGCCGTACAGCGTGACCGAGTCGAACGCGGTCGACAGGCGCTTGGCATCCATGCCCTCGGACACCAGCTTGAAGCGCCGGTTGGTGCGGAAGGCATCGCCCTCGCCGGCGAACATGCGCGTCGGGTCCTCGTTCTCGCGCTTGAAGGCAAAGACGCCGGCGGTGTACGGGAAGCTGCCGGGCACGTTCTCGCGCATCAGCCACTTCAGCACCTCGCCGTCGTCCTCGAAGCGCGGCAGCACCACCTTGCGCACCCTGGTGCCTGACAGCGTCGTGGTGACGAGGCCGGTGCGGATCTCCTTGTCGCGGATCTTCACCACGTATTCGTCGCCGCTATAGGCTTCGCGCATCTGCGGCCACATCGCCAGCAGCTTGCGCTCGACCTGGCCGAGGGCAGTGTCGCGTTCCGCGGCGAGCGCATCGAGTGCGGTGCCGCCGTCGCCCTGGCCCTGCGCGGCCCGCAGCATACGGCTCGATTCGCGCAACTGCTGGCGTTCGCGTGCAAGGCGGCTTTGCTCGGACACGCGGCGGTGGTAGCCACGCACGGTATCGGCCAGCTCGGCCAGATAGCGGCTGCGTGCCGGCGGCACGATCACGTTCTGGCCGGTAGAGATGCGCCCCCACAATTCGGGCAGCGCGCCGGGCCGCAACTTCAGGCCGCGCTCGGCCAGCGCCGCGCGCAAACCCTGGTACAACATGGTCACGCCATCGTCATTGAAGCGCGATGCCTGCGTGCCGTACACCGGCATGTCCTCGGCCTTGCCATGCCATTGCTCGCGGTTACGCTGGACCTGCTTGGCCACATCGCGCCACGCATCCTGCGCCCCCTTGCGGTCGAACTTGTTGATGGCGACAAAGTCGGCGAAGTCCAGCATGTCGATCTTCTCGAGCTGGCTGGCCGCGCCGAACTCGGGCGTCATCACGTATAGCGACACGTCCACGTGCGGCACGATGGCGGCGTCGCCCTGTCCGATGCCCGAGGTCTCCACGATCACCAGGTCGAAGCCCGCCACCTTGCATGCCGCGATCGCGTCCGGCAATGCCTGCGAGATCTCCGAGCCCGCCTCGCGCGTGGCCATCGAGCGCATGAAGATGTTCGGATGGTTGATTGCGTTCATGCGGATGCGGTCGCCCAGCAGCGCGCCGCCCGACTTGCGGCGCGACGGGTCGATCGAGATCACGGCGATCGACAACGCGTCCTGCTGGTCGAGGCGGAAGCGGCGGATCAGTTCGTCGGTCAGCGAAGACTTGCCGGCGCCGCCGGTGCCGGTGATGCCAAGGACCGGGATCGCGGCCTGCTGCGCCTGCGCGTGCATCGCCTGCACCAGCGCGGCCTCGGCCTTGCCGTTTTCCAGCGCGGTAATCAACTGCGCCAGCGCACGCCGGCCGCCGCCGGCAACAGGATCGAGCGAGGTGGGCGCGTAGCGCGACAGGTCGATGTCGCAACGCTGCACCATGTCGGCAATCATGCCGGCCAGGCCCATGCGCTGCCCGTCCTCCGGACTGTAGATGCGCGCCACGCCGTAGGCCTGCAGCGCACGGATCTCGTCCGGCACGATCACGCCGCCGCCGCCGCCGAAGACCTGTACATGCTCGCCGCCCTTTTCGCGCAGCAGGTCGACCATGTACTGGAAGTATTCGACGTGGCCGCCCTGGTAGCTGGAAATGGCAATGCCCTGAGCGTCTTCCTGCAAGGCCGCCGTGACCACTTCCTCGACCGAGCGGTTGTGGCCCAGGTGGATCACCTCGCAGCCGTGCGACTGCAGGATGCGGCGCATGATGTTGATCGAGGCGTCATGGCCGTCGAACAGCGACGCCGCCGTGACAAAGCGCACCTTGTTGGCAGGGCCGCGGCCCTGCTGCACCGGCTTGGGCTGCGGCGCGCCGCGGCGCACATCATGCACATCGGAAAGGTCGGTCATTGTCTCCACCGTCTCTGGGTGTTGGCTGCCACCGCGAGGTCCGCCTCGGGTGCCGTTCTGTGCCGGCTTGGCTGGAGTTGCGCGGGCTTGCCCCGGACTTGGGCTGGTCGATTATATGACGTTGACGTAAACGTCAATCAATGGGGCAGAACCCCAACGGCGCGGCGCAGCGGTGCTTATAGAGTAGGTGGCCGCGGAGGATTGCAGGCAAGCAAAAGGCCACCTTGCGGTGGCCTTCCTCGGCACTTCGCCAGCAATGCCGGATATCACCGGCACAACGCCCATATCCGCGGGCATTCCCCAAACGCATCCGTGCTGTGCTCTTCGACCCTGTGCCGCAGCGCGTGCAGCCACGCCGCCATCCGCCGCACCGACCAGGGCGCCGGCGTCTGGGCCAGCGTAAAGCGTGCCCCCGGGCCATCACCCGACAGCCATACGCGATAGCCCTCCGGCAGCGCCAGTTCCTGGCCGGGCTCCAGCCAGATATCGTCGGGATTGCCTTCGACCGTCACCCACAGCTTGCCCCCCGCCGCGCAGACGGTCTGCCCGTAACCGGCGCGCCAGCTCACTGGCTGTCCGGGCTCGTCCAGTTCGAAAGTCCGTAGTTCGCGCATGATGCTCTCCTGATCAGCCTGGCGGTCTCGATCTCTCCGCCATGCTTCCATTATTCGCATCCCTCACCACAATCCCATGTACAGTTGTGAACAGTTTTCGATGCACTGTTCAGTAGTTTCCCCTGACAGTTGCACTGACAGTTGCATATCCCGGTTTCCCCCGGCTGCCTGCCTATGAAACTCATATTAGATGCTTCCACCGGGATTCCACTGACCGATCAGATCGTCAACGGCGTGAAGTCGTGGATCGGTAACCGCGAAGCGCGGCCGGGGGCAAAGCTGCCCTCGATCCGCCAGTTGGCGGCAGAAAACGGCATCAGCCGCTTTCCCGTGATCGAGGCCTATGACCGGCTGGTGTCGCAGGGGCTGCTGGATTCGCGGCAGGGGTCGGGCTTCTACGTGGCGGACAGCCCGCTCGCGGGACGCTTGGCGCGCGGCTGGTCGGACCCCAGCCTGGCGGAGGATCTTTCCGACCACATCCTGGAGCAGTTCAACCATCCCAGCAGCACGCTGAAACTGGCCGGCGGCTTCGTGCCAGAGACCTGGCGCGACGTCGAAGGGCTGCAGCAGGCGATCCGCGCGATTTCGCGCACCGAGATCGACAGCGTGATCCACTACGCCACGCCGCTGGGCCATCCGGAACTGCGCCGGCAGGTGCTGCTGCGCGTGCGCCAGCTCGGCATCGCGGCGGAACTGCCGCAGGTGCTGATCACCACCGGCGCCAGCCAGGCGCTGGACCTGGTGGTGCGCCACCTGCTCAAGCCGGGCGATACGGTATTCGTGGAGGATCCCGGCTACTACAACCTGTTCGGCCTGCTGCGGCTGCATGGTGTGCAACTGGTGGGCGTGCCGCACACGCCCCTCGGCCCGGACCCCGACGCGTGCGAGGCGCTGCTGCGCCAGCACAAGCCCAAGCTGTTCTTCACCAACAGCGTATTGCAGAACCCCACCGGCGCCACGCTGGCGCCGCCGGTCGCGTTCCGGCTGCTGGAGCTGGCGCGCCGGCACGGCTTCCGCTTTGTCGAGGACGATATCTTCTCCGACTTCCAGACGCACTTCACCGACCGTCTGGCCACGCTGGACCAGCTCGAGCACGTGATCTACATCGGCGGGTTTTCCAAGACGGTGTCGGCGTCCCTGCGGATCGGCTACGTGGTGGCCGACAAGGCGCTGGTCAAGGACCTGGTCGACGTGAAGGTGCTGACCAGCGTCGCCGGCTCGCACTTCGCGGAAGCGGTCACGGCGGCGCTGCTGGAGCGCGGCGGCTATCGCAAATACATCGAGCGGCTGCGCCTGCGCGTGCGCGAGGCGTCGGCCAGCGCGGTGCGGCAGCTGACCGGCTGCGGCTGGGAAGTGTTCTGCGAGCCCAGCGGCGGCAATTTCCTGTGGGCGCGGCCGCCCTTCATCGAGGATTCGCGCGACCTGGTGACGCTGGGCGAGGAATACGGCGTGACGCTGGCGCCGGGCAATTACTTCCGGCCCGGCGGCGAAACCTCGGCCTGGATCCGCATCAACGCCGCCTATGCGAACGAGCCGCGCGCGGTGGCCTTCATGAAGGCGGCAGCGGAGCGCGGTGCGGGCTGAGTTTCATCGGCTGAGGTCAGCCGCCGTGGTTATGCAGCACGGCGTTGCGCCGCGCGTAGGCGAAGTAGATCACCAGCCCCAGCGCCAGCCACACCAGGAAGGCGATCCAGGTCAGCGCCTGCAGGTGCGCCATCAGGAACAGGCAGAAGCCGATCGCCAGCAGCGGCACCACCGGCACGCCCGGGCAGCGGAACGCGCGCGGCAGGTCGGGACGGATCCTGCGCAGCACCAGCACCGCCACCGAGATCAGCGTAAAGGCGGCCAGCGTGCCGATATTGATCAGCTCGGCCAGCACGTTCAGCGGCACGAAGCCGGCGATCGCGGCAAAGGTCAGTCCCACGGTCCAGGTGGCGAAGTAAGGCGTCGCATGCACGGGGTGCACCGACGACAGCCGCTCCGGCAGCAGCCCGTCGCGCGACATGGCGAAGATCACGCGGGTCTGGCCGTAGGTCATCACCAGGATCACCGTGGTCATGCCCAGGATCGCGCCCAGGTCGACAAAGCCCGCCACCCAGTTCTGCCCGGCGTATTGGAGCGCCAGCGACACCGGGTGGTCGACGCCGGCAAACCTGGCGAACGGCACGATGCCGGTCATGATCGCCGCCACCACGACATACAGCACCGTGCATACCGCCAGCGAACCGATGATGCCGATCGGCAGGTCGCGGCGCGGGTTGCGCACTTCCTCGGCCGCCGAAGTCACTGCGTCGAAGCCGATGAAGGCGAAGAACACCAGCGCCGCCGCATTGAAGATGCCGCTGAAGCCAAACGGCGCGAACGGCTCCCAGTTGGCCGGCTGCACGTGCCAGACTCCGACCGCGATAAACAGCAGCACCACGCCGATCTTCACCGCCACCATCAGGTTGTTCACGCGCGCGGATTCGCGCACGCCGTAGGACACGACCCAGGTGATCGCCAGCATGATCAGGCAGGCCGGCAGGTTGATCATCGTCTCCACGCCCGGCACCGCGCCCGGCGCGGCAGTCAGCGCCGCCGGCAGCTTCAGCCCGAAGCCCGCCATCAACGACTGGAAATACCCCGACCAGCCCACCGACACTGCCGAGGTGGCCAGCCCGTACTCCAGCAGCAGGTCCCAGCCGATCATCCACGCGACGATCTCGCCGAGCGTGGCATAGCTGTACGTATAGATCGATCCCGATACCGGGATGGCCGAGGCAAACTCCGCGTAGCACAACGCGGCAAAGCCGCACGCCAGCGCGGCGATGACGAAGGACACGGTCAGCGCCGGCCCGGCGGTCAGCGCGCCGGTGCCGGTCAGCACGAAAATCCCGGTGCCGATGATGGCGCCGATGCCCATCATCACCAGGTCGACCGGACCCAGCACCTTTTTGAGGCCGTCATCGCGCGCGACGGCCAGCATCGCGTCGATGTCCTTGGTGCGGAACAAACTCATTCAGACTCCTGCAGCAGTGGCCGGGGCGCCTGCTTCTGCCTTGGCGGCGGCCCGGAAAAAGCGCGCTAGTTTACGCCTGCCGCACTGCGCAGGCGTCACATTCGGCGTCCATGCCCGGCGGGCACGACATCGGAATGATAGGGAACGCGCGATCGTCCGGTGCTGACCGGCAGCAATCCGGCCTCAGCCGCCGCAGCCAGGCGCGGAAAGGACGCCGTCGACACGCGCCAGCGCGGTGGCGAGCGGGTCCAGCATGAGCATGGCGGTGCCGGCGAGCGCCAGCACCGCCAGGGCGACGATCCGGGCGTGCCGCGGGCCCGGCATGGTGCATGCGGCCGCCACCAGCGGAGCCAGCGTGGCGGTCACCAGGAGAAGCCTCAGCAGCATGGCGCCGACTCAACGGCTTGGCGCAACAGCCGGTCCCTGGCCATCGTCCTCCACTGGCAACGTCCCCGCACGGCGCAGCCCGAACCACGAGCATGCTGCCGAGCAAAGCGTGATCGCGACCAGCGCGACGATGGTGTGGCGGTAGCTGCGCGTGGCATCGAACGACCACGCGCCCAGCTGCACCGTCAGGAAGGCACCGAGCTGGTGGCCCAGGAACAGCAGCCCGAACACCTTGCCCTTGATCCGGTTGCCATAGCGCTCGAAGCAGAACATCGAGGTCAGGATCACCGTGCCCAGGTAGCTGGCGCCGAAGCCCATCGCGAAGGGCAGCACGCCAAGGCCCGGCACCAGCAGCAGCACCATCGACAGCGAGCGCAGCGCATAGAACCCCGCCAGCAGGCGATGCTTGTCCCACCGCAACGCCAGCGCGCCCGAGACGATGCCGCTGGCCAGTTCCAGCACGCCAAGCGTGCTCAGCGCGGTACCCATCGCCAGCCGCGGCACACCTTGCCCTTGCCAGTAGGCCACCAGGTGCACGTCGATGAAGGCCATGGTCGCGCCGCATCCGAAGAAGCCCGCTGCCAGCGCATAGAAGACGGGGTCGCGCCGGACCAGCGCCCATGCCGAGACCTCCGCCGCCTGCAGTGCCGGCGCGGCTCGCGGCTCCCGGCGCGAGGCCAGCCACAGCGCGCCAGCCACCGGCAGCGCGAACACCACGCCCGCCACGCCGAAGGCCGTGGTCCACCCTGCCTGCGGCTGCAGCCAGATCCACAGCGGCGACAGCACGATGAATCCAATCGCGGTTCCGTTCGTCACGACCGCGTAAGCCAGGCCCTTCCTGCGCTCCTCGAACAGGCGATCGACCAGGATGCCCATCGGCACGAAGGTCATCGCCGCCAATCCGAAGGCGCCCGCCAGCCCGAACGCCAGCACGAAGAAAGCGAGCGACTGGTGCCACCACGCCACGCTGGCAAGCGCCAGCCCTGCGGCCAGTGCTCCCGCCGCCGCCGTGCGCAGCGGCCCGACGCGATCGCTCAGTGCGCCGACCACCGGCGACATCAGCCCCGTCGCCAGCATGAACACGCTGCCGGACCAGGCGAACTGCGCGCGGCCCTGGCCGAAGTGGGTCGCGAGGTCGACGAAATACACCTGGTACAGGCCCTTCACCGCAGTCGAGACAAACATCGCGGCAAAGCCGATGGCAACCAGCGCGAGGGTGATGGCGGGGATGCGGGTGCGGGTCATGGCGGTTCCTCGGTTCATGCATGGTGCGGGCCTGCCGACATGCTAAGCAACGCCATGCTCTCGCCGCGGCAATGCCGCAGACCAGAAAAGCAAATTTTCAGCCACCGCCGTCGCAACGGGGGCCGGATCGCGCGAGAATGGCGGCATCGGACCGTTCGACCTTACTTGCCGCGATGACCAACGCCTATCTGCTGGTGCTGCCCAACGTCCACATGCTCGACCTTGGCGGCCCGCTCCAGATCTTGTCCAGCGTATCGGAACTGGGCATCGCACCGCTGCGGGTCCGCTGCGCCGGACCACATTCGAGCGTGACGTCGTTCCAGGGGCCGGCGCTGGGCCAGGTCGAACGGCTGCCTGCGCGCGTGGCACCCGGCGACGTGGTGCTGGCCATCGGCAGCAAACTTCTGGACACGCTGACGACTTCGCCGGCGTGGCGCGATAGCGCCGCGTGGCTCAGGGAAACGTTTGCGGACGGCAGGAATGCCGACGTACAGGTCGCCGCCGTCTGCACCGGCGCCTTCCTGCTGGGCGCCGCCGGCCTGCTCGACGGCCGCCTGTGCACCACCCACCATGCACACACCCGCCGCCTGCGCGCGCGGCACCCCGCTGCGTCGGTCGTGGACAACCGGGTGTTCGTTCGCGACGGCAATGTGTGGACGTCGGCCGGCGTGGCCTCTGGCATCGACCTCGCGCTGCGGCTGGTCGCCGACGCCTATGGCGACGACGCCGCCATCGCCGTCGCGCGCGACAACGTCGTGCCCTTCCGGCGCTTCAGCGGCGATCCGCAACTGGCGCCGCAGTTCCGCGCGCGCTCGCATGGCAACGCGCTGGTACATGCGGTGCAGGACGCGATCGCGCGCGAGCTGGACGCCAATGTCGCCGACCCGCGCTTCGCCGACCGCTTCGCCATCAGCGTGCGGCACCTGTCCCGCATCTTCCATGAGGAAACCGGCCTGACGCCCAAGCAATACCAGCTCACGCTGCGCATGGCACGCGCGCGCAAGCTGCTGGCGTCATCGAGCCTTGCCGTGGAGGAAATTGCGTTGAAGAGCGGCTTCGCCAGCGTGCAGGCCTTCCGTGCCTGCTGGAACAAGGCCGAGCCGGCCACGCCGAGCGCCTATCGCCTGGCTACCACCGGCAATCCGCAAACCGTATAACTCATTACGCCCCGCGCAGCGCAGCCGAAGGCGTTCCTACCACACCGCCCGCAGCAGTGGCCACCGTTGACACTTTCGATGGCCACGGCGCGCGTCGTGGCTTGCAATCAGAAAGCCGGCCCAGAAAACTCGAAGGGCCGGCGGCAATGCGATGCGGCGTGCGCCGCTTACTTGATGTCCTGCAGCGCCTTCTTCACCGTATCGAACAGCTCGCCGATCTGCGCTTCCGAGATGATCAGCGGCGGCGAGAACGCCAGGATGTCGCCGGTGTAGCGCACCAGCACGCCTAGCTCCAGGCACTTGAGGAAGGCCTCGTAGGCACGCGCGCCGGGCTGGCCCGGACGCGACTCCAGTTCGATCCCGGCCACCATGCCGAAGTTGCGGATGTCCTTCACGTGCGGCGCGCCACGTACGCTGTGCACCGCCGCTTCGAACACCGGCGACAGCTCGGCAGCGCGGCCGAACAGGTTCTCGCGCTGGTACAGGTCGAGCGTGGCGACGGCAGCGGCAGCGGCCAGCGGGTGGCCGGAGTAGGTGTAGCCGTGCAGCAGCTCGATCGTGCCCGGCGCGGCAGCGTTGACCACGGCGTCGTGCACCTCGCGGCGCACCGCGACGGCGCCCATCGGCACCGCGGCGTTGTTGATCGCCTTGGCCATCGTGATCAGGTCCGGCGTGACGTTGAAGCGCTCGGCAGCGGTGGCCGCGCCGAGGCGGCCGAAGGCGGTGATCACTTCATCGAAGATCAGCAGGATGCCATGCTTGCTGGTGATCTCGCGCAGCTTTTCCAGGTAGCCGACCGGCGGCACCAGCACGCCGGCGGAGCCGGCCAGCGGCTCGACGATCACGGCGGCGACGTTGGCCGGGTCATGCAGCGCGAGGATGCGCTCCAGCTCGTCGGCAAGGTGCGCGCCCCATTGCGGCTGGCCCTTGGAGAAAGCGGCCTCGGCGATGTTGAGCGTGGCCGGCAGGTGGTCCGTGCCCGGCATCAGGTTGGCAGAAAAGGCCTTGCGGTTCGGGCCGATGCCGCCCACCGCCATGCCGCCGAAGCCCACGCCGTGGTAGCCGCGCTCGCGGCCGATAAAGCGGGTGCGCTGGCCTTCGCCGCGCGCGCGGTGGTACGCCAGCGCGATCTTCAGCGCGGTGTCGACCGACTCGGAGCCCGAGTTGGTGAAGAAGATGCGGTCCAGCCCCTGCGGCATGAGCGCGGCAACCTTGGTGGCAGCCTCGAACGACAGCGGGTGGCCCATCTGGAACGGCGGCGCATAGTCCAGGGTGGCCGCCTGGCGCGCGACGGCGTCGGCGATCTCCTTGCGGCAGTGGCCCGCGGCCACGCACCAGAGGCCGGCGCAACCGTCCAGGATCTGGCGGCCGTCGTGGGTGGTGTAGTACATGCCGCTTGCCGAAGCCAGCAGGCGCGGCGCCGCCTTGTACTGGCGGTTGGCGGTGAAGGGCATCCACAGGGCATCGAGATCGGGAATCACGGTCTTGGCGGCGTCCATACGTCCTCCTCGGGGCAATTGGAAATCAGGCGGGTCGGTTGGCTGATGCCGGTACGGCACCGCTGCGAGTGGCGAGCACTGAAGCGGGACCGGAACGGCGGCAATGACGGCCACTCTACCGGCGGCGTCTGGCCGACAAAATATACAGTCCGGACAGCAACGCCTTACCGTACAGTTTGATCATGCAAAACCGTACAGGCAAGCAGCCACGGCGCCCACCGGG
>Ga0102589_1004854_pt1 | contig 12230 bp, 13 predicted proteins | sample AraplaMF_Col_mLB_FD_76858 | JGI IMG/M metagenome (GOLD analysis project Ga0102589, IMG submission 76858) | Arabidopsis root microbial communities from the University of North Carolina, USA - plate scrape MF_Col_mLB | ecosystem: Host-associated > Plants > Roots > Endosphere | place: USA... | reverse complement strand
ACTTACTTACTTACCTTCGTAATAGCGATATCACACGTTACCGTGAATTAATCACAAAGCTTGGCTTACGTCGATAGTCAAAGAAGCGGGAATATTCCCGCTTTTTTGTTAGGTAAAAATATATCTTTTACTCTTAATAGCTTACTTAAATTTCGGTAATACTAGAGGAAGAATATTGTGATATATTATCCATTTACATAGAAGAATTGAATATTTTAAATTGAGAGGGGTACTTAAATGAGTCAAGAAAAGCAAGTCTTCTCGATAGATTTAGCTGGTCGTCAGCTAACAATTGAAACAGGCCAGCTTGCAAAACAAGCAAACGGGGCAGTATTAGTAAGATATGGCGACACAGCGGTTCTATCTACAGCAACTGCATCAAAAGAGCCAAAAAATGTAGATTTCTTCCCACTTACAGTAAACTATGAAGAACGTTTATATGCAGTCGGAAAAATCCCAGGCGGTTTTATTAAACGTGAAGGTCGTCCAAGTGAAAAAGCAATTTTAGCAAGTCGCTTAATTGACCGACCAATTCGTCCACTTTTCGCAGATGGCTTCCGTAATGAAGTGCAAGTTGTCAGCATCGTTATGAGTGTTGACCAAGATTGTTCTTCTGAGATGGCAGCTATGCTTGGTTCTTCATTAGCGTTATCGATTTCAGATGTTCCATTTGAAGGACCAATCGCTGGTGCAACAGTTGGTCGCATCGACGGCGAATTCATTATTAACCCAACGGTAGAACAACAAGAAAAAAGTGATATTCACCTTGTTGTAGCTGGGACAAAAGATGCAATTAACATGGTAGAAGCAGGGGCTGATCAAGTACCTGAAGAAATAATGTTAGAAGCGATTATGTTCGGTCATGATGAGATTAAACGTTTAGTTGCTTTCCAAGAAGAGATTGTACAAGCAGTTGGTAAAGAAAAAACAGAAGTGAAATTATATGAAGTAGATGCTACAATCAATCAAGATGTACGCGAAATGGCAGAGAAAGATATGCATGCTGCGATTCAAGTACATGAAAAACATGCACGTGAAGATGCAATTAACGAAGTGAAAAAGCGTGTGATTGAGCACTATGAAGCAAATGAAGCTGATGGAGAAACATTAGGACAAGTAAATGAGATTTTATATAAAATTGTAAAAGAAGAAGTACGTCGTCTTATTACAGTTGAAAAAATCCGCCCGGATGGACGTAAAGGTGATGAAATCCGTCCTTTAGCATCAGAGGTAGGTATTTTATCTCGTACGCACGGTTCTGGTTTATTTACACGTGGACAAACACAAGCGCTTAGTATTTGTACGTTAGGTGCATTAGGCGATGTGCAAATTTTAGACGGTCTTGGTGTAGAGGAATCAAAACGTTTTATGCATCACTATAACTTCCCATCCTTTAGTGTTGGAGAAACAAGACCAATGCGTGGACCTGGTCGTCGTGAAATCGGTCACGGTGCATTAGGTGAACGTGCGCTTGAACCAGTTATTCCATCTGAGCAAGACTTCCCGTATACAGTTCGTCTTGTATCAGAAGTATTAGAATCAAATGGTTCTACTTCACAGGCAAGTATTTGTGGAAGTACGTTAGCTATGATGGATGCAGGTGTTCCACTTAAAGCACCAGTTGCTGGTATTGCAATGGGACTTGTGAAGTCTGGTGAGCACTACACAATTTTAACTGATATCCAAGGTATGGAAGATCACTTAGGTGATATGGACTTTAAAGTAGCAGGTACAGCTCAAGGTGTAACAGCGCTACAAATGGATATTAAAATTGCTGGTTTATCTCGTGAAATTTTAGAGGAAGCATTACAACAAGCGAAAGTTGGCCGCATGCACATTCTAGATCATATGCTATCTGCTATTGCCGAGCCTCGTAAAGAGTTATCTGCGTATGCTCCGAAAATTATTACAATGACAATTAATCCGGACAAAATCCGTGATGTTATTGGACCGAGCGGTAAGCAAATTAACAAAATTATTGAAGAAACTGGCGTGAAAATTGATATTGAGCAAGATGGTACAGTCTTTATTTCTTCTATTGATCAAGAGATGAATGAAAAGGCGAAGAAAATCATCGAAGATATTGTTCGTGAAGTACAAGTAGGCGAAATTTACTTAGGAAAAGTAAAACGCGTTGAAAAATTCGGTGCTTTCGTTGGATTATTTAGTGGTAAAGATGGACTTGTTCATATTTCTGAGCTTGCACTTGAACGTGTAGGTAAAGTAGAAGACGTTGTGAAAATCGGTGACGAGATTTCAGTAAAAGTTATCGAGATTGACAAACAAGGCCGTGTAAACTTGTCTAGAAAAGTATTGCTAAAAGAAGAGCAAGAAAAAGAAGCGGCAAAAGAAGAAGCTTCAAAACAAGAAAATATACAAGAACAGAAGTAAGTAAAAAAGCCAGGGTTCCTGGCTTTTTTTGTTAAATAAAAATACATTCGATGCATAGATTTTTATTAGTGAAAAGGTATAGTTTTCATAATAACGCTCAAATTAACAAGGATAAGAAGAAAATGGATTTTTCTTATGTGTATAGTTAATGGGAGGGTTTATATGAGAACTCGTATATTTGTATTCATATCTATATTCTTTCTTTGTATGGGTTTATGCTCATATTCAGCGCTAGCAAATGATGATCTTTATGAAGAAATTCAGAAACAAGCGAAGCAATATTCAATTGCACCGCAAAATGCGATAATTGATAAGATTTGGAAAGCGACGCCAGGGTATAATGGTAAAGAGGTTGATATTGAAGCGTCATATAATAACATGAAGAAAATAGGGAGGTTTGATGAGAAGCAACTTGTATATCGGGAAGTTTCACCAAGCACGCATTTAGAAGATTTATCGTATTCTCCCATTTATCGTGGGCATCCACATAAAAAAATGGTAGGATTAACGATAAATGTGGCGTGGGGAAATGAGTATCTTCCGCGTATATTAGAAACATTGAAAAAGCATGATGTAAAGGCAACGTTCTTTTTAGAAGGACGCTGGGTAAAAGAAAATTTAAGATTTGCAAAAATGATTGTAGATGCAAAGCAAGAAGTAGGAAATCATTCTTATACGCATCCGGATATGAAAACGCTGTCTAGAAATCAAATACAAGAACAATTACAAAAAACGAATCAAATTATTGAGGCAGCTACAAGTCAAAAAGTACGATGGTTTGCACCACCAAGTGGAAGTTTCCGCGATGAAGTTGTAGAAGTGGCGGGCGGATTGAAGATGGGGACTATTATGTGGACAGTTGATACAATTGATTGGAAACGTCCAGAGCCTGAAGTGCTTCTTCAGCGTGTGATGCGGAAAGTACACCCAGGTGCAATTGTATTAATGCATCCGACATCTCCAACAGCTGAGGCGTTAGATACGATGATTTCACAGTTAAAAAAACAAGGGTATAAAGTAGGGAATATTACAGAATTATTAGATGAAAAACGCATTGATTAAATACATTTACATGACATTCATGTTCAAACTTGTTATCATTAAATAATAGCAATTATTTAGAGAAACTGGCATTAGGAGGAAAGTTTTTGATTAAAAAATATACTTGTAAAAATGGTGTAAGAATCGTTATGGAGAATATACCAACTGTTCGTTCTGTTGCAATTGGTATATGGATTCATGCAGGTTCAAGAAATGAAAATGAAAAAAACAATGGAGTTTCGCACTTTTTAGAGCACATGTTTTTTAAGGGGACAGAGACGCGTAGTGCGAGAGAAATTGCAGAGTCATTTGATAGCATTGGTGGTCAAGTGAATGCATTTACTTCAAAAGAATACACGTGCTATTATGCAAAGGTACTTGATGAGCATGCAAAATATGCACTAGATGTGTTAGCTGACATGTTCTTCAATTCCACATTTGATGAAGAAGAATTGAAAAAAGAGAAGAACGTTGTATTTGAAGAAATTAAAATGTATGAGGATACGCCAGATGATATTGTGCATGACATGTTAACGAAAGCGACATATGAAACGCATCCGCTTGGATACCCAATTTTAGGTACAGAAGAAACGCTTGAAACATTTACAGGGGATACATTACGTCAATATATAAAAGATCATTATACACCTGAAAATGTTGTAGTTTCGATTGCTGGAAATATTGATGAAACATTTGTTCAAACAGTGGAACAATATTTTGGCAACTACGAGGGAACAACAAATCGTGAACAAGTACATAGTCCGATTTTTCATTTTAATAAAGTGGCCCGTAAAAAGGAAACAGAGCAAGCTCATTTATGTTTAGGATTCCAAGGATTACAAATGGGACATGAAGATATTTATAACTTAATTGTATTAAATAATGTATTAGGTGGCAGTATGAGTAGCCGCTTATTCCAAGAAGTACGTGAGCAACGAGGATTAGCATATTCAGTGTTCTCTTATCATTCTTCATATGAAGATACAGGAATGTTAACACTTTACGGTGGTACAGGAAGCCAACAATTAGATACTTTATATGATACAATGCAAGAAACGTTAGAGACATTGAAAAATACAGGTATTACAGAGAAAGAACTTGTTAATAGTAAAGAGCAGCTTAAAGGAAATCTGATGTTAAGTTTAGAAAGTACGAATAGCCGTATGAGTCGCAATGGAAAAAATGAATTGCTCCTTAGAAAACATCGTTCGCTTGATGAAATTATTGAGAGTGTGAATAAGGTTACCAAAACAGATGTGGATCAATTGATTCGCAGTATATTTACAAATGAATTTTCCGCAGCGCTAATTAGTCCGAATGGAGAGCTTCCAAAAGGAATGAAATAAGACGAAATAACCGTATCTCGTACGAGGAGATACGGTTATTTTTATGTACGAAGCTTTTTATAAGTATAACAGATTTTGAATGCTAGGGAGAGGAGTTCATTTTCTTGGTATTTTTTAGAGACGTGTAGAATACGTACTTATTATAGGCTAGGATTTGAGGATGTTGTATGGAAGATGCTCGTAAAGGGGAGAATCATATGCGTTTAAGTGAATTAAGTGGAAAAGAGATTGTGGACTTGGAGCGTGCGGAAAAAATGGGAGTTTTAGGTCACGCTGATTTAGAAATAAACGAGAAGGATGGGAGAATTCAAGCTCTCATTATACCGGTAGGAAAATGGGGTGGGTTTAAAAGGGAGCAGCAAGAAGTTCGTGTAGAATGGAACCGTATTAAAAAGGTCGGTCATGATATGATTATTTTTGACCTTGCAAGCCGCCCAAGCTCACAGTAAAAGATAACCATTTTGGTTGTCTTTTTTTTATTCCACTATTCACAGGCAAGTAATACTCCTACCTCAAGATTCAGTAAAACAAAGAAGATAGGTTGGAAGATAAACTGTCGGTAAAGGTCCAAGTTATGCAGCCTAATAATCGGTGGGAGATGTCGTTGATTAAAGTTTCGCTTTATTGGAACAGGTGTAGCACGTTCAAATGAAAATGAAGTGAGGGAGTAGTAGTTAAGTAATGAGGAAGAGTGTAACTCTAATGGAAGTTTTATCTTATAGAATTTCACATATTTAGAAATATTGAATGCTTTTTGCTTTTCAATCACCTCTAACTCGTACGGTACATATTATGTGGAGGAAAAAGAAAAAGTAGGCACTTTTCTTATAAATGAAAGAAAAAGAAGGTGAAGTAGGGAATGTTGACTGAGATGCACATTGCTGTCATAGGAGGAGATGCAAGGCAGCTAGAAGTGATTCGTAAGTTGGTTGAACTTGATGCAAAACTTTCATTAGTAGGATTTGATCAATTGGATCATGGTTTTACAGGGGCAGCAAAAGAGAGTATGCAAGATCTAGATTTCACTTCTTTAGATGCAATTATTTTGCCGGTAGCAGGAACAAATGCAAAAGGAGAAGTAGATACTATTTTTTCAAATGAAAAAGTTGCGCTTACGAAAGAACAGATTGAAAAAACACCAGCAAACTTTACTATATATTCAGGAATTGGTACACCGTATTTAGAAAGTATTACATCTACAACAAATCGAAAACTTGTGAAACTATTCGATCGTGATGATGTGGCGATCTATAATTCTATTCCAACGGTAGAAGGAACATTAATGATGGTTATTCAACATACAGATTATACAATTCACGGTTCGAATGTAATGGTTTTAGGATTTGGTAGAACTGGAATGAGTGTAGCGAGAGCTTTTCAATCACTAGGAGCTCATGTCAAAGTAGGAGCACGACGTTCAGAACATATCGCTCGTATTTCGGAAATGATGTTTTCTCCTTTTTATATGCAGGATATTGAGAAAGAAGTAAGTGATGTTGATATTGTCATTAATACGATTCCGCACCTCGTTGTAACGGCAAGGGCTATTTCTAGGATGCCAGCTCATACGTTGATTATTGACTTGGCTTCTAAGCCTGGTGGTACGGATTTTCGTTATGCAGAGAAACGAGGGATTAAAGCCTTGTTAGCACCCGGTCTTCCAGGAATTGTTGCACCAAAAACAGCAGGGCAAATTTTAGCGAATGTTCTTTCTCAGTTATTAACGGCAGATATGATGGCAAAGGAGGAGAATGGAAAATGAGTTTAAAAGGAAAACGAATTGGGTTTGGATTTACAGGATCACATTGTACGTATGCGGAAGTTATGCCGCATGTAGAGAAACTAATTGTAGAAGGAGCAGAAGTGCTGCCGGTTGTTTCATATACTGTACAAACAACAAATACTAGATTTGGTGAAGGAGCAGAGTGGATTGAAAGGATTGAAGAGATAACAGGAAATAAGGTTATTAATTCTATTGTAGGCGCAGAACCACTCGGTCCTAAAATTCCATTAGACTGCATGGTGATTGCTCCATTAACAGGGAATTCAATGAGTAAATTTGCCAATGCAATGACAGATTCTCCTGTATTAATGGCAGCAAAGGCGACGCTTCGGAATGGAAAACCAGTTGTGTTAGCTGTTTCAACAAATGATGCTCTTGGCCTTAATGGTGTAAACCTAATTACACCAACAAGATGACGACAAAAAGCAAACGTTTATTTGTCGTCATCTTGAGGGAGCTTAGGGTAAAGCACAAGTTTAAAATCGTCGAGTCTTTGCCATTTTTCTTTCGTATAAACAGCCTTTTCTAAAACTGACTTTAGGAGGCTGTTCTTTTTTTGTGGATCATCTGTTTTGAAATATAGATCTAACACATGCTCGACTTGAGGAATTGTATCTTTCTTCACTTTTTCCTTTGTTATTTCTGTTTTAATTTCTTTTCTGAGGTTTTCCATCGTTTCAGTAATCTCATTAATACGATTGGAAACAACATTAGAACGTTCTAAAAACATATCAACAGTATAAACACCACGCTCTAATAAATCGTGTAAATTATTTTTTTGTTTTTGGACATCCACTAACTCTTTTTCAAGTTTTCGTAAAGCAGTCTCGTTCATTTGAATAATTTGTGTTTCTTTTGTGCTTTCATCTTGCTTATTTTTTTCAAAATCAGCTTTATAATTGATGTACCATTCTTTTAATGCTTCGAGTAAACGTTTTTCGATTAGTTCTGTATAACTGGATTTATTTTCACAACCACGATGTTTACAATCCATTGTATGTTTTCGATTTTTTGGATATCGTTGTACCATGCTGTATCCACATTTTCCGCATCTGATAATCCCAGCTAACGGATTCTTTAATCCATTCGTATTATAAGGAACGTGATACCTCGTATTTAATTTCTCCTGTGCTTTTTCGAATAAGCTTTCTGGGATAATCGGATCATGTTTTCCATCCGCAATAATCCATTCTGATTTATCTTGCCTAGTGCAACTACGTTTCGTTGCATCCGGACGTTTCACTTCTTTTCTTTTTTGCCATGTTACCTTTCCGATGTAAACATTATTTTTTAACATGTCTAATATACTGTATGGGTTCCAATCGTTACCTAACTTACTTTTGTAGCCAAGTTCATTTAATTTCCGCATAATAGCATTCGCACCCATATCTTCATTGGCATACCATTCAAAAATCATTCTTACAACAGAAGCTTCTTCTAAATTAATCGTTAACGTACGCTCACGCTTATTTAAGCGATGGATATCATATCCGTATGGTGCATGTGTACCAAGGTAATTACCAGCCTCTACACTTGCTATGCGGCCACGTTGCATACGACGAGTAATAATCTTTAATTCCTTACGTGCCATAAACGCTTCAAATTCGCTGTATTCTTCGTCCCACTCATCATTAAGGTCATAAGTCTTTCTAGGCGTCATAATCTTCGTATTCGAGCGTTTGAACGTTTCTAAGATGATTCCTTGTTCTTTCATACCACCACGACCTAAACGGTCCATATCCATGCAAAGAACAACATCATATTTGTTATCTTCAATTTCTTCAAGCAGCGCTAACATCTCAGGACGTTTTACTAAGCTCTCGCCAGATACGATTTCCTCACGGACAGATAAAACATTTAAGTTCATTTCCTTGGCAATTTTCAGCAGGGTAGAGCGGTGCTTTGCTAAAGTTTCGCCTTCACCACGTGCTTCGGCTTCGAGATCGGCACGGGATTTACGTAGATAGATTGCGGTTTTCATAGTTAGACCTCCTTATTAGTAGTTATTATACGAAAAGTAAACTAGCAAAAGAAGTGATTATAAATAAAAGCCCTTATAAAAGGGCTCTATTTATTTGAAATTACTCCAGATCGATTACTTTTTACACGTTCATATTTTAGATACACTTGGGAAGAGAAATCGCATACATAGAAAACATTATAGTTATCATTTGGTTCAATTGAGCAGAGTATTTTTTTGTCATCAATCACATATTTATGAATTATTTTCTTGTCTTTAATTTCTTCCTCAGGCACTATGGTAATAAGAAATTTCGGTTGATTTAATCGATTACGTTGTAGGATTATAAAAGTACATATCATAGCTGACAAAATTGGGTAGGCAATAAGAAATTCTATAAGATTGGTTTCTGTATTATGGAAAATAACACTATCAAATAATGAACAATAAAAAGGTAATCCAAGGATTATATGACCAAAAACAAAATATGTAGAGTATTTGATAGTATGCTTTTGAACTTCATTAAAACAGGAGACAATGTATAAAAGTACCATTGAAATTAAACTTAAAAAGAAACTAGCTTTTATAGTATTTAGAAAAAAATTTATCACTAAATCTTTTTCTATTGATAAAGTATTCGATATGTCTCGAATACTGTTAAAAGCGTTATGACCAACTACATGTATTAAGATAGAAAACCCGACATATAAGCATGAAGTAATTAAAAGTGTACCTAGAATAAAGTTAAGGATTTCTAGTTTAGCTCTCTTTACTTTGTCGAAAAATAATTTATCAAAATCATTTGTTTTGGTTAGAGTAATAAAGTGATTAAATAAAAGTAAGAAAGCAGATACTACTGTAGTGATTGAAGCGACAGTCTTCCAAAAATTTTCGTTTGCAAATTCTGTCATCAAGTGGTACTCTCCTTTCGCCTATATTTATTAACTCTTTTTTATAATTTGGAGCAATATTATATTTTTATTGAACAATAACGAATTTTTCAAAGAATGCTTTACGTTTAATTTTGTTATAAACATATGGAGTATTAAATTTTTTTACCCAGGATTGATCTTCAACTTTTAATTCCTCGATTTTAAATCCAATGTATTCATTTAATGATTTTCTATCTAAATTGGTACTATAAGTTTTTCCGTCGAATGGAAGAGTCATTGTTACGGCATTCAAATCTGGAAATTGTCTTAGTAATCTAGCTGGTTCACTTACAAACATTTTCTCAATGGCATCTCCGGATGAAAAATATTGCTTATATTGAGCTTCAGTTATGTTACTATCAGCTTTTACAGATTTATAAGATTCATAGGAATCATAGAACATAATTTCAGCTTCATTATTATTAAGCTTCATATCTTTAATAAAATTTCCGCCTCTAATATTTTGAGCATAGGAAACAAATTCTTTTTGCTTTTCCTCAGCTTTTTTCTGTTCTTCTAATTTCTGTTGTTCTTCCTTCTTTGCTTTTTCTTCTTGCTCTTTTTGCTGTTTAAGTTTTTTCTCTTCCTCCTTTTTCTGTTCTTTTAATTTCTGTTGTTCTTCTTCTTTTGTTTTTTCTTCTTGCTCTTTTTGCTGTTTAAGTTTTTTCTCTTCTTCTTTTTTCTGTTCTTTTAATTTCTGTTGTTCTTCTTTTGTTTTTTCTTTAGTCTCTTTCTTTTCCTCAGCCTTTTGTTTCTCGGCTCTTTGTTTTGCAAGTGCTTCTTTTTCTTGTGGCGTTGTGTTCATATCAACGCCTACCAAAGAAACGATTGATAAAATAAAAGCTATTCCAGTGAATTTCAAAACCTTTTTCGCGCTTGGATTTTTTTTGAAACGAAATACTAATGAGGTAATTAATAAAACGAAGGTAGCTATAATTGCTATTACAAATAAAAGTGAAAAAAATATTTTCATTGTTACAACTCCTAACTTGTAAAGGCAGATTTTAATTTCCTATTAATAGGTTTTTAAACATGCAAAGTTCTTTGGCACTCCATGAATTTCAGCAATATCTTGAATTGAAAGATTTGTATTTCTGTAATCATAAATTAAATCATCTGTTAATAGTAACTCCACAGCAAATGTATTTGCTTCAACTTCAAAACGATCTACGGAAAAGAATGTTTGATTACGTAAGAAGGGAGTATTCGCTTTAGGGTGAAGTAATGCGTGTCCTAGCTCATGGGCACAAACAAATCGTTGTGTTATTTCGTCAATTTGATTATTAATATGAATAAATTTAATTCGTTTATAAGTGTTGTAAAAACCAAGGGTGTTCCCTAAGTCTTCATACAACACATAAATATTTTTTTGCCTGGCAATTTCAAAAGGGTTATTTGTTTCATATTTTTTTGCGATATTTAGTACGTATTCTTTGATGTCCATCTAATTTCGCTCCATTCAATCTTTTTTATACTTGTTTGGAGTGAATTTTTGTTTAGCTAATTGTTTTGCCATACGCATTGAGTTTTCTAAAGAAATTCGAATCATTTCTTTTGTATGTTCATCAATTGGTTCTCCATCAAACATTAAGGCCTCATTGTTATTTTCCAATTCTTCTAGTGTTTTTTCTAAATCACGTGCAATATCACGTTCTTCTTTAGAAGTTAATGTAATATTTGTTGGTTTACTAAGATAGCCAATTCCCTCTAATAAATCAGCTTTATCCTTATTTATTGCTTTGGCGATTTGCTCGATAACAGTTAATGTTGGCTCTACAGGTTTACCATTTCGAGGATCTACACCTTTTTCTAATTTATCTATGTAAGAGTGACTTAATTGACAGCGTGTAGCAAATTCTCGTAATGACAAGTTATGTTCCTGACGGTATTCTCGTATCATCATGCCTAATGTTTTCATAGTCTGTTCCTCCTTGAATACAATTGTAATCTATCGTTTACAAAAAAGCTAAAAAAACATTGTATTTCATGGTTGACGTTATGTATTCAATGGAGTGCAATTTATTTTGTAATCAAATGAATACAAGGTGGTGATTAAGTGAATCGTGTAGCGAGTGCTCGTAAACAACTGAATATGTCACAAGATATATTAGCTAAAAGAGCAAAGGTATCGAGACCTTATCTGTCTAATATTGAAAATTTAAAGGTTCAGCCTAGTGTTGGAGCGGCAATCAGAGTTGCTAAAGCCTTAAATAAACGAGTTGAAGATATTTTTTTAGATAATATGTAAACTATGGTGCACAAAAGAGGTGGAAAGATGACAGCGATTCAAATGGCAGTACCAACAGATCAGCAGCATACAAATGTAAAAAGCACTTCAAGAGGTGACATCATGAGCCAACAAGAAGAATATGCAGCGTCTTATGAATTCGGGAAAACGAAAGTTTATGTTGTGGCTCCTGAACCTAAACCACAAAAGGAAATTGATAAAATCCTTCAAGCATATTACGAGGCTGGTTGGGCCATCATCAAAGAAATGCAAGCAAAAGAAAGTATCGAGGATTAATTCCTCTTTTTTACATAAAAAATAGACAAGTTATGTATTCTATAAACTTTATTGTAATCCTTTGACAACTTAATACGGAGGCGAACAAATATGGGAACAAGTATATATTGCAATTCGTCTATAGGCGGATTGCTACGTAATGCTAGAGAATGTTGTGAAAATGCACATTATCGAACAAAGAAAGGTCTAGCAGAGTATCTCGGCATTACTTACGAACGTTTAAAAAATATTGAATCTGGTTTTTCTAAAGTGC
>Ga0102589_1004853_pt1 | contig 12233 bp, 12 predicted proteins | sample AraplaMF_Col_mLB_FD_76858 | JGI IMG/M metagenome (GOLD analysis project Ga0102589, IMG submission 76858) | Arabidopsis root microbial communities from the University of North Carolina, USA - plate scrape MF_Col_mLB | ecosystem: Host-associated > Plants > Roots > Endosphere | place: USA... | reverse complement strand
GCAGCTTCGCCAGTTCGCTGAGCGCCCGTAGCAGCCCCATCTCGCTCGACAGCGCCACGTCGTAGATCAGGTCGCCGTCGACGCGGGCATCGCGTCGCCAGATGCGGGCATGGCCGCCGAGCGCCAAGTCGGACGCCATGACCAGCGTGCGGTAACGCGCGCTGCGCAACGCCGACTCGTGCGCCCGCCAATGCTCCTCGACGAAGTCGCCGCGTCCCTGCAGGATCGCCCGCGCCGGACTCCCCGGCATCTCCTCGCCGTGGGCGAGCGCCGGCGACACCGCCAACAGCAGGTGCGCCGTGTCGTGGGCAAGGCTGGCACGCTCGGCCGCGGTGTAGCTCTGGTCCCGTCGCAGCAAGCCTTCGGCGCGCTGCTGGCAGGCAGCGAACAACTGCGACAAGGGCCGATCCAGGTAGGGATTGGAACCGGCCAAGGGGGCAGGCCGGGGCCGGACCGTGATCGGGCTGTGCAGCGAAGGGGTCGGATGTGTCATGGCGGGCAGCCTCTACTTCCGCCGTCTCAGGCATCAAGACTCGAACTGCACCAACGTACGCCCCGGTTTGATAGCGCAGCGTCAATGTTGGCGTGTCAGGAGTCGCAGCCTTTGAGACGGTCATGGCATCCACTCGCGACCGGCCCAGCAGGAGAAGACGATGGCACCGGCGCTTGCCTTGAAACACCACACCGACGAGCGCGCGATCGCGTTGCGCGAGGACGGTCGTCCCGCTGCCGACAGCGGGTTGCTCGCGCAGGCGCTGTCCCGGCGCTACGCCGGACGGATCACCGGCAGTTTCACCTTGCCGGGCAGCGAAGGACGCTATGCCGACCTGCCAGGCGACTTGCCGCCGGCGCTGGCGCAGGCCTTGCGTGCGCGCGGGATCGAGCGCCTGTACAGCCACCAGGCGCAGGCTTGGGAGGCGGCGCAGCGTGGCGACAACGTCGCCATCGTCACTCCGACCGCGTCCGGCAAATCGCTGTGCTACACGCTGCCGGTAGTGGCGGCGGCGATGAACTCGCGGGCGAAGGCGCTGTACCTGTTCCCGACCAAGGCGCTGGCGCAGGACCAGGTCGCCGAGCTGCTCGAGCTCAATCGCGCCGGCGACCTCGGCCTCAAGGCATTCACCTTCGACGGCGATACCCCGGGCGATGCGCGCCAGGCGATCCGACTGCACGGCGACATCGTGGTGTCCAACCCCGACATGCTGCACCAGGCGATCCTGCCGCACCACACCAAGTGGGCGCAGTTCTTCGAGAACCTGCGTTATGTCGTGATCGACGAGGTGCATACCTATCGCGGCGTGTTCGGCAGCCATGTCACCAACGTGCTGCGCAGGCTCAAGCGGATCTGCGCGTTCTATGGCGCACGGCCACAGTTCATCCTGTGCTCGGCGACGATCGGCAATCCGCAGGCGCACGCCGAAGCGCTGATCGAAGACCGCGTGCAGGCGATCACCGAATCGGGTGCACCGACCGGCGACAAGCACGTGCTGTTGTGGAACCCGCCGGTGGTCAACGCCGACCTCGGCCTGCGTGCCTCGGCACGCTCGCAGAGCAACCGCATCGCCCGCATCGCCATCAAGTCCGGGCTGAAGACGCTGGTGTTCGCGCAATCGCGGCTGATGGTCGAGGTGCTGACGAAGTACCTCAAGGACGTGTTCGACCACGACCCGCGCAAGCCCCCGCGCATCCGCGCCTACCGCGGCGGTTACCTGCCCAGTGAGCGCCGCGATGCCGAGCGCGCGATGCGCGACGGCCGCATCGACGGAATCATCTCGACGTCGGCACTGGAACTGGGCGTGGACATTGGCAGCCTCGACGTGGTGGTGCTCAATGGATATCCCGGCAGCGTCGCCGCGACCTGGCAGCGCTTCGGCCGCGCCGGCCGTCGGCAGCAGCCCAGCCTCGGCATCCTCGTCGCCAGTTCGCAGCCACTGGACCAGTACATGGTGCGGCACCCGGACTTCTTCGCCGACAGTCCGCCCGAACATGCACGCACGGCACCCGACCAGCCGCTGATCCTGTTCGACCACATCCGCTGCGCGGCCTTCGAGCTGCCGTTCAACACGCGCGAGATGTTCGGGCCGATCGAGCCGGAGGTGTACCTGGAGGCCTTGGCCGAGTCCGCCGTCGTCCATCGCGAAGGTGAGCGCTGGGAGTGGATCGCCGATAGCTACCCGGCCAACGCGGTGTCGCTGCGCTCGGTCGCCGACGGCAACTTCGTCGTGGTCGACCGCACCGATGGCCGCCAGAACATCATCGCCGAGGTCGACTACTCGGCGGCCGCGCTGACCTTGTACGAGGGCGCGATCCACATGGTCCAGTCCACGCCGTACCAGGTCGAGCGGCTGGACTGGGAGGGGCGCAAGGCCTACGTGCAGCGCACCCACGTCGACTACTACACCGACTCGATCGACTACACCAAGCTCAAGGTGCTCGAGCGCTTCGACGGCTGCGCCGCGGGGCAGGGCGACGCGAGCCATGGCGAAGTGCACGTGGTGCGACGCGTATCGGGCTACAAGAAGATCCGCTACTACACCCACGAGAACATCGGCTATGGCCCGGTCAACCTGCCCGACCAGGAGCTGCACACCACGTCGGTGTGGTGGCAGTTGCCGCAGGCGACGCTGCTGTCGTGGTTTGCCAGCCGGCAGGATGCCCTCGATGGCTTCCTCGGTGCCGCGTACGCCTTGCACATCGTCGCGACGGTGGCGGTGATGGCCGATGCACGCGACCTGCAGAAGGCCGTCGGCAACGGCGACGGCGCCTGGTTCGCCAGCAGCGACCAGGGCGGTCGCGGCAGCCTGCGCGGCGTCGAAGGCAGCGTCGAGCTGGCGGACGTGCAGCAGTTCGTGCCGACGGTGTACCTGTATGACAACTTCCCCGGCGGCGTTGGCCTCAGCGAGCCCCTATGGCGACGCCAGGAAGAGCTGGTGACGCGCGCGATGGAGCTGGTCGAACGCTGCGATTGCCGTAGCGGTTGCCCGGCCTGCGTCGGGCCGATCCTGGCCGCGAGCGAAGAAGGCGAGGGCACTACGCCGAAAGCACTGGCGCGACGGGTGCTGTCGTTGCTGATCGAAGCGCGCGAGCTGGAGTCGGCATGACGGTCACGCTCGAGAAGTTGCGCGCGCTGCGGCGGCAGGCCGGTGAGACGGCGGGCGCTTTGCGCGGAGGCGAGGGTGGCATTCCCATTCCGCAGGCGCTGTTTGCCGCGCCGACGGCCGGAATGCCACGGCCCGACCCGGGTGCCCAGCTGGATGCATTGCGACGCATGCTCGGCGTTCGCCAGCGCCACGCGGTTCCACCGTTGCCATCCCGCGATCGCAGCATCCCCGGCATCGAGATCGAGCCCGGGCTGTTCCTGGCCGAGTCCACGCGTCACATGCAAGCGCCGTCGTCGGTGCCACTGGCGTTCGCCAAACGGGAAGACTCCGTGGACACGGACGCACTGATGTTCTTCGACACCGAGACCACTGGCCTCGCCGGCGGCACTGGCACGCGCGCCTTCATGATCGGCGCTGCCGACTGGAGCGCCGGCACGTTGCGCATCCGCCAGCTGACCATCACCACGCTGGCGGCCGAGCCGGCGATGCTGCGCACGTTCGCGCAGTGGCTGTCACCGCGAACGGTGCTGTGCAGCTACAACGGTCGCTGTTACGACGCGCCGCTGCTGAAGACCCGCTTCCGCCTGGCGCGCATGGGCGACCCGATCAGCGCGCTCGACCACGTCGACCTGCTGTTCCCGACCCGTCGCCGCTATCGCGGCGTCTGGGAGAACTGCCGGCTCGCGACCATCGAGCGCGAGGCATTGCGCATCGTCCGCGAGGACGACCTGCCCGGTTCCGAGGCGCCGGCGGCGTGGCTGTCGTTCCTGCGCGGCGGATCCTCGGCCAACCTGCGACGCGTGGCCGAGCACAACCTGCAGGACGTGGTCACGCTGGGTCGGCTGTTCGTGCACCTTGCGGAAGCGGCGTGATGCTATCGCTCAGGTGCTGATGAATGCCGTTTCGGCCGAACGCCCCTGGAGTGCACGTATGCGCCGGCCATCGCTGGACAGGGCGAAACGCCGCTGGTCGTTGTCTTCGACGACAGCGCGGATCACGCGCAGGTCGAGCAGGTGTCCGGCCTGCCGTGCGCTTGCAATCAGGTCGTCGACGTCCGCCCAGCCTTCGCGATCGAGCGTCAACCCGATTGCGCCTGGTGCATGGCGAAGTACGTAGCTGAGGTACCTGCTGGTATCGGTAAGCCTTCTACGCATTGAAGCTGCCGCCATGCGCAAGCGCGGTTTCCCGGCCCGGCGCTGCCATCAGCGCGGGCAAGGCGAAAACGAGAGGTCGCATACAGTCCCCCAACTGTAATGTGACAAGGGTCGGAATCTAGCAGCCCTTCGGCCCGGACCGGACCAACCGGCGTGCGAGAAAAAGTCGCAGTCGAGCCAAGGCCTGCTATTCAGTTTTCGCCGCGTGTCCGGGCGAGGGGCTGCGGCTCGTTGATGCACTTGGGCCTCGCTGGGGAGCTGTGCAATGGCATCGTGTATCCGCGGTCTGGCGCATGTCCTTGTACTGGCATTGATTGGCTGCTCCGCCGGCGACGGCGAGCCCGAGATGGGCGCTTACAAGCCCATCGTCCAGATCGCTCCCATCCCCGGCCTCAAGGTACGCCCCCTGAACGACCGCACGTTCGAGCGAACCGAAGCTCGCCGGGCGCGCGGCGAGTATCTGGCTGAAGGCATCCTCGCCTGTGCCGCCTGCCATTCCGAGCGCGACTGGAACAAACCGGGTGGCCCGGTTGTCGCTGGCCGAGCGTATGCGGGCAAAGTCTGGAAGACCGACGGCAAGACCTGGCTGGTCGCACCCAACATCACGCCAGAGCCGCATACCGGCGCGGGCCGCTGGAGCGACGACATGTTTGCGCGCGCGATCCGTGAGGGCATCGGTCATGACGGCCGGCTGCTGCATCCACAGATGTGGTACCGGTCGTTCCGCCAGCTTTCCGACGAGGACCTGGCGTCGGTGGTGGTGTACCTGAGATCGCTGCCAGCCGTGCGTAACACGTTGCCGCAGACAGTGCTCTCGGCCGAGCAGGTCAAGCGGTTTGCAGGGGAACCCATGCCGATTACCGCACCCGTACCCGAGCCTCCGCAGGCCACGCCGGAAGAGCGGGGCCGCTACCTTGCGGGGCTTGCCGACTGCGGCGGCTGCCACACCCTGTGGGACGGCAAGCGCCTGCCCGGTGCTTTTGCGGGCGGCAATGAAGTCGGCCGCGATGGGCGCAAAGTATTCAGCGCCAACATCACGCCCGACGCGACCGGGCTGTCGTACGACGCGGCGGGCTTCATCCAGGTGATCCGTACCGGCAAGGCGGGACTGCTCGCGCCGGAGATGCCGTGGCTGTTCTATCGCCGCCTCAACGATGCCGATCTCACCGCGCTGCATGCGTTCCTGACGACGCGCCATCCCGTCGCGCACCGCATCAGCAATCTTGGCCCGGCCACCGCTTGCGCGGTGTGCGGAGGAATGCATCCGCTTGGAAGCGCCAACCACCTGGTGGCGGTCCGCGGAGTGGATGTGCCCGAGCGCCTGTTGCGTGATTACGTCGGCACCTATCGGATCGACGAGTACGACTGGACCCTGCGGATCGGACTGGAGCACGGCAAGTTGCACGTCATCGAGGGCGATGCGCCGCCGAAGGAACTGGTCGCGCTGTCGCAGTCCAGGTTCGTGATGGAGGGCGAGCTGGGGCCACTGCGATTCGAGCGTGATGGCGAAGGGCGCGTTGCGCGCGTGGTGTCCGAGGATGTCGAAGATGTGCCGCTGGAGCGCATCATTGCGGGTGCCACCAAGGCCGGTGGTTCGCAGTAGGCGGATTGTTGCGCCGGCGGCAACACACAGGGTCAGGCGCGAGGGCTACACACTGCAGCGCCACAGCTATAACCTCGCGCCAGTCTTCCGATCAGCGACACGAGGATACGGGGGACCAGAAGCTCCAACCCAGTGCCCGGTACCGGTCAAGCCCCTCGGCGCGCCGCGGGGTCTTGATAGCAGGTAAACATGCGCTCCCAGTTCATTGGCACGTGGCTGCTGGCAGCCACTGCGATCTCGTTCTGCTCCATTGGAACCGCCCGGGCACACAGCCGCGAAGACTGCACCAGCGGCCGCACCCGGCTTCCGCCCATCGTCAACCTGCGCGTCGACAACGACGTTATCGGCGGCCAGGACCAGGGCTACAGCAACGGCGTGCAGCTGACGCTGGTCTCGCCCAACCTGCGCGACTACACGGACGATCCCTGCATCCCGCGGTTGGCCCAGTGGGTCAACCGATACCTTGGCGCGCTGCAGTCGGAAACATTCGAGCAGCAGAACATGATCGCGACCTTCGCCCAGGGCATCTTCACCCCGACCGATTTCAGTCGCAGCGACCTGATCGAGGACGACCGGCCGTATGCGGCCACGTTGCTGGTCGGCCTTGGATACAACGCGCGCGAAGGCGACAGGCTGCGCACCACGCAGCTGCAGGTCGGCATCGTCGGGCCGGCCGCGCTGGGCAAGGAAGCGCAGGATGCCGTGCACCAGGTGACCGGCAGCGAGAAATTCCGCGGCTGGGACAACCAGCTCGAGAACGAGCCGGTGTTCCGCATCGTCCACGAACGCATGCGCCGCTTCTCCTCCAGCGACGGTGCGAGAGGGTGGGGCTGGGACACGATCGCCCACTACGGCGGCAGCTTCGGCAACCTGGCGACCTACCTCAACACCGGCGCGGAATTCCGCGTCGGCCTGAACCTGCCCGATGACTTCGGCAGCACGCCGTTGCGCCCGGCGGGCGAGAACACGGCGCCAACGCGCGAACCGCAGAGCCAGTACGTACCTGGCGCGCATCTGTTCGTGACGTTCGATACGCGCTGGGTGTTGTATGACATCACCCTGGACGGCAACACGTTTCGCGACAGCCACAGCGTCGACAAGCGTCATGCCGTGGCCAATATCGGTTATGGCGTGGCGCTGATGCGGCACCGCTGGAAGTTCGCGCTGGCGCGCTACCACGGCACGCGCGAGTTCGATGGCCAGCACGAGACGCCGGTGTTCGGCAGCTTCACGATCAGTCGGGCGTTCTGATCCGCCAGAACGGCTTGCCGGCGTGATCCGGCGCATAATCTCGGAGCGCAGACGCCGGCATCGGAGGTCACATGGCAGCCCAGACACGGTCACTCGTCGCCTTTGCCCACGTAGCCGACGTCGAGGCCAGCATCAGGTTCTACGCCGACCTCGGTTTCAAGGTGGCCAACACCGTGGTGCCTGACGGGAAGACGGCGCCTGTCTGGGCCTGGCTGGCGAGCGAGAAGGCCAACCTCATGGTCGGGATGGCGTCCGGGCCGATCGATTCGTCACAGCAGGCCGTGCTCTTCTATCTCTACTACGACGACATCACGCTCACTCGCGCCTCGCTAGTGGAGCTTGGTCATCGGCCGGGTGAGATCAAGTATCCGTTCTACATGCCGGGCGGCGAATGCAGGCTCGAAGACCCGGACGGTTACGTTCTGATGCTGGCGCAGATCTGACGGCCATCGCAGCAGTCGCATGCCGCCGGATCACGATCATTCGACGCTGATTTGACAGCCGTTTAACCAAGCCGGAGGCAACTTTCCCATCCCCAGGGGTGAGAAAGACGATGTCGACGCTGGACGAAGACTTGCTGGCCCTAGAGGCGATGGTTCCTGTGATCATGGAAGTCGTGCCACAGGAGGATGTCCTCACCGCATTCACCTGCTACGCGCAGCCAGTGCTGGAGCGTGCAGTAGACAGCCTGCAGGCGCAGGCGCAGGTAGAGGACATCCTTCATCGCCACGGCGTGGCGACGCCGGGGCTATAGATTCCCCGACCAATCCGGAGACCACCAATGACTGACAGTGCCGCCAACCGGGGCGAGCCGGACCGCTCGCGCATCAACGTCAACCAGGCACACGAACTGCGCTACTGGACGGCGGCGCTGGACGTGACGGAAGAGGAGTTGCGTGCGGCGGTGCGCGCCGTGGGGACTTCGGCTGAGGAGGTTCGGGAGTATTTGCGGAGCAGTTGATCGGCTGCGAGGCCCGAACGCTTCCGGTCAGGCTGCTATTTGTGCGTGCGCTCGATATTGAGTCGAGCGCGCGACTTGGCGTCACCCAGCGCCGCGCCGCGTTCGAGCAGCGTGAGCGCAGCGGCGCGGTCTCCGTCGCTTCCACGATCCAGCCGCATCATTGCCGCGTTGTACGCGGCGATGGCACTGCCCTTTGCCGCGGCGCGCTCGAAGCTGGCGAGTGCCCTGTCCGGGCAGAGAAAGAAGATGTCCCAGCCGGAAGCAGCATGCATGAGCAGGTTCGAATCATCTTCGGAAATCTGGTCTTCCACGTAGGCAGGCCAGCCAGCCACGAGGGAAACGAACACCTCGGAGCCATTTGGCAGGAAGTACGAGCCGGCGCCCTCGCGCCCGGTGAACGCCTGGTGCGTGGTGCGGCGCGTTCCATCCTTCGCCAGCCACAGGAAGCCGTCCTCGCCCTTGACCGGGAAGCCATCGAGGGCCTTCGAGACACGATCGGCCTGTGAAGGCACGCCCGGTTCCGGAGACACGCCGGTCCACGAGCCGACAAGCTCGACGCGCTCCAGTTTGCCGTCGAGCTCGGGCCGAACGAGATCCGCTACGTCCTCGGGGCTGAGGATGCGCATCTCTCCGTCATACATGCGCCAGGGACTTGCCTGCAGGCCGATCATGTAGACCGAATCGCTGTCTGGTACCGCCTGCATGTACTGGTACAGCGCTTTGCCGGAGTACACGCAGTTGGTTGGATCCTGCTGCGGAGAACAGGTCACCACGTTGACCGCGCCGGACAAAGACAGGTGCGATGTGTCGCATGCCCGGGCAGCGGAGCAGGCTGTCAGTGCGAGAACAACCGCGCAGGCCAGCGCGGGCCAGACGTGACGATGCGGCATCCGGATTCCCCAATCCTTTCCCCGGTGCTGATTCTCGTGGCTTTGGTTTGCGGCGGCAACCGTTCACCGAGCGCTGCGCCGCGGGTTCGTGGAGGCGCAATCGAAGCGATTGAGGCAACGGCGTGGTTCGCAAAGAACGACGCAAACAAAAAGCCCAGCAAAGCCTGAGGGCCTTACTGGGCTTCGAATTTGAATGGTGGCCGGGGAGTGGGCCGTGTACGCCCTTAGCAGGGGCGGTTTGCGAGAGGAAGCCGAGTACTTGAGCGGGGTGCTGGAGGACGGCGACTTAGACGAACTACCCGGTATCTTGCGCGTCTGCCGCCTTACGCCACAAGAACAGCTATGCGCCATCGGCGCGTACGCGATGCAGGCGCAACTTGCGCGCCGCTTGCTCACACTGGTGAACGATGTCGCACTAACACACCCGCATATCTGCGGTGACCAAGACCTACGTCGACTCACATGGTGAGTTCGACCCCCTTCAGCGGTACCACGTGACTCACTTTCTATCATTGCGAATCACACGCCGAAGACGTTGCTGCCACAAAGGCTTTTCCGCTTTCCATTCGCTCTGTCGGCAGACGGCAACAGCAGTCCGGTACGCATATTGCTTAGCAAGCTCTGGCTGGTTGAGCGTCCGAAGCTGCTCTATATCTTCATGGGAGGCCATGAACTCAAGCAGCTTCTCCCGCGGCGTGTCCTTGTACGAACTGAAGAAGAACTCATACAGATCCATCGGATTCTTCGCAGGCGGATTGTGCGGCCGAAGTTCGCCAAAGAAGGTCTCGGGGTGCTGCTTCCACGCGTGGAGTTCGTTCTCTGTAAGGTCCAGCCTGACCTGTACACGGCGTTCATCTGGCAGGCGTAGGAAGCCCACGGCCTGACGCCATTCGGGAACAACAATGGCCTCTTCAAGGATTCCGCTCACCCCATCAACCTCGTACTCCGCGCCGATGAGAAGACGCCGCGAGTCATCAATGCCTGGAATAGATCCATCGAATGTCGCCGGAACTGTCGAGTGTTCACGGATGGACTGGAAAAGGCTTTCAACTTCGACAGTTCGGTGCTTTCGGTCAATTGCTTCGAGAAGCTCAACTTCCTGCCCAAGTCGAAACCACTCCGTCTTGAATCCTTCAAGCAACATGCCACCACTGGGCAGTTCCCGCAGTCGGTGATGTTCTGGGAAGTTGGAAATCAAGACGAGGGCGGAAGGCAGGGCCGCAGAGGATGGCTGCTGCTCTAGATTCCGCAATTGGTTAATGGCGATGCCGGGCCATCCGCCGCTGGCGTCTTCGACGCAACCGTCGGGATGGTTGAGTTCCACAAAGACAAGACGCTCCAGGTCCGTCTGCTTCTTGAGCGCGTCGCTGACAAGGTGAGTGAAACGTACGGACCCGTCGAACTGCTCGGGTTGGCGCATCTTGCATTCAACCCAGTACTTGCGACCTGACGCAGGGAATGTCGCGATGAACTCCCCGTGGCGACCACTACGCCTGTCGTCCTCATCTTCCCACTCAATCTCGAATCCGGCACGCAGCAGAATCCCAGCGGCCTTGGTCTCATGGCGCGCACCGTAGAACTGGTCCTTCTGGCGTAGTCGAACCAAGAGGCGCTGAAACGCTGCAGCATCCTTCTCGGTTCTGGCATGGTGCTCGATCAGGTAAAGATCGTAGGCCAATCCATACACACAGTACGCGGCTCCGTATGCGGGCATCGAGTAGAGGCCGTCCGGATCGGCTGTCCTGTGTATCTCAATTAGTTCGGACAGCGCGGCGCACCACTGAATGTATGGATGCTGTTCCTCAAAGGGCTTCTTGAGTTCCGCCTGCCCCCACGGCAAACCAAGTGTTGATTTGGCATAGCCGAGTAGAAACTCTGTAAACGTTCTCCACTTTCCCGAGAATGTTGCGTTGCCGACAGCAACATGGCGGGAGCCCCCAGCTGCAACGGAAATAACCGGGCGGCCGCGACCCTGTTGCCGCTGGCGCTGAAATTCAATCGCTTCCCGCTTTCGAAGGACGGCCTGAATATGCTCACTCGAAAGCGGCGCGCTGACCTGGCCCTGCTGGGGCTGGTTGAAACCGTGGCAGTGCTTGTACTTCAAGCCACCTCCGCACGGGCATCGCTCATTCCTGCCGACCTTTCCCATAAAAGCTGCCGTCTGATGTGGAGTCCATGGCGGGGTTGCGAAGCGCGCCCGCCTCCTTTTCGACATCCACTCCAGCCTAGCAGGTGAACTGCATTGGACGGCCGTGTCGCCAACCCAGACGTAGATGCAGCACAGGGAATGGCTGTGCTACGGTTTTTGCAATGAGGACCTATCCGGACGAAAACGCAAAAGGACTGACCACGCCGTTCGGCATGCTGCGCTATGCAGAGGAGTACCGCAGGGCCGCTGAGTTGGTGCATCCGCAAGACGATTTGATAATGCCCGCATACACGCTTCTTGGGCTTTCATTCGAACTGAGTTTGAAGGCGTATCTCCTTTCTCGCGGAAGGTCGATCGAGGAGTTGCGGAAGCATCCGTACGGGCACGACTTGGAGGCGCTTTGGAAGGAAGCAAGGCTGAAGCGTATCGATCGCCTTTTCGCGCTTTCGCTCCTTGCGGATGAGGTCATTCCGACGCTTAACATCCACTATAAGACGCATGAGTTCCGTTACATCAAGACCGGAATGAAGACCGTTCCATACTGGGAGTTCGCCGCCCCGTTGGCGAAGTCGCTGGCAGACAATCTTCATTACCACTGCCTGTGCCGACGAATTGGTCGGTCGAATGCGCGCAAGCGAATCGCACTTCGCGGGGTGTTCGGTCGCAAGCAACTCGCCCAAGGCGTCGCCAACAACGCCTAAGAACGCGATAGCTGAAGAAGGGCGACGCGCACACCATGCGCGAGAGCCCTGTGCAAGCTAAGACCTGAAGTTCCGTGCGTAATCATACTCAGGCAGGCCCGCAGCGCCCCGAATTTCGTTGGCCAGTTGAGTAGAGAGGTCACGCAGATATCGAAGCTGGTTTAACAGCTTGGGCAAACTTTCCTGCAGTTCGTTGGATCGGTCTTCCACTCCGAGCTTGGCGTGCTTAGCTGCATCGGCAAGGTCCCCCACGAATCCGACAATGGTCGACACATCGTGCGAAATGGACGCATGACCGACGTCATCCAGTACGGAAAGGCGAGAAAGCGAGGCCGTCGCGTAAGGCAGAAGGTCGGCTTCCGCCAGTCTGCCCAGAGCGTTGATTAGTTCCGGCGGTGGATCGGTAAGGCTGAGACGAACGAG
>Ga0102589_1004852_pt1 | contig 12239 bp, 10 predicted proteins | sample AraplaMF_Col_mLB_FD_76858 | JGI IMG/M metagenome (GOLD analysis project Ga0102589, IMG submission 76858) | Arabidopsis root microbial communities from the University of North Carolina, USA - plate scrape MF_Col_mLB | ecosystem: Host-associated > Plants > Roots > Endosphere | place: USA... | reverse complement strand
AACGACACCCTGGTCGGGAATGCCGGTGCCAACACACTGCAGGGCTGGGGCGGCAACGACGTGCTCCGCGGTGGGGCCGGCGCCGACGTGCTCGACGGCGGCACCGGCACCGATACCGCCAGCTACTTCGACAGCGCGGTCGGGATCTCGATCAATCTCACCGCCGGGACGGCGGCGGGTGGCGACGCCACAGGCGACACCCTGATTGCGATCGAGAACATCTCCGGCAGCCAGGGGAATGACACCCTGGTCGGGAACGCCGGGGCCAACACGCTGCAGGGCTGGAACGGCAACGACGTCCTCGTTGGTGCGGGCGGCACGGATACGCTGTCCGGTGGCGCCGGGGCCGACCGCTTCGTCTATCAGGCGACGTCGGAGAGCCCGGTCGGGGTCAATGCCGACCTGATCACCGATTTCAGCCATGCCCAGGGCGACCGCATCGACCTGTCGGTGATCGACGCCAACAGCGGCGTCGCCGGCGACCAGGCGTTTACCTTCATTGGTGCCGGGCTCTTCACCGGCGTCGCCGGCCAGTTGCGCTATTCCATCGGCGGCGGCGTCACCACGGTTGCCGGCGACGTCAACGGTGACAGCGTCTCCGACTTCCACATCCGGCTCACCGGCGCGATCGCCCTCGTGGCCGCCGACTTCGTGCTCTGAGCCGAGCTGAAGACGTCTAGCAAGAGGTTGTGACTCGCGAGGCCTGGAGGACGATCGTCCTTCAGGCCTCGTTCCTGTCCGGCGCCTTCTCCCCCGCCCCGCCGATCAGGTCGAGCCATTCCTGCTCGGTCAGGGTGGTGACACCGAGCTCGCGCGCCTTGGCCGCCTTGGAGCCGGCATCGGCACCAACCACCAGATAGTCGGTCTTGCCGGAGACCGAGCCGGCGACCTTGGCGCCGAGCGATTCCGCCCGCGCCTTCGCCTCCGGCCGCGTCAGGGTCTCCAGCGTGCCGGTGAACACCACGGTCTTGCCGGCCACGGCGCTGGAGGTCGCGCGCGGCCGCACGAAATCCTCGATCGTCAGCTGCGCCGCCAGATCGTCCAGCACTGTCCGGTTGTGCTCCTCGGCGAAGAAGGCCAGCAGGTCGTCGGCCACCGACGGACCGATCTGGTCGATGGCGGTCAGGTCGCGATACGCCTCGCTTTCATGATCCTGCGCCGCCTCCATGCCGTCCCGCCAGGCCGCGAAGCTGCCGTAGTGCCGGGCCAGCAGCTTGGCCGTCGCCTCGCCCACCTGGCGGATGCCGAGGGCGTAGATGGCGCGGTCGAGCGGGATGGTCCGCCGGGTCTCGATCGCCTCGAACAGCTTCTGCGCGCTCTTCGGCCCCCAGCCCTCGCGGTTGCGCAGCGGCGTCAGGCTGGCCTTGTCCTGCGCCTCCAGCCGGAAGATGTCGCCCGGCATCTTGATCAGCCCGTCGGCGTGGAAGGCGCGGATGTGCTTGTCGCCCAGCCCCTCGATGTCGAAGGCGTTGCGCGACACGAAGTGGCGCAGCCGCTCCACCGCCTGGGCCGGGCAGATCAGGCCGCCGGTGCAGCGGCGGATGGCGCCGCCCTCCTCCCGCACCGCCAGGCTGCCGCATTCCGGGCAGGTTTCCGGGAAGACATACTCGACCGCGCCTTCGGGGCGGCGCTCCAGGATCACCTGGACGATCTGGGGGATGACGTCGCCGGCGCGCTGCACCACCACCGTGTCGCCGATGCGCACATCCTTGCGCCGGATCTCGTCCTCATTGTGCAGCGTGGCGTTGGAGACGACGACGCCGCCGACGGTGATCGGCTCCAGCCGCGCCACCGGGGTCAGCGACCCGGTGCGGCCGACCTGGATGTCGATCGCCTTCAGCACGGTCTGCGCCTGCTCGGCCTTGAACTTGTGCGCCGTGGCCCAGCGCGGCGCCCGGCTGACGAAGCCCAGCCGCTCCTGCCAGTCCAGCAGGTTCACCTTGTAGACCACGCCGTCGATGTCGAAGGGCAGCTCGGCCCGCAGCGCCGCGATCTCGTCGTAATAGGCCAGCAGCTCCTCGGCGTTGTGGCACAGCCGCGACGGCTCGTTCAGGCGGAAGCCCCAGCCGGCGAAGCGCTTGCGGATCTCCTCGATGGTCTTGCCCAGCGGCTCCGACACCTCGCCCCAGGTGTAGCCGAAGAAGCGCAGCGGCCGCGACGCGGTGATCGACGGGTCGAGCTGGCGCAGGCTGCCGGCGGCCGAGTTGCGCGGATTGGCGAAGATCGGCTCTCCGGCCTCGGCCCGGCGGGCGTTCAGCGCGGCGAAGTCGCTGCGGTCCATATAGACCTCGCCGCGGATCTCCAGCACGTCCGGCGCGTCGCCCTTCAGGCGCTGCGGCACGTCGTCGATGGTCTTGACGTTGGCGGTGACGTCCTCGCCCTCGCTGCCGTCGCCGCGGGTCGCGGCCTGGACCAGGCGCCCCTTCTCGTAGCGCAGCGAGCAGGACAGGCCGTCGATCTTCGGCTCGGCCATGATCGCGACCGGCCGCTCCGGGTCGTCGCGCAGCTCCTTGATGAAGGAGCGGACCGAGCTCAGGAAGTCGTGCACATCCTCCGGCGTGAAGGCGTTGCCGAGCGACAGCATCGGGATGGCATGGCGGATCTTCTTGAAGCCGCTGCCCGGCGCGGCGCCGACCTTGGCCGAGGGGCTGTCCGGCCGGATCAGCTCGGGATACAGCACCTCCAGATCGGCATTGCGCCGGCGCAGCGCGTCGTATTCGGCGTCCGAGACCGTCGGCGCGTCGTGCTGATGGTAGGCGACGTCATGGCCGGCGATCTCCTTCGCCAGGGCCTCCAGCTCCTTCGCAGCCTCCTCGGGCGTCAGCGCATCGACCGGCCGGCCGCGCAGATCCTGGTCGCTCATTCCCGCCTCCCCAGCAGGCTGTCCGCCGCCGCGCGCGCCTCTGCCGTGATCTTCGCCCCGGACAGCATCCGCGCGATCTCCTCACGCCGCTCCTCGGCGGTCAATCCCGCCACCTGGGTGACGACGCTGCCGGCGCGGTCGGCCTTGCGCACCTGCCAGTGATGGTCGGCGCGGGCGGCGACCTGCGGGCTGTGCGTCACCACCAGCACCTGCACCTGCTGCCCCAGCCGCTTCAGCCGCTCGCCGACCGCATCGGCGACGGCGCCACCGATGCCGGAATCGACCTCGTCGAAGATCATCGACGGCAGGGTGCCGGGCGTGCCGCGCTGATGCACCAGCACCACCTTGATCGCCAGCATGAAGCGCGCGAGCTCGCCGCCCGAGGCGATCTTGCCGATCGGCCCGGGCGGGCTGCCCGGATTGGCCGCGACCAGGAAGGTGACGCGGTCGAGCCCGGCCGGGCCCCATTCCGATTCCGCCAGCCGCTCGACCTCGGTGACGAAGCGGGCGCGCTCCATCTTCAGCGGCGGCAGCTCGGCCTTCACCCCGGCATCCAGCTTGGACGCCGCGCGGCGACGGGCCTTGGACAGCGTCTCGCCGGCCTGGACATAGGCGGTGCGGCTCTCGGCCGCCGCCGCGGCCAGACGCGCCAGCACCGCCGCGCGGTCCTCGACCAGCGCCAGCCGCTCGGCGAATTGCCGGCGCAGCTCGGGCAGCGCCTCGGTCTCCACCCCGTGCTTGCGGGCCAGGGAGCGCAGCGCGTAGAGCCGGTCCTCGAGCCGCTCCAGCTCGCCGGCGTCGAGATCGATGTCGGCGGAGAAGCGCTCGATCGCCGTCGTGGCCTCCGCCGCCTCGTCCAGGGCGCGGCCGAGCTGATCCAGGACCGGGTCGAGGCGGCCGGCGGCGCGGTCGGCGATGCGCTGCAGCGCGCGCTGCGCCGCCACCAGCGCGCGCTCGGCGCCGCGGTCGCCGGACAGCTCGGAAAGCGCGGCGGTGACGCCCTCCATCACCTTCTCGCGATGCTGCAGCAGGGCGCGGCGCTCGGCCAGCTGCGCCTCTTCTCCCGGCTCCGGCGCCAGCGCCTCCAGCTCCTCGACCGAATGGCGCAGGAAGCCTTCCTCGGCCTGGGCCCGCTCGGCCTCGGCCAGGGCGTCCTCCTGCCGCCGCAGGGCGCCGCGCCAGGCCTCCCAGGCTTTGGCGCAGCCAGCGGCGAGCGCCTCGGCTCCGGCATAGGCGTCGAGCACCTCGCGATGGGTCCGGGGATCGAGCAGTCCCTGGGTGTCGAACTGGCCATGCACCTCGACCAGCCCGGCGCCGATCTGGCGCAGCAGGCCGATCGACACCGGCTGGTCGTTGACGAAGGCCCGGCTGCGCCCATCGGCGCCGACGCTGCGGCGCAGCACCAGCGCGTCGTCGACCGGCAGATCCTGCCCGGCCAGCAGCGCCTTGACCGGATGGTCGTCGGGCAGCAGGAACTCGGCGCTGACGGTCGCAGCCTCGGCGCCGTGCCGCACCAGCCCGGACTCGCTGCGGCCGCCGAGGGCGAGGCCGAGCGCGTCGAGCAGGATCGACTTGCCGGCCCCGGTCTCGCCGGTCAGCGCCGACAGGCCTTCGGCAAAGCCAAGCGAGAGCTGTTCGATCAGAACCACATTTCGGATCGAAAGCCCGGCCAGCATGGTCTATCGCCCGTCCGACAATGCTACTGGCGCGGCCGCCTGATGGCGGTTTCTGCGCTTCCGGTGCTCACGGACCAAACGTCCGCTGCGCGCCGGTTCTCGAAACCACCACCAGTCGACTCACGCCAGCGCATTCTCAGACGGTCTCTCAGAGAATCGACCCGAGGGTCCGGTCGAAGAAGTCCTTCTCGTCGGGCGGGCGGATGCCGGAGCCGGTGAGCAGGACATAGGCGTCCTGGTACCACGGGTCGCCCGGGTAGTTGTGGCCGAGCACCGCCGCGACGTGCCGCGCCTCGTCCTTCAGGCCGAGCGCGACATAGGCCTCGACCAGCCGCTCCAGCGCCTCCGGCACCTGGCTGGTGGTCTGCCAGGTCTTGATCACGCTGCGGAAGCGGTTGATGGCCGCGTTGTAGTCGCCGCGCTTCAGGTAGAAGCGGCCGATCGACATGTCCTTGCCGGCGAGCTGGTCGTAGGTCAGGTCCAGCTTCAGCTTGGCGTCGCGGGCGTAGTCGCTGTCCGGGAAGCGGGTGATGACGTCGTTCAGCGCATTCGTCGCCAGCTGGGTGATGCGCTGGTCGCGCTCCACATCCGAGATCCGGTCGTAGTAGCACAGCGCCTTCAGATAATAGGCGTAGGCCAACTCCTCGCTGCCCGGATGCAGGCTGATGAAGCGGTCCAGCGCCACGATCGCGCCGTCATAGTCGCCGCGCTGGTAGCTGGCATAGGCCGACATCAGCTGGGCCTTGGTCGCCCAGGTCGAATAGGGGTGCTGCCGCTCGACCTCGTCGAACCGGGACGAGGCGGTCTTGAAGTCCCGTTCGTCGAAGGCTTGCTGCGCCTGGGAATAAAGCGCCTCCGGCGGCTGGTCCGCGGCCGGCTTCGCGTCGTCGGAGGAGGAACCGCCGCAGGCGGTGAGGAGAACGGCCGGCAGGACGAGCCCGACCCGCGCCAGGTGGCGAAACTGCAGACGCTTGTTCACTCGATCATCGCCTTCGGTTCTGTCCGGGCCCCTATATACCCACCCCGAACGCGAATGGCGAGACGCCTTCCCGCGGGCAGACGCACGTCGCCCCTCGACGCGTCAGCGAAGAGGGGCGAGACGGCGGCAAGCGGAACGGGATCAGGCCGCGTTGGCGGTGGGCAGCGCGGCGGCGGCCGGCGCGGACCGGGCCCAGGGCTCGATCGCGGTTTCGGCGCCGAAGCTGGTGTCGTAGCACCAGGCGGTGTCGTCGGCGAACAGGGCCCGCAGCAGCTGGTTGTTCAGCGCATGGCCGGCCTTGTAGCCGTGGAAATGGCCGAGGATCGGGGCGCCGGCGAGGTACAGGTCGCCGATCGAATCGAGGATCTTGTGGCGCACGAACTCGTCCTCGTAGCGCAGGCCCTCGGCGTTCATCACCCGGTCGCCGCTGACCACGATCGCGTTCTCCAGCGACCCGCCGAGCGCGAGACCGTGGCGGCGCAGCGCCTCCACCTCCTGGGCGAAGCCGAAGGTGCGGGCGCGGGCGATCTCGGTCTTGAAGTTGCCGTTCTGCAGCCGGATCAGGCCTTCCTGATGCGCGATGGCGCGGCTCTGGAATTCGATCTCGAAGCTGAAGGTGGTGCTGGCCGACGGCGTCAGCCGGGCCCAGCGGTCCTCGGCCGTGACCTCGACCGGGCGCAGCACGCGGATGCTGCGGCGCAGCGCCGGCTGGCTGACCAGCCCGGCGCATTCGACCAGGAACACGAAGGGAGCGGCGCTGCCGTCCATGATCGGCACTTCCGGGCCGTTCAGCTCGACCACGGCGTTGTCGACGCCGCAGCCGCGCAGCGCGGCCATCAGATGCTCGATGGTGCCGACGGTGACGCCCTGGGCGTTGCTGATGACGGTGCACAGCCGGGTGTCCGACACCTTGTCCCAGCGCGCGCTGATGCTGCGCCGGCCCTGGGGGACGTCGGTGCGCACGAAGACGATGCCGGTGTTGATCTCACCAGGGCGCAGCACCATGGTGACGTCCTGGCCGCCATGCAGGCCGACGCCGGTGCACTTGATCGCGGTCTTCAGCGTCTTCTGCGTTGCCGCGCCCGATTCCGCCGAGAGATGAGCCACGATGGGGGTGTCCTTCGCTTCGCTTTACATGCACTTCGCGACGCAAAGTGCTGACAAGGCTTCCCTTTCGGGACGAAGGCACCCTAGACCCCTCGGCGCGCAAGCAAAAATCACACTTTGTTTCGGACTGTTACGTGCCGGCGTTCGGGTGGCGGCTGGGCGGTGGAAGTCCTCTGCGCATTCGCGCGCGGACGCGCGCAGACCCCTCCCCCACCCCCCTCCCGCAAGGGGAGGGGGAGTGTGGAAGGCTGCGTTCGTGCGAAGGTTGAAAGTGGTGGATGGGGGAGTGCGACGCGCCGGCGGCTTCACCCGGTGTCCGGCGGCTTGCGCTTGCGGCCGGAGGCCGGGCCGGGCTTGGGCGGGTCCGCAGGCGGATCGTCGTCGTCCGGCAGGAAGCCCAGCTGCTCCATGGCCTCGTCGGCCATCTCGAGCCAGCGCTCCACCCGCACCGGCAAGCCCCAGCGCCGGCACAAGGCCGCCACCGCGACCGGGGCCCGGCTGGCCTCGATCAGCTCCGCCACCTCCGGCCGCTCCAGTTGCTCGCGCACCTCGGTGACGCGGCGGGCGATCTCCTCATTGTCCTTCGACGCCTCGTAGGCGGCCGCCATCATCGCCAGCTTCACCCGCAGATCGTGAAAGTCCTCCTGCGCCGCCTCGCGCTTCGCCTCAGCCTTGCGCTTCTCCTTGTCCTCCTGGGACAGCTTGCCCTTGAGCAGCAGGGTCAGCCGCACCGATCTCGCGATGGTGGCGATCCGCTGGCCGTAGTCGACGCCGGGCTGCGGCGCCTCAAGCGCCTCCCGCTGCGTCGCCCGGGCGATCGACATCTGGATCTCGACCAGCTCCGACAGCACGCAGAGATCCGCCGCCCGTTCCTCCTGGGGACCGGGTGGGGTCTTCGTGGTCGAGTCGGTCTGCGTCTTGTTCATGGAACATAGCATGAACACGATGGCGGATTAATACAAGGGCACAATGTGTTAACCGCTTCCGCCCCATGCCGGCACAGGCAGCGGCGGACGGATCGCCCGATCAAATGTTCCCTATATGTTCTTGACGCGCCGCCGCATCACGCCACATAATTCCGGCAGAGTCGAAGAGTTGCGCCCGCTCGGCCCCGCCGCGGCGGGCTTTCTTTTACGCGAGGTCGCGATGCGAATGGATATGACGAGGAGCAGGCCGGGCTGGAGCGATGTCGCCGGGCAGCTGCACAGCGACGCCGGGGCGGCGGCCCTTTTCGCCCGCTTCGATCACGGCACCGCCGGGAGGCGGGCCCGTGAGATGCCGAAGAGGCCCGAAACCCTGATCCTGTGCTGCGAGACAGCGGCCCGGCGGCGGCGACGGGGAGAGCCCCTGCCGGAGCCGATGCGCCGGCTGACCGGCGCGGCCGAGGCCCAGCTGTCCCCGGGCGCCGCCACCGGCCGCGCCGCGGCCGACCGGCTGGGGCTGGAACAGGCGTATCGGGATTTCCGCGACCTGGACGAATCGCCGGCCGCCCTGCCCCGGCCCGACCTGGCGCCCGCATTCCGGCCGCTGCTGGAGCGGTCGCGCTACAAGGGCGCCTATGGCGGCCGCGGCTCCGGCAAGTCGCATGTCTTCGCCGAGCTGCTGGTGCGGCGCTGCGTCGAGGCGGCGCCGCTGCGGGCGGTGTGCATCCGCGAGGTGCAGCGCTCGCTGGACCAGTCGGTGAAGCGGCTGATCGAGGACAAGATCCAGGCGCTGGGCCTGGGCAGCCACTTCCGGGTGCGGGCCGACTGCATCCTGGCGCCCGGCGGCGGCCGCATCATCTTCCAGGGGATGCAGAACCACACGGCGGAGTCGATCAAGTCGCTCGAGGGCTACGACATCGCCTGGGTGGAGGAGGCGCAAGCCCTGTCGATCCGCAGCCTGGACCTGCTGCGGCCCACCCTCCGCAAGCCGGGGTCGGAGCTGTGGTTCTCGTGGAACCCGACCCGGGCGACCGACCCGGTCGACGCGCTGTTCCGCGGCGGGCCGCCGCCGCCCGACACCGTGCTGGTGCCGGTGAAGTATTCCGACAACCCGCATTTCCCGGCGGTGCTGCAGGCGGAGATGGAGTGGGACCGGCAGCGCGACGCCGACAAGCACCAGCATGTCTGGCTCGGCGGCTATCGCACCTTCAGCGAGGCCCGGGTGTTCAAGAACTGGAAGGTGGAGGCGTTCGAGGCGCCGGCCGGCACCAGCTTCCTGTTCGGCGCCGATTGGGGCTTCGCCCAGGACCCGACGGTGCTGCTGCGCTGCTTCGTCGTGGGTCGGACGCTGTTCGTCGACCACGAGGCCCATGGGGTCGGCTGCGAGATCGACCGCACGCCGGCGCTGTTCGACACCGTGCCGGAGTCGCGGCGCTGGCCGATCATCGCCGACAGCGCCCGGCCGGAGACGATCAGCTACATGAAGCACCACGGCTTCGGCGCCATCACGGGATCGACCAAGGGGGCGGGGTCGGTGGAGGACGGGATCGAGTTCCTGAAGGCGCACGACATCGTCGTGCATCCGCGCTGCCGCCACCTGATCGACGAGCTGGCCGTCTACAGCTATCGCATCGACCCGAAAACCGGCGCGATCCGGTCGGAGGTCGAGGACCGCGACAACCACGCCGTCGACGCCCTGCGCTACGCCGTCGAGGGGCTGCGGCGGGGCGGGTATGACAGCTCGATGAAGTGGGTGTGAGGGGTGGTCCGGACCGGCGCCCGGCCCTGACGATCGCGTCTCACCTCGGGGGACGGTCCATCATCAACGCGTTGCTGTCTTGGGACTGGCGGCCTCCCCCGTCAACTCGACCAGGCCGCCTGCTCCGCGGGCGTCAGATTGCGCATACGTCTATTTGCCCCAGGTCGGTGTCCAGATGTCTGGGAAACGACGCACGGCATCGTCCCATTCAACGGGCTTACATTGACCCGACGGAAATAAAAATATGCCGATGGCTGAAATCGGATCTCGTTGCCCTTTTGGAATAACCGCACCATTTTTATCCACCGGCGGCTCGCACAAAACAATGCGTATTGAATGTTTTTCAAATGGGCTAAAAAGATGCTGCTGATAAACCTCTGGCAATGGAGGATCATCTGCCCAAGCTGCGTTTAGATCATTAAAGGGATCACCTAAAGCGCCATACACAGTACCACTGAGATCATCTTGCTGAAATACTGCCGTCAAGTCGGTTTCGGACGGAGGGGGTCGGCGATTTTTTAGATATAAATTATCAATGTATGAGTGTATAATAGAACTGTCTATAAACTCCGCACCAACCAATCTACCTGTAAATCTAGTTTCGTGTGCTCTTATATTTTTGAATTTCACATTTGTGAAATCGGCATCATCAAATGAAACTCTGTGAAATACTGCTTCTGTAATTATTGCGTCAGAAAGATCAATATTTTCGATATACACAAAATTTCCGCCTTCCCACTGCATATCTATACCAGAAAATATTATTGGATTTATGCAATTTCCATTTTTATCTATATCGCCTAACGCTTTACACGAAAGGTCCAAGCCATCCATAGATACATGTTCTCTAAAGAGGGTTGTCAATGCTTGACCCTTACCGGTATCTCCGCTTGCCTTGCGGAGAAGTATTTCACGCGCACGATCTATGATCGCGGCACGCTCTTTGAGATCGTCTTCGGATCTGTATATGAATTTATGGATCGGCTCCCACGCGTTGAGAACGGCGGCAGGTATTCCGATAATCGCGACGAGAACTCCGATAATCTTATACGTAGGACTTTTATCGAAGAACGTCGCTATCGGCCGGAACATCCGCTCAATGCGTCGCCACCAGGACAGGCGTGTTACCACTGTTCTTACCCCGTCAGTTCGCTCATCAATCAGACACCGGAGACTTGCGAACGTCCGTCAAATGCCATTCGTGCACCTCGCCACGCCATCCCGGTTCTCTGAACGGAGCGGGGGCTGAGAGGCCGCTTGGAAAATCACTGTTCGGCAGTTTCGCTTCGCGGCGGGTCGTGTTCAAGGATTTGCGGTGATTTACGGCGACAAGGCCCTCTCAGTAGGCCCGCAGATCCGGCAGTCCGCCAGGATTCGGGCCGTTCCGGCACGGCTCGCACCGGCCGGATCGTCAAGCCCGATCCTCCGACCGAGGCGGCTCAATGCAGCGGCGGGACGTAGGGCTCGCTGGTGGTGAGCGTGACGAGCGGCACGTTGGCCCGCAGCATGGCGAGAAAGCCGTTGCCTTCGAGGCCGGCCCCGACCAGCCAGATCCACAGCCAGACCGTGTACCGGACATCCGGCTCCATCGACAGGCTGACGGGCAGGAGATCGCTCGCAAAGGCGCCGGGCCTCGGGCCGGGGTCGCCGACCCGGACCTCCGACACCGGGCCGCTCCGCGTCTCGCCGGTGAATTGCTGCGGGCTCCGGACCGCCCACAGCGTCGACCGGCGGACCAGGACCGGGGCCGCGTCGGCACCGCGATAGACGCAGGTGGCCAGCCCGCCGGAGCTGCTGAGCCCGGGATAGGTGCCGAAGCTGGACCAGGAGAACTGATAGCTGCCGGAGAACTCGATGGTGGCGAAGACCCGCTCGGGCGACGAGATCGTGATCCCGAACCCGCTGGTGTCGGAGCCGTCGCCGCCGATGGCAAGCATGCCGCCGTCGAGCTGGGCAAGCGGCATGCCCGAGCCTGTGGCCCAGCCGAGGTCGTAGGGCGGGGCGATCATCCGCACGGGATCGCGCAACAGAATCGGATCGAGCATCAGGGGCCAACGCAGCAAGTCGGTCAGCCGGCTCTGCTGGAACCCCTCGAAATGGCTCGACAGCGCCACCGGCGATGGGCCCGCCTTCGCTGCCGGGGCCGCTTCGGTCCATGCACCGTGCAGGTCGCGCAGCACCTTGCCTTCGACCGCCTCCAGCCTGGCCACATCACCGGCGGCCTCCGCCTCGGTCAGTGTCGGCCGGGCGATCCTGTGGACGGCGGGAAGCGTTCGAAGATGAGGCAGCATGGGAATCTCCGTCGGTGCGAATGGTCCCTTGCCCGGCGCCGTCCGGGCACGGAACGGACGCTACCAGCCGTCACCGCCGGGCGCGTCATTCGAACGGATGATGCGTCCCGGAAAACCCATGGTCGCTCCGGCAACGCTCCGACGGTCCCGCGCCGGCCTGGCGGTGGCGGCCATTGGCTTCTGGCGGTCCGGGCCGTCCATGGCCGAGGGGACCTTCGGGGAAATGAGGGACGCGGCGTTCTCAGGGGAATAGTCTTATGGATGGCAGGGCTGCAGGAATCTGAGCCTGGACCGGCATCGAGCTTGCTGCCACACTCCGACCGTCAGGTTCGTGCCCTCAGGGGCGATCTTTTGTTCAGGAACGAGGAAATAAGACAATGTCACAGAAATTTGGCGATTTGAGTGACGAGCTGCAAAATTTGATCTACACGCTAATGGACTGCACCCCTGGACTGAGACACGGGAATTAGGGTGACATGGGCGATCGGAGGCTGAATGCCCGACAAGCCCAGGACCCCCACACGCAGTTTCCCGGCCTCGTTGAAGCAGGCGGCGATGGTTCGGCTTGAAGCCGGCGAGGCGCTGGCGGCGGTTGCCCGCGACCTCGGCATCAGCCGCAAGGTGCTCTATGGCTGGCGTGC
>Ga0102589_1004839_pt1 | contig 12267 bp, 6 predicted proteins | sample AraplaMF_Col_mLB_FD_76858 | JGI IMG/M metagenome (GOLD analysis project Ga0102589, IMG submission 76858) | Arabidopsis root microbial communities from the University of North Carolina, USA - plate scrape MF_Col_mLB | ecosystem: Host-associated > Plants > Roots > Endosphere | place: USA... | reverse complement strand
ATGGATGAGTTTGGTACGATGGAAGACTTTGATGCTTTACTAGATGAAGTTCATAAGCGTGATATGAAGCTTATTATTGATTTAGTTATTAATCATACAAGTGATGAACATCCATGGTTTATTGAGTCTCGTTCATCTAAAGACAATCCGAAGCGTGATTGGTATATTTGGCATGATGGTAAAGATGGTGCGGAACCAAACAACTGGGAAAGTATTTTTAATGGTTCGGCATGGGAATATGATGAAGTAACAGGACAATATTATTTACACTTATTCTCGCGTAAACAACCAGATTTAAACTGGGAGAATAAAGAAGTTCGCGAAGTGTTATACGATACAGTTAATTGGTGGCTTGATAAAGGAATTGATGGTTTCCGAGTAGATGCAATCAGCCATATTAAAAAAGAAGATGGCTTTAAAGATATGCCAAATCCAAAAGAACTAAAGTATGTTCCATCTTTTGATAAACATATGAATGTGGATGGAATTCAACCTTTATTAGAAGAGTTAAAAGAAAATACGTTTTCTAAGTACGATATTATGACTGTTGGTGAAGCGAATGGCGTTAAGATTGAAGATGCTGAGCTTTGGGTTGGAGAAGAGCAAGGTAAGTTCAATATGGTATTCCAATTCGAACATTTAAGTTTATGGGATGCAGAAAAGAAGAAAGATCTTGATGTTGTAGGGCTGAAAAAGGTATTAACGAAATGGCAAAAAGGGTTAGAAAATAAAGGATGGAATGCTTTATATATTGAGAATCATGATAAGCCGCGTATCGTTTCAACTTGGGGAGATGATAAACAATATTGGCGTGAAAGTGCGACAGCTTTAGGAGCAATGTATTTCTTTATGCACGGTACACCGTTTATTTATCAAGGACAAGAAATTGGGATGACAAATGTTCAATTCCCAAACATTGAAGATTACGATGATGTAGCAATTAAAAATTTATATCGTGAGAAAATTGCAGAGGGCGTATCACATCAAGATATGATGGAAATTATATGGGCTTCTTGCCGCGATAATTCACGTACGCCTATGCATTGGAACGATGAGACGAACGCTGGTTTCACAACAGGTGCACCTTGGTTTGGTATGAATCCAAACTACAAAGAAATCAATATTGAAAAGCAAAAGAATGAAGAAAACTCTATTTTTAATTTCTATAAGAAAATGATTGCCCTGAAAAAAGAGCACGATGTACTGAATTACGGTACGTACGATTTGCTTTTAGAAGATGATCCGCAAATTTATGCATATACTCGTACATTAAACGATGAAAAAATCGTTGTAATGAGTAATATTTCGAAAGAAGAAGCTGTATATAATGAGGGTTCATTTGCACTAGAACGCAAACGTTTGCTTTTAAATAACTATGAAGTTGCGGAACATGAACAAGTAACTACAATCACGTTAAAGCCTTATGAAACAAGGGTTTATCGCATTTCATAATAAAAAAGGATGCTCTTAGAGCATCTTTTTTTATGAAAAAAAATAAATTTCTATTGCAAAGTGAAAACGCTTTTATTAAAATAGATTTATGAAAACGGTTGCGTAAAGAGAAAAAAGTAACATAAGGAATCGTTTTCATAAGAGAAACAGAAATTATAATTTAAATCATTATTTTGTTATAAATAAAGGGGAGGAAGAACAGATGAAAATTACGTCTTTTGATTTTTGGCAAAAGTTCGGGAAAGCATTATTAGTTGTTGTAGCTGTAATGCCAGCAGCTGGTTTAATGATTTCTATTGGTAAGTTAATTGGGATGTCTGCTGGGGATATTAACGCAGTTCATACAATCGCTCGCGTAATGGAAGACATCGGTTGGGCAATCATTACAAATCTACACATCTTATTCGCAGTAGCAATTGGGGGATCTTGGGCGAAGGATCGCGCAGGTGGTGCATTTGCAGCACTGTTAGCATTCGTCTTAACAAACAGAATTACAGGAGCTATATTTGGCGTAAACGCTGAAATGTTAGCGGATTCAAAAGCGACAGTTTCTTCAGTATTAGCAGGAGATTTAGTTGTAAAAGATTACTTTACTTCTGTACTTGGTGCGCCAGCATTAAACATGGGAGTTTTCGTAGGGATTATCACAGGTTTCTTAGGAGCTACTCTATATAACAAATATTATAACTATAATAAACTGCCACAGGCATTAGCATTCTTTAATGGAAAACGATTCGTACCATTCGTTGTAATTGTTTGGTCTACAGTCACTGCAATTGTATTATCACTTTTATGGCCGTTCATCCAAAGTGGATTAAATGAATTCGGTCGCTGGATTGCAGCATCTAAAGATAGTGCGCCAGTTGTTGCACCGTTCGTATATGGAACGTTAGAGCGTTTATTATTACCATTTGGATTACATCATATGTTAACGATTCCGATGAACTACACAGAGCTAGGCGGAACATATACGATGTTGACTGGCTCAAAAGTTGGACAAATTGTAGCAGGACAAGATCCATTATGGCTTGCATGGATTACAGACTTAAATAATTTACTAGCAAATGGAGATACGAAAGCATATAACGATTTATTAAATAACGTTGTACCAGCTCGTTTCAAAGCTGGACAAGTTATCGGCTCAACAGCAGCGTTAATGGGGATTGCGTTTGCGATGTTCCGTAATGTTGATAAAGAAAAACGTGCAAAGTATAAACCAATGTTCTTATCAGCAGCATTAGCAGTATTCTTAACAGGTGTAACAGAGCCAATCGAATTCATGTTCATGTTTATTGCTCCAGTATTATATGTTGTATATGCAATTACAACAGGGCTTGCATTCGCATTAGCAGATTTAATTAACTTACGTGTTCACGCATTCGGATTTATTGAGTTAATTACTCGTACACCAATGATGGTTAACGCAGGTTTAACAAGAGATTTAATCAATTTCGTTATCGTTTCATTAGTGTTCTTCGGTCTTAACTTTACATTATTCAACTTCTTAATTAAAAAGTTCAATTTACCAACACCAGGTCGTGCGGGTAACTATATTGATAATGAAGATGAGGCATCAGAAGGAACAGGAAATGTACAAGATGGTTCATTAGCAACAAAAGTTATCGATTTATTAGGTGGAAAAGAAAATATTGCTGACGTGGATGCTTGTATGACACGTTTACGTGTAACAGTAAAAGATTTAGATGTTGTTGCACCAGAAGCACAATGGAAACAAAATGGTGCTTTAGGACTTATCGTAAAAGATAAAGGTGTACAAGCAGTATATGGCCCGAAAGCTGACGTATTAAAGTCAGACATTCAAGATATGTTAGGTGCGTAATAATATGAAATTGCTAACTTTAAATTGTCACTCTTGGCAAGAAGAGAATCAAATTGAAAAAATAAAGTATCTTGCTAAAGTAATTCAAGAAGAAGATTATGATGTGATCGCATTGCAAGAAGTAAGTCAGTCTATACAAGCTGAAAATGTATGCGGTAACAAGAAAAAAGATAATTTTGGACTTTTACTGCTAGAAGAGTTAAGAGCATTAAATGTAAAAGCATACAATATTATTTGGGATTTCTCTCATATTGGATATGATGTGTACGAGGAAGGATTAGCAATTATAACAAAGCACAACATTGTAAAGGAAGATACGTTCTTTATCTCAGAAAATAAGGATACAACGTATTGGAAAACACGCAAAATTGTAAGTGCAACAATTGCTTATAATGATAAGAATATAACGTTTTATTCTTGCCATCTTGGCTGGTGGAATGATGAAGAAGAATCATTCAAGGACCAAGTTGATCGTTTAATGGAGCGTGTAAATAGTAATGAACTTTCCTTCTTAATGGGTGATTTTAATAACAATGCTCGTTTGGAAGGAGAGGGTTATGAGTATATGATGCAAAAAGGTTTATATGACACATATGAACTAGCGATAGAGAAGGATGAAGGAACAACTGTCCAAGGTGAAATTGCTGGTTGGGATGAAAATAAACATAATTTGCGAATCGATTTAATATTGTGTAACCAAAGTAAAACAGTTCATTCTTCAAAAGTTATTTTTAATGGCACAAACCGAAATGTAATTTCAGATCATTTCGGTGTAGAGATGCAATTAGACATATAATAGAAGAAATCCTCACAGATTATAAAAAGCTGTGAGGATTTTTTAATGAATACAAGTATTTCCAAGAGAAAATACTTGTATTTTTTATGACATTTCCTATATATTTGTTATTACTGAATGTAAAACCAATTTGGTCATTTTGTATTCATGTTTTCACTTACTTCGTTATATAATGAAGTAAGTGAAATATTTAATAGGGAAAATAATGCATTTTCGTTTAATCCACGATGTAGAAAGTGATATAATTGCAAAATGTATGTATCATTTTCTAAAGAAGGAAAAATATATAATTAGGTGATAACTTTTATGAAACAAATTTGGCGTATTTATAAGACAGATTTACGGAATGTAGCCAAACATTGGGCTGCAATTGTTATTGTTTTAGGGTTAATGATTTTACCATCGTTATATGCATGGTTTAACATTAAAGCTTCTTGGGATCCTTACGGAAATACGAAGGGAATCCAGATTGCAGTTTCTAACCAAGATGTTGGATCAAATTTAAGAGGGAAAGATATTAACATCGGGGAAGAAATTGTAGATTCACTTAAGAAGGACAAAAATTTCGGGTGGAAGTTTGTTGATGAAAAGCAAGCAATTTATGGAGTAGAGCGTGGAGATTATTCCGCAAGTATTACTATTCCAAAAGATTTTTCTGAAAAGATTGCAACGGTCTTGAATGAAAATCCACAGAAACCGGAAATTGATTACTATGTAAATGAAAAGGTGAATGCCATTGCACCGAAGATTACAGCTAAAGGTGCATCGGGTCTTACAGAAGAGGTTAGTAAAAACTTTGTTAAAACAGCAAACGGTGAGATTTTTAAAATCTTCAATGACCTTGGAATCGATTTAGAAACTAACTTACCGAGTATTGAGAAGGTCAAGGATCTTGTCTTTAAGTTAGAAGCACAATTCCCAGAAATGAATACACTTGTGGATAAGGCATTAGATGATGCGACTCGAGCAGAAGATGTTGTAAAAGTAGCGCAAAAAGAGTTGCCAGTTGTAGAAAGTGTTATGAATGATGGGCAAGAAGCGTTAGGGAATTTAGATAAATTCTTTGCGAGAAATGATGAAACATTGAAACGTGCTCCAGGGACTATTAAGAATAACTTAATTGTAATGCAACAAGGTTTAGATAGTGCGGCAGCAATTACGGATTTCTTAAAAAATCCATCATTTGATTCTAATCTGACACTTCCAGATCCGGCTAAATTCCCAGTGTTGCCTAATATAACTATTCCGCACGTACCACAAATACCAGAAATTCCAGCGTTACCGCAAGTGAATGGTGAGGGGTATAAAAATATTGCTACAAATATTGATCAAACTGTAAACAATGTTTTCAATTCTACTCGTGTTGGAACGGCATATGTGAAAAGTGTTATGGATGGGCTTCAAAATAAGGGTGTGGACCCAGCTGTAGCTCAGAAAAACGTTCAGGATGCTTCAAAACTTCTCCAAGACCGTATTGATAGTGTTTCATATTTAATTGATTTCTTTACAACTTTTAAAGAATCAGCTTCAACGGACTTTGGTAAGCAGTTCTTTGGAAACAGAGCGGAAAGTCTAAAAGTGCTTAAAAATTCTATGGTGGATGTTAATAACAGAGTTAAGCATGTAGGAGATTTAATTAGTTCGGGACAAGAAGTTAAACAAGATGTGCGAGATGGTATTAATCAAAAACTAGACACAGTGAATAATTTAGTTAATCAGGCTGAGAAGGACTATAACGCAACATTTGTAGCTGATTTTGAAAAAGCAGTAAGCACAGCTGAGCAATTGAAAAACAAAGCTGAAAATGTAAAAGAAGACGCTCAGCAGTTAAGAGGGAATTTAAATCAAGATATAAAAGCAGCAAATGATTTAGTAAACCAAACAAATGAAGCATTAGACAATGGTAGGGAAAAATATGATAAGGCTGTAAATGATTACAGCAGATTAAAAACGGAGCTTGAAAAAGCAAGAGAAGACTTAAGTAACAAAGGTGTTAATGGATTAGATTCTACAAAAGTAGCCTTAAATGATTTAAATGGACAGTTCAAAGCAGGATGGAATTTAGTTAATGATATGATTCCGGTTATGGAAAGTACAAATAAAGTTTTGGGCGATGTGAATAGTGATAAAAATCTTAATGGCACAATTGCTAAGTTAAATAAAATAAAAGATGGTTTTCAAAAAGGAATCGATTTAACTGATAAAGGAATTGACGCTATTAATAAAGGTCAAAAACCAGCAGCAGATGTTATTGAAAGTATTAATCAAGTGTCTAAAAATGTTTCGGGCCAAATTGGTGACATCTTAGCTAAATATGATTCAGAAATCGTTCCAAACTTTAACGCAGCAATTGCTCGTACAAAAGAGATGTCTAAAAATACATCTCAAATTTTAGGCGAGGCAGATAAGAAGCTTCCAGATGTGAAAAAATTACTTGAAGATTCATCAAAAGGCTTAGTAGATGGTCAAAAGAAAATTGCAGATATTAAAGCTGAAATGCCAGCTACTGAGAAAAAGATTAAAGAATTAGCAGATAAAATTCGTGATTTTGAATCAGAAGAGGATATAAAAGACATCATACGCTTATTAAAGAATGATGTTGAAAAGCAAAGTGATTACTTCGCGAATCCAGTAAATTTAAAAGAGAATAAATTATTTGCAATGCCGAACTACGGTTCAGCAATGTCACCATTCTATACAGTGCTTGCATTATGGGTAGGCGCATTATTAATGGTTTCATTATTAACGGTAGAAGTACATGAAGAGGGCGCGAATTATAAGAGCCATGAAGTTTACTTCGGACGTTTATTAACATTCTTAACGATAGGTCTTTCACAAGCGTTTATCGTATCAATGGGAGATATATTCTTACTCGGTACGTACGTAGTCGATAAGTTCTGGTTTGTGTTATTTAGTTTATTTATCGGTGGAGTCTTTGTTTGTATCGTATACTCACTCGTTTCTATTTTCGGAAACGTTGGGAAATCGATGGCGATTATTTTACTTGTACTACAAGTAGCAGGATCGGGTGGTACGTTCCCAATTCAAATGACACCACCATTCTTCCAAGCGATTTATCCGTTCTTACCATTCACATATGCAATTAGTGCAATTCGTGAAACAGTAGGTGGAATGCTTTGGGATATAGTAATAAGAGATTTACTTGTGTTAAGTGTTTTCGTAGTAGTTATGATTATTGCTGCGTTATTACTGAAAACACCAATTAACAAATCGAGTGAAAAGTTTGTTGAGAACGCAAAAGGAAGTAAAATTATTCATTAAAAATAAAAGGTTCCTACCGATAGTGGTAGGAACCTTTTTGTTTAATCAAATTTTAATTTCTTTAATGCTTCTGCGAATGGATTGTTTAATGGTTCTTCTTCTTTGTTCTGCTGTTTCATATATTTTTGAACGTCGCGTTTATCAGCTTTGCTGCCGGATTCTTTTTTACGTCTCTCTTGGAATGTAGAAAGTTTCTCACGATAGCCACATTTACATGCGAAAATTTGGCCTGCTCCTTCACCACGAAGTTCTAGTTTCTTTTTACACTGAGGACAGCGTGCATTTGTAGTGCGGGATACATTTTTACGGTGACCACATTCGCGATCTTGGCATACAAGCATTTTACCTTTTTTACCGTTTACTTCTAACATTGGTTTACCACAGTCTGGACAAGACTTCGTTGAAATGTTGTCATGTTTATATTTTTTATCACTCGATTTAATTTCAGCAACAATTTCTTTCGTATAGTTCTTCATTTCAGAAATGAATACTTCTTTCTTTAATTTTCCTTTAGCGATAGCTTCTAACTTTTGTTCCCATTCACCAGTTAGTGTAGGAGATTTTAGCTCTTCTGGCACTAAATCAAGTAACTGACGGCCTTTTGAAGTAATATGAATATCTTTACCACGTTTTTCAAGTAAGAACGAATTGAATAACTTGTCGATAATATCAGCTCGTGTAGCTACAGTACCTAATCCACCAGTTGACTTTAACGTGTCAGCAAGTTGTTTGTTTTGCGTATCCATGTATTTTGTTGGGTTTTCCATCGCTGAAAGTAAAGTTGCTTCATTAAAGCGTGCAGGTGCTTTTGTTTGACCTGATGTTTGGACAATTAGTTTTATGTTTAATGTATCGCCTTTTTCGATGCGAGGTAAGATTTGTTCTTTTACATCATCGATTGCATCATCATCTTCAAATCGATTTTCATAAACCTCTTTCCAACCAGCATGTAAAATCGTTTTTCCACGTGCGATGAACGTTTCGTCACCAATTTTCGTGCGCAATGTTAGTTGTTCATATTCAAAGGCCGGGAATAAAACAGCTAAGAAACGTTTTACAACTAAGTCATAAATTTTACGTTCTTTATCTGTGAAAGCTGAGAAGTTTACATAGCTCTCTGTTGGAATAATTGCGTGATGATCGCTTACTTTGCTATCATCAACAAATGATTTATTAGATTTTACAGGTTTCTGCAATACTTTATGTGCTAAAGGACGGTATTCTCCAACTCCGCACGCTTTCAGACGCTCTGGAAGTGTGCCGACAATATCAGATGAAATATAACGTGAATCTGTACGAGGGTACGTTAAAACTTTATGCTGTTCATATAATTTTTGCATAATGTTTAATGTTTCTTTCGCAGAATAGCCAAATATTTTATTCGCATCACGTTGTAGCTCAGTTAAATCGTAAAGACCAGGAGCGAACGATTTCTTTTGCTTTTTATCAATGTCTACAACAGTAGCATTTTGCTTACTGATTTTGTTCACAAGTGCATCGATTTTTTCTTTATTGAAGCTGCGACTATTTCCTTTTGTGTCTTGCCAAGTTAGTTTTAATCTCTCAGCTGTTTGAGCTTCGATACCATAGTAAGTTTGAGCTTTGAAATGTTTAATTTCATCTTCACGGCTTGCAATCATGGCTACAGTAGGTGTTTGCACACGACCACAATTTAGTTGAGCATTAAAGCGAGTAGTTAATGCCCGAGTCGCATTAAGGCCGATATACCAGTCAGCCTCTGAACGTGCGACAGCAGAAGCGTATAGATTGTCGTATGCTTTTCCTGGTTTTAAATTTGCGAAGCCATCTTTAATTGCTTTATCGGTAACAGATGAAATCCATAGACGTTTAATTGGTTTCTGCATTTTAACTTTATCGATAATCCAGCGTGCGACCAACTCTCCCTCACGACCGGCGTCAGTAGCTATAATGATTTCATTTACATCTTTTCTAAGAAGCTGACTTTTTACAGCGTTAAACTGTTTCCCTGTTTGTTTAATAACGGTTAGTTTTAAACGCTCCGGTAGCATTGGTAAATCTTCTAAATTCCACTGTTTATATTTCACATCATAGCTTTCTGGATCAGCTAATGTAACGAGATGACCTAAAGCCCAAGTAACAATATATTTACTACCTTCAAGATAGCCGTTCCCTTTTTTATCACATTTCAGTACACGTGCGATATCACGTGCAACAGAAGGTTTTTCAGCAATTACAATACTTTTTGCCATATTTAAAAACATCCTTTCAAATTTCCATACGTTAAATATAGCATACATCTTTATTCTATTCAGTCTTGCTGACGGTTTGAGTTATTTGTGATGAAATATACCGAGGAGGGTTTTACTTATATAAATGTCAGATTTTAAGGGGTATCCATTGACATTGTAAATGAATTTCATTTTTATTATATAAAGGCGAAGAATGGTTAGACCAGGAGAGTTATGATCTCTATCATTCTATAGAAGGAAAGAACTTGTTATTTTACTAGAATAAGAGTAGACTTTGAAGTAGATGAATAATAAACACATGGGAGTTTGTGGATGCAAACTGAGAGTATGACTACTAGTCCGTCATTGACCATTTGAACCTGTTGGATAATGCCAGCGTAGGGAGAGTGTAAAAGCACATGTTCAGGCACTTTGCGTACGCGCAAAGTGCCTTTTTGTGTATCTCCCACCACTATAGTTAGGAGATGAAAAGGATGAATATGAAAGAAATTAGTAAAGTAGTGGATTTGGTAAGAGAGTCTAATCCGCTCGTTCATAATATTACAAATGTTGTTGTAACAAATTTTACAGCAAACGGTTTATTAGCATTAGGGGCATCGCCTGTAATGGCGTATGCAAAAGAAGAAGTAGCAGAAATGGCTAGCATTGCGGGAGCTCTTGTTTTAAATATGGGCACACTTCGTCCTGAAGAGGTAGAAGCGATGTTACTTGCTGGTAAATCGGCAAATACAAATGGTGTACCAGTATTATTTGATCCAGTTGGGGCAGGAGCAACTTCTTATCGAACAGAAGTTGCGAGACATATTCCAGCTGAAATCGATTTAGCAGTTATCCGCGGGAATGCAGCTGAAATTGCTAATGTTATTAATGAAAAATGGGAAATTAAAGGTGTAGACGCTGGTACTGGAAATGGTAATGTTGTAAATATTGCAAAACAGGCAGCGGATGAATTAAATACAGTTGCGGTAATTACTGGAGAAGAAGACGTTGTTACAGACGGAGAGCGAACTATTCTTATTCGAAATGGCCATCCTATTTTAACGAAAGTGACTGGAACAGGTTGTTTACTAACTTCTGTAATAGGAGCATTTGTAGCAGTAGAAAAGGATTATGTAAAGGCAGCAGTAGCGGCATTAACGTTTTATGGTGTAGCTGCGGAACTGGCAGCTGCTAAGACAGTGGAAAAGGGACCTGGTAGTTTCCAAATTGAATTTTTAAATCAGTTAGCGAATACAACTTCAGATGATATTAAGAAATATGGGAAGATTGAGCTTATATAGTAAGGAGGGGAACGAGATGCCGCGTATTACAAAGGCTGAAATGTCTAGATTATTATCGGTATATTTTATTATGGGAAGTAACAATTGTACGAAGGAGCCACTACAAGTATTGAGAGATGCACTAGAAGGCGGTATAACAATTTTTCAATTTCGTGAAAAGGGGGAAGGCGCTTTAACGGGAGAGAAACGTATTTGTTTCGCAAAAGAACTACAAGCAATTTGTAAGGAGTACGGTGTACCATTCATCGTAAATGATGATGTGGAACTAGCTCTTGAGTTAGATGCAGATGGCGTGCATGTTGGACAAGATGATGAAGGAATTACTTCTGTTCGTGAAAAAATGGGAGATAAAATTGTGGGTGTATCTACCCATACAATTGAAGAAGCACGCTGGGCAATTGAAAACGGAGCTGATTATTTAGGTGTTGGCCCTATTTTCCCAACGAGTACGAAAAAAGATACGAAAGCAGTTCAAGGAACGAAAGGTTTAGCCCACTTTAGAGAACAAGGAATTATGATACCGATTGTTGGTATCGGTGGGATTACGATTGAAAATACTGCTTCGGTTATAGAAGCCGGTGCGGATGGTGTCTCTGTTATTTCTGCGATTAGTTTAGCGGAATCTGCGTATGAGAGTACGAAGAAGCTAGTAGAGGAAGTAAGTAAGAGTTTGTAGATTTGTAAAAAAGTTGTTTCGTTTATTTAAACAAACGTTTGATTAAAAAAGCACAAACCTTTTAAAATTGTAGGTTTGTGCTTTAATTTAAAACATAATTGAAATTAAGAGCATTCCAATTCCGATAGAAGTAAAGGTTGCGATTAGGCCAGGAATCATAAAGCTATGATTTAAAACATACTTACCAATTCCTGTTGTACCAGTGCGATCAAAATTAATTGCAGCAACAATTGTCCCGTAGTTTGGAATGAAGAAGTATCCATTTACTGCAGGGAACATTGCAATTAGTAAAGCTGGTGGAATACCAAGTGATAGTCCAAGTGGCATTAAAGCACGAACTGTTGCTGCTTGGCTATACAGTAAAATAGATAGAATGAATAATGCGATAGCAAACAGCCATGGTGCACTAGTCACTAAGTGTTGAATTGATCCTTGAATCATATTTAAGTTTCCGTTGAAGAACGTATCTCCCATCCAAGCGATACCAAAAATAGCAACAACTGCTGTTGCCCCCGCTTTAAAGACGTTACCAGACACAATGCTTTCTACATTTGGTTTACAGAAAATAATAATAAGAGCTGCGATAGTTAACATAACCATTTCAATTGTGTTTGGCATGGAAAGACGAGCTAACTTCCCGTCAACCATCCATCCCGGACGAAGTGCTTCAAATGAACCAAGAAGTACGACAAGGAAAGTTCCTACTAGGA
>Ga0102589_1004838_pt1 | contig 12267 bp, 10 predicted proteins | sample AraplaMF_Col_mLB_FD_76858 | JGI IMG/M metagenome (GOLD analysis project Ga0102589, IMG submission 76858) | Arabidopsis root microbial communities from the University of North Carolina, USA - plate scrape MF_Col_mLB | ecosystem: Host-associated > Plants > Roots > Endosphere | place: USA... | reverse complement strand
TACAGATTGTATAAAATGAAATCGACTCATCGTCCTGCTTTTCATTAATACCTGCTTGTGTCTTGTTTGCCTGAACAGTTTTTGTTGAACTTGAGGTATAAGTATCTTCTTTTGTGAGAACCTTTGTATCGTCTATACCTTTTAATTCTTGCGTACTCTCTTTTGTAAGAAACTTAGCTACAGGATTTCCCCTAGAAATGAATGCATCGTCATTCTTGTAAGTAAGAACAGAATAGATACTATAGGAACTATCTGGAGACCAAGGTAATACAAGTCTTATCATTAATATGATCCATAGCATATACTGCCAACGTGGCGTTAACTTATTTCTAAACAAGACCTTGATACACAAGATTAGGCCCACTAATATACTAGCCATAATAGAGGTCTCAATCATCCAATCAAAAAAAGCAGGTAGATAGATATTTATAAATTTTTCTATCACTATAATCTATCCTTCCTCTGATTTTCCTCAGTTTTCTCATCCAGAATACGTTTAAGTTCGTTAATATCTTCTGAAGACAGCTTTTCTTCTTTTAAGAAATTTACAAGTAAAGGTTTAAATGCTGCACCATAGAAACGTTTAAGTAAAGATTTCGTTTCTACTTGTAAATAACTATCTTGCGATACCAAAGGATAATAAGAGTACAGACGCCCTTTATCTTGATGATAAGCCACTGCTTCTTTGTGAACTAATCGATTAATCAACGTTCTAATCGTTTTCGGTTTCCAATCCATTTTTACCTCCAACGCTTCAATTACATCATTTGCCGTTTGTGGAGAGTTTGACCACAATACTTTCATTACTTCTAATTCAGCTTCCGAAATTTTAGGTAATTCTTTCATTGGTTAAAATTACACCTCTCTGTATTACATTTGTAATCTATAACTGAATATTACACTTGTAATCTCACGTTGTCAATCGTATTTAATGTTTGTAGAATCCTTTCCTATGCCCATTAACATAAATTTAGTCTATCATTTTCTCCTAATGAGACAAGAAAGCAGACCTTTCATAAATATTTTTTGTTACTAATATAGAATGGAGTCCCACCAACAAAACGCGAATTTCGTACGCTAAGCGGATTTCCACATAGAAAAAGCCGATTTCCAGTACGCTAAGGGATGAAGTGAACCCGAATAGTGGTACATGAAAAAAACACCTCCTGAATTCGCATACTAAGTATGCAAATTCATTGGAGGTGTTTTTCGTTTGAAGACAAGAGTTCATTACCCAGAAGAAACAAAGTGGAAAGTCATTGAAATGAAGAAAGACGGTTATTCAAATCGTGCAATTATGGAGAAACTCGGAATTAAAAATGTTTCCCAAATTAAGACATGGATGAAATGGTATCGTACAGATCAAACGTATCGTTTTCAACAACCTGTAGGAAAACAATATTCTTATGGAAAAGGACCAAAAGAGCTCAGTGAATTAGAACAGCTACGTTTAGAAAATAAACATCTAAAAACAAAATTACTTGTATGGGGAAAGTATCTGGAAATCGAAAGGGGCTGAAACCAGAAACTGTAGTTACTTTATGGACCAATTTAAAAACAAAACTAACGGTAAAAGAATTGTGTAATGTATTAGAATTACCCCGGTCTACATTTTATCGTTGGTTACAACGAACAGTGGACTTGAGAGATGAGATAGAAGAGAAAATAAAGGATGTTTGTCTTCGGCATAAATTACGATATGGATATCGAAGAGTGACCGCAACTCTTCGGAAAATGGGCTGTGTGTGAATCATAAAAAAGTATTACGAATCATGAGACGAAATCACATTCTTTCAAAAGTACGTCGAAAGAAAAAGAAATATATCAATGGTGCGGAACCAATGGTAGCCCCTCATCGATTGGAGCGTGAATTCGATGCATCCAGACCAAATGAAAAGTGGTTTACAGATGTGACGTATCTCTTATTTGGAGAACGTACCTTGTATTTATCAACGATCATGGATGCCTTTAATCGTGAAATTATTAGTTGTGTCATCAGCGAATCACAAACACTGACATTAGCGATGAAGACATTGAAACAAGCAATGAGAGGGCGAAGAGTAAAAGATGTCATTCTTCACTCGGATCAAGGAAGTATTTATACAGCAAAAGAATTTCAAGCGTATGCCAAAGAAAACGGCATGATCACCAGCATGTCCCGGAGAGGAAATTGCCATGATAATGCCGTCATGGAAAGCTTCTTTGGTCATTTGAAAAGTGAAGCTTTCTATTCACAAGAGATAACAAAAGTATCCAACACAACTGTGCGAAAGATTGTGCTAGAATACATTCATTACTACAATTGTGTGCGAATTCAAGAAAATTAAACCACCTATCCCCTAAAGAATTTAGGGAACAAGTGGTTTAGGTGTTTTGATAGGTGTCCCGTTTTCGGGGTTCACTTCAGGATAATCGGCTTTTTACTGTTAATTTGTTTGTAGTGGTCGAAGAGATTCCAAAGGTGCAATTTCTTTCTTATTAAATCGGTATTCTCCTAGGAAATTAATATGTTCCCACCCTAATAGAAAAATATGTTTTAATATCTCTTCATCAAATTTTTTCTTCAAAACTTTTATTGCTTCATTTAAATAAACCGTATTCCATACACTAATCGCATTAATTAAAAGGTTTAGTGCGCTACTTCTTTGAAGCTAATCTTGTAGCGCTCGTTCTCGTAATTCACCATGTTTTCCAAAGAAAATTACTCGAACTTCTGCTGGTTCTTTTTCTCTTGGTATCTCGGCTAAACCCCATGTTGGTTCAAACGATATTTTCTATCAAACCTTAACTCATAGCTACGCTTATCCCACTTTTTTATCTTTACTTTCTGATTTATGCAAGATAGATTCACCTTCAACATCTATATTTGGAAGAATCTTATCCAGCCATTTCGGCATATACCAAGCTGCTTTTCCCATCAATGTCATAACGGCAGGAACAATCGTCAGCCTAACCACAAAAGCATCAAATAGAACTCCAAATGCTAGACTCATCCCTATAGCCTTTACCATTGGGTCTGGCATAAGCATAAAGCCAAAAAATACAGCTATCATGATTAATCCTGCTGCAGCTACAACTTTTCCGCTGTCTCTCATCCCTGCAAGTATAGCTTCCTTTGGATTGCCTGTATGCGTGTAAACTTCCCGCATACGACTTGCAAGAAACACTTCATAGTCCATTGCTAACCCAAAAAGGATACCAATTGTAAGGATTGGCAAGAAGGCAAGAATTGCGCTAGAAGAAGGGAAACCAAATAAATCAAGAAGATTTCCATCTTGAATAACAAACACGGCAAATCCTAGTGTTGCAGCCAATGAAAGGAGGAAGCCTACTACTGCTTTTAAAGGAAGTAATAGGGATCTAAATACTAACACTAACAGGACGTATGCCAGTCCTACTACAAGCACTGCGAATATAGGTAATGCTGTATTTAGCTTTTCTGTTATATCTATATTGACCGCCGTTGTACCAGTAACTAATAACTCAATGTCATTTTCTTTTTTGGTTATATTCGACTTTTCTCGAATATGCTTCACAAGATTCTTTGTTTCTATATCATTTGGTCCCGTTTTTGGGGTCACAGTGATAATAAAAACGTCACCAGAAGAATTAGGGAAAGCTGGTGTTACACTCTTAACATTCTTTAGCTCACCAATTTCTTCTGTAATCTCCGCCATTGCTTTTTGTGTCTTTTGTGGGTCTTGTTTTTTACTATCTATTTTTGCTGCCACAACTAGAGAAGAGTGAACACCTTCCCCGTATGCTTCTGTCATGAGATCATATGCTTTTCTTTCCGTTGTATCTTTTGACATGGTATCCCCGTCATCGGGCAGTCCTAGGTTCATATGGAAAAATGGAAGACTAATGACAGCAAGTAATGCGATAGCCAGGAAAGACATAACTAACGGATGTTTTGTGACAAGCTTTCCCCATTTATTCGAAGGTACTTTGCCTTCTTTTGCACCTGTAATTTTTTTCAAGAATTTATTTCCTGTAGAGGGATGAAATCTATGCCCTACTATTCCTAGTAAAGCTGGAAGTACGATAATGGAAACCAATACAGCACTTAATATACTAATAGATGATACTGCTCCCATCTTGGTTAAAAAAGGAATCTTCATGACAGATAATCCAAGAAGTCCAATTATTACAGTGATTCCAGCAAAAACAACGGCACTCCCTGCAGTACCAGTTGCTATAGCAATAGATTCTTTAACGGAATGTCCTTCGCCAAGTTGTTGTCTAAATCGAGTCATAATAAATAAAGCATAATCAATTCCAACGGCTATTCCCAACATGATAGCCACTGAAAGCGAAAGATCCTGCAATTCAATAAAATTAGAGCCTATCATAACTACGAGCATTCCAGTTCCTAATCCTATAATAGCAGTGATAATAGGCATCCCAGCTGCTAGGAAAGATGTGAATGTAATCGCCAAAATTATAAAGGCAATAACTATTCCAATAGCCTCCGATTCACCATTTGATTCGACTACAGTAAATTTCACATCACCGGTTAACTCCGTTTGGATTCCCTCCTCACGAGTTTGTTCAATTTTGTTTAATACATTCTTCTTAGACGATTCCTTTATATCTTCAGCATCATTTTTATAATTGACAACAGCATACCCCATGGTATTATCTTTGGTTAAATTTTTAAGTTGCATAGGGGTTGCAATTGATTCAACATTTGAATCATCTTTTTTAATATCAGACAAAGTATCCGTAATCACTTTATTTACCTGTTCCGAATCTAATGTCTGATCTTTTGGGGCTTTAAAAACTATTTTAATTTGGGCACCAGCACTTTGAGATTCAGGGAATTCTTTTTCTAACAACTTGCTTGCCTTCTCAGCTGGTGTGCCTGGAATCGTTAACTCATCATTGAAAGAGGGACCTAAACTTCCAGCTAGTACCCCCAAGATGAATAAAATTCCTAAGGTACTAAAAACAATACTCTTCCCATGTTTTGCTGCCCAACCACCTAATTTGTAAAGATACTTTGCTATTTTAATCTCCTCCAACTTCGTTATTTACAATAGTAAGTACATGGTTTCAAATGACCTTTTTGCATACATTGACAGTAATCAAATTCCTTTTATAGAATAAGCATAGTCATTATCGAAACATTTGTATTAACATTAGCACTTACACATGTAAGTATAAAAGAGAGGGGTGGTTTTTCAAGCACTTTTAGATAAATAGAAGCTAAAACTAACAAAATGAAAGGATGTGTTAGCGCTGAGAAACTCACGTCAGGATGGTATATATTCCCAAGAATACATTACAGAAGCTTTGGGTCTGCTGCTGCAAGAAAAAAAATTGGAGGATATAACAGTTACGGAACTTTGCAAAAAAGCTGGAGTTGCAAGAGTTACATTTTACAAATACTATCGTACCATTTACGATGTGCTTAATGCCTCTATGCAAAAAGGTATCGACAAATTTTTAGAAGAAATTACTTATTTAGATTCTCATGATAGTCTTCAACTTTTTATAGAAGGTTTAATAAGTTTTATGGCCAATGAGCGTATCCTAATGAAAAACATAATAGATTCCAATATGTCTGGTCTTCTTCTTGATTATGTTAATTCCGCAATAAAATCTATATTTGAAACAGACAATCCGATCAGTAATAACATGAGCAAAGCTCAAGCATTATTTTTTATTGGTGGATTCTTTAATGTCTTCATTGATTGGATCAAAAGATCGTCAAGAGAGTCTCCTCAATCTTTAACTGAAAAAATATATGAGATGTTCCCAATAAAAAAAGAAATATAGAAAATTTCCCCTTCTACTAATCAGCCCCTTTTTGTGAGATAAAAATAGCTGCCAAAATGGCAGCTATAATCAAAGAAAGTCTTTCTTAAGGGTGTTGAAAATTTATTTAATGTTATTGGCATTCCCTTTCAAATTGAAAAATATCTTGATTTTTCGATTTTATCTCTCAATTGTTAAAAATTACTTAGCATTAGTTTTTTATGAATATTCAAAAAAGCCTATTTACTCTGAACGAGATGAAAACGATTCTTTTAGAGAAGATACCCCTCTTTAGTTCTGATGTAAAGATCATATAACTTTGAGATAAAGATTATTCTTATATAGTATAAGAATGTGTCTCATTTTGACCATAAGTAATAATGATTTAAAATTAAGGTATGAGATAAAGTTAATAAATAAATCGGAGGATGAAATGTATAAATTATTGATTGTTGAAGATGAAATAAATATAGCGGATACACTAAAAGAACATCTCGAAAAATATGGATATCATTGCCTCATTGTAGAAGATTTTCAAAAGGTATTAGAAATTTTTCAAGATTTCCAACCCCATCTCGTCATAATGGATGTTACCCTTCCTGCCTTTGATGGTTATTATTGGTCCCGTAAAATCAGACAAATATCGAATTGTCCCATTGTGATTCTTTCTGCTCGTATGAGTGAGACGGATCAAGTATATGGCATTGAAAATGGAGCTGATGATTTCATTACCAAACCTTTTTTATTAGGAGTCGTTCTTGCAAAAATTAATGGACAAATTCGTCGTATATATGGCGAATATGCCAGAAATGTACAGGAGAAAATTTTCAAAATAGGAAATACAATTTTAAACTTAGATACTGTACGATTATGCGCACCTAATCAGGAGGAGCTATTAACGATAAAAGAATTCCAGCTATGTACAATGTTCTTTGAATCATATCCTAATGTTGTAACAAGACAGCAACTCCTTACAGCCATTTGGGATGAGGAAGAATTTGTAGAGGAAAATACATTAACAGTAAATATTGCAAGATTACGAAAGAAATTAGAAGCCATTCATTCTACTTTAGAAATTAGAACTATTCGAGGAATTGGCTATCAATTAACGGAGAAACTCACATGAAGTTATTTTTAAAAGACCATTTGAGCTTTATTATTCTTTATATTATTACATTTATTAGCTTACCAATCGTTATTCATCGATTAGATGGTTTTGAAAATCATTATACCTATTTTATATTTCTAGCCTGCTCTCTATTAATCGTATTACTTTTTGGTCGTTATTTACGTCGTAAAAAAATGTATGCACATATTGGGAACAAGAACATCCATACGGACAGTTTCATGATTTATCAGCCAATTGCTCCATACGAGAAAGCATACGCAACTCAATTGCAATATATTCAATCCTTATTTTTATCAAAAGAAGAGGAGTATAAGAGTTCTTTACATAATCAGCAATTAATGATTTCTCATGCAGTTCATCAAATGAAAACGCCACTTTCTGTCATTCAACTGCTTATACAGTCCAATCAGTTTAAGGAACCAAATTCCCTTGCAGAGTGGCAAAAAGTAAAAGTTGAATGTGATAAACTGAACTTCTCTTTAAATCAGTTACTAACGTATAGTCGCTCTACTAAATTATTAGCTGATTTAAAAATAGAACCAATTCTGTTAAAGCATGTCGTACAGGAAGTTATTAACGATTTAAGAGATTATTTTATTGAGGAAGAAATCTTTCCTAAAAGCACCATACCGGAGCATATATTGCTTTATTCAGATCGTAAATGGCTAAAAGTTGTGGTTTACCAGTTATTAAGTAACGCTGTTAAATATGGCGAAAAACACTCTTCTATTATGATTCATTATGAAAATGGACAGTTATTCATTCAAAATAAAGGAGAAACGATACCTGAAAGTGAAATAAAACGTGTTTTTGAATTATTTTACACAGGAACGAAAGGACGTACAAAAGGGGAAGCAACTGGTATCGGTCTTTATTTAGTAAATAGGATCCTTACTACATTAAATCATCCATACCACCTACATTCTAAAGATAATGAAACAACATTTACAATAGATTTCTCAAGAAGTATAGAAACGGCTACCAAATAAGGTAGCCGTTTTGAATGTGACAATTTTGTCATCTTGCTGTCACATTGAGAGATGTTAAGAAGTTACAAGCATATTTATACTAAAATACTGAAAGATACAAAGGAGTGAAATATTAATGTTAAACACAATCTTAAATGTAAAGAATCTTCAAAAGGACTATACAGGGGAAATTATTTATAAAGCATTAAAAGGGATTGATTTTCATTTAGAAAAGAATGAGTTTGTTGCCGTAATGGGTCCTTCCGGTAGCGGTAAAACAACATTCCTTAACTGCATTTCCACAATCGATCCTCCAACTAAAGGATTAGTTACAATTAATTCGAAAAATCCTTATGAATTAAATGATACTGAACTAGCAAAGTTTCGTCGTACAGAATTAGGGTTTGTTTTTCAAGATTTTAACCTTGTTCATACTTTAACAGTAGAGGAAAATATTTTATTACCTTTGGTACTTGATTCTGTAGAAGCTAAGGAAATGAGCAAACGTTTAGAGAAAGTTGCAATTTTTTTAGGTATTAAAGAAATTTTAAAGAAACGTACATTTGAAATTTCAGGAGGACAAAAACAACGTGTGGCAATTGCGCGAGCTGTTATTCATGAACCTGGATTATTATTAGCCGATGAACCAACTGGAAACCTAGATTCTAAAGCGGTAAATGATGTTATGACTTTGTTTGAGTCAATTAACAAGACCTTTAACACAGCTATTTTAATGGTGACACATGATGCCTATGTTGCTAGTTTTGCACATCGCGTAATCTTTATAAAAGACGGTATTCTTTATAATGAGGTGCATCGAGGCAATAATAAACAGAAGTTTTATCAAGAAATTATGGACACACTTACATTTTTAGGTGGTGGACAGCATGAGTTTTAATCATATTGTCCTTCAAAACATCTTGCGCGATAAATGGACATATATTTCCTATTTTTTAAGCAGTGTATTTTCCATTTTGATATTTTTCTTATTTTCGATTGTAGCATTCCATCCAATGCTGGCGATCATTCAAACAGGAAGCACACTTAGCCTTGTAATGATACTTACGAGCTGTATTGTGTATATTTTTTCATTCGCTTTCATCATTTATTCGATGTTTTCGTTTTTGAAAAAGAAAACGAAAAGCCTTGGCATTTTTATGATTACTGGAGCATCTATGAAGCAAGTGCGTAAGATGGTGTTCAGAGAAAATATGCTTATTGCTGGTGTAGCAATTCTAACAGCGATTGTGCTTGGGCTTGTAATCGCCCCTTTGTTTTTAATGGTCACCAAAAGGGTTTTACAAGCGAGTAGCTTTGGTATGTATATACCAATGCAAGCTATCGCATTAACGATTTTTCTATTTGCAATTTTATTCTTTATCGTTTCTAAATTTATAACACGTTTTATTAACAAAGAAGAAGCTGTTCATCTGTTAAAAGCAGATGTAACACAGGAAAAGTTAATAGCGCCTGCACCATGGAAGTTGTTACTATCCGTAATTACGAGCGTATTCTTAGCACTATCGCTCATATTAGAAATGAATTGGGTTGAATCATCTGGAACGATCCATTACATTTTACTATTTGTTAGTTCGCTATTAGCCATTTATTTTATTATCACGCAGGGAATGTTTTTATCGATTCGTGTATTACAAAAACGACCGTCGTATTACCAAAAAACAAATATGCTTTACGTTTCGAACATAAAGGCCAAAGGACGCTCACATTCCTATCTTATCTATTTATTAACAGTTTTGTTGCTAGGTGTGTTTGTATGTACAAATGTACTGTACAGTTCCTATTACAATATAGATACGAGAGTAGAATCAATAGAGCCGTACAGCTTTGAATATATCTCACTCTCAGGAAATGCAACGGAAGTTGAAAAGGATGATATTTCATTTATTGAAAATTCATTAGCAAAACACGGTAAATACGATGCATATCATTCAGCATTTAAAACAGATAAAGATCATAATATCGGTTTTATGTCGGTTTCAAATTATAATGCACTTGGCTTTCATAAGGAAATTTCACTAAAGGATGATGAGTACTATGTTGCAGCAGGAAATAACTATGCTCTTCCAAGTACAGAATTTATTCGTGACTACCCGTTTGGAAAACTTAAATATGCGGGCCTTGAGAAACGAAATATTTTAACTTCAGGTTTTAAAAAGATGTACTATATCGTCCCAGATGCTGTTTATGAAACGATTGACTATCCTGTATTTAAAGTATTTGCTTATGAAATTGATAATTGGACAGAAAAGCTCGACTTGTCTGAAACGATTCTTTCCAAAATTTCAACAATACCAAATGAGCGCCTAATTTCTTCTAAAATTAATTTTTACGAGACTGAAAAAACTACAGTGAGCCTCCTATTCTTTATCGGTTTCATGTTGAGCCTTATCTTTTTGAGCGCGGCAATGAGTATTCTTTATTTCTATCTGCAAACGTCATTTGAAGGCGAAAAAGAAAAATATGCAGGAATCAGAAAACTTGGCTTTTCTACGAAAGAATTAGTTACTGTGGTGACTAAGGAGTTGGCAACTTTAATTTTTATCCCGTTTGCACTTGCATCTATTCTTCTATGTGGAATAACGATTGGAATGCGTAACCATTTTTCATCAGCATTTTATGGAGTCACAGCAATAGGTGTAGGAATATTTTTATTGCTATTTGTTATAAGCTTTTTCATCATACGACGAAACTATTTGAAAAAACTAATGAATTAACAATACATGTATTTAATGTTTTAGATACTTCATCTAAAAATAATATAGCAAGTTTACCCAAAGTTTTACTATTCGAGAGGTTCTATTTTTTATAAAAGAACCTCTTGGACAAAAAATTTATACTTTTTTATGAAAGTATATTGTGTATGTAAGAAAACAAAACTGTGTTTTCAAAAGATTAATAGTATCTGAGTAACATGTAAAGTGGAGGTTTTATATATTATGAGGTTAAATGCTTTTCAATTAAAGATTTTTGCAATGATCCTTATGGTCATTGACCACGTGTATACTTACATTCCGGGTATACCAATGTGGATGCATCATCCAGGACGTATTGTAGCGCCAATTTTCTTCTATTTTGTAGTGGAAGGATTCTTCTATACACGAAATCGTACAAAGTATGCTACACGTGTATTTATGTGGGCAGCGATTATGTTTGCAGGTTCAGCGCTAATTCAGTACTTGTTCCCAAGGGAAGGTGGACTTCACAATAATATTTTCTTGTCACTTGGAATGAGTATTGTTTTACTTTGTACGATTGATTATACGAAACGTACAAAAAACTATTTACTAGGAATTCCAGCTACCATTATTGCGGCTATATTAGGACTGTTTACAGAAGCAAGTGATATTGGCGTCATTATGACATTAATCTTCTATTTCTTTAGAGAGAAGAAAATGTGGTTAATTATCACATATGTATTACTTTCATTAATAGAGGTACCAACATCACTTATGTCTGGAGAAATTTTTACGGAAATGGGTTTATTTGGTTTTAACAACCAATGGATGATGATATTTGCTTTACCATTCTTCTTCTTATACAGTGGAGAACGTGGTGTAAATAATTCATTAACAAAATATATGTTTTATATTTTCTATCCGGTCCACTTATGGATTATCTATACAATTGGATATTTTGTGAGTAAATAAAGAGAAAGCTTTGCATATTATGCAAAGCTTTCTCTTTTATTATAGTATCCTTATTTTACTAGGAACTTATCCCCCTGACAAAAACACAACTATGTATACAAACCATTTTCATCCTATTCGTATATAAAATCCCAGTATTTTTCAAGTTTCTAAATGAAGTTGTAGGGAATGCATCTTACGGGAAGTTTTTAGTACATTCAAATTTTGCTTAGCGTACGAAATTCGCGGTTTGTTGGTGGGACCCCATGCCCACATCGCCATCAAGCTAAAATTTTATAGCACCCCCAGAACAAAATTTTGTACTATCTTGTAACAAAATGCTCATTTTTTCGTTTTGAGGTATTTGCGTTTCTTAGTCTGATAGTGATGGGGTGGGCCCCCACACAGTACGATTTTATTTCAAAAACACAACGATTTTACTACACACTTTTTATTTATCCCAAACTCTCATCTGCTAGTATTACTATTTTTCATTACTAATCTTGCCGTTTCACTCGGATGGCTAAGAGGAAAATGATGGCCATATGGAACAAAATCAACCTTACCAAGATACGATGGAGCAGAATAACCTCTGTCATAATCCCCCCAAATAATGTGAAGATTATACTTTGTTACTTCATTGAAATCACCTTGATCGTTTTTCAGTAGTAAACTGTTAAGCTGAACCGTAGTATTTAAAATTCTAGGAGAAGTAAAACTGTTCCTTATTTTTTCAATATAATGTTCAGGGATGCTCTCTATA